>Ga0208791_1000144_pt1 | contig 36551 bp, 24 predicted proteins | sample 11_taG_FD_184084 | JGI IMG/M metagenome (GOLD analysis project Ga0208791, IMG submission 184084) | Marine viral communities from the Subarctic Pacific Ocean - 11_ETSP_OMZ_AT15265 metaG (SPAdes) (version 2) | ecosystem: Environmental > Aquatic > Marine > Oceanic | place: Pacific Ocean | collected...
TAGACTACAGTACTCCACCACATTGGCACACCAACTGGATTTAAGTATTGTTCATATAAATCTGGCGGGTTCCCACGCAAATCACATGCTTGATTATACATACCAACATGTATGTGTTCTTGTTCAAACAAGTAATCCAAATTATCGTTACGTACAATATAGTCAATATCCAATAGTAATGTTTTATCAAAAGGAGAGTATTCATTAACTAAATGCTTATTACTATTTTGAAAATGACTGTCAAATGTAGTCCATGGACTATCATAATGTGTTCTTACATTTTCTTCTTGTTTAACATCTGTAATTACTACTTCATCAAATGCTTTTTCAACTAACGGTTTGCCTTGGCTTGATTCAAGCCAATCATAATCACCTTCTGAAGTAATCAGGCAAGTGTTGTTGTTTTTCATATGCTTTTTTACATATAGTGCGGCCAGTAATGCTAACTGTACATAATCAATTTCACTATTATTATAGGCAAAAAAGCAACATCCGTTATAACTCATTTACCAGTCCATTACCTTTTTAATATTTCTTGCTTTTGATAGTTTGTTTGTTTCCATCAAAAACTCATTCATTGCCTCATTATATTTTTCAATAATCATTAACTTGAATTCATGTAAGTCATCAATTTGGATTGGTGTATTACGACTGTCTTGTATTACTGCGTTTTCAAATTCATTGTCTAGTAGACTTTGAATAAAACTAATCAACAGTTGATCAGCTCGCCATGTACCTTTTTGATACATAAATGTCTGCTGTGTTTCCATTCTAATTTTGAGGTTTTTCTTTTGATTTTCTATTGTCATTCGATAATTAGAAAATTCCAATGCTTTTTCTAAGCGGTCATCCATAGTGCTTCTACCTCCGTATACGGTTATTTAACTACTACTATAACTTATTTATGATTGTTTGTCAAGTGGTTTAGCTGTCATTAGCTGAATTAAAGTTTTCAATGACACTAACTGTTGGTCCAGTTACACTGTAAGTAACTGAATTTTTTGAAATATTATTAGGCTGTAATGTTTTAGCATAAAATGTAGTAGAACCAGTAATAGGACTTGCATGAGTTGATCCATCATCCATTACTACTTTAATCTGTACCTGGTGTGTTGATCCCACTTCAACATATTTGGCATGAAAAACTGCACGAAGGTTTGCATACCCACCGCCGTAACCACCACCGCCGTAACCACCACCAGGACTAGCACTACTAAAAATTGTTTGCCAATCGGTAGTTAAGTGATAAAATCCTTTACCGTTACTAATTCCGCCACTACCACTTTGTAATGTGCCTTCATGGTTCATACGAACTGTGCCTAGCCCAGTACATATTGAATTCCAACTTGCATAACCAGCATTTGCGGCATTACCTGTCATATCTAAACTGAATCGTATCTCGCCACCACTATTAAAAAAGTATCGTGCTTGACTGTAATCAGTAAAGGTATAAGCAAATATACCTTCTAAACGTGAATCCCATGCCGCAGTACGTACAAAATTCCCTGCATTTGTTTCACTTGCAGCACTTGCGCCCACAGTTAAATGTACATCGTTCATTAATACATTTGTTTGATATACGTTTTCAATATAATTACCATCATTAGAAGTGATATCAGTACCAACTGAAACATTTGTAAGTTGTGTACTGTCGCCGACATGAGTCAATATGGCATTGGATCTATCAATTAAACTATTAGTATGTACACTCTCAACTTTGTCAGTAGGTGATAAATTATTTACAACTGCGCTATTACCATAACCAAATCTATGTGTATATCGATTAAATACAACCACACGTGTCGCCGCCGGAATGGCTGTAGTAAATGTAATAGTATTAGCATTATAGTCTATACTATAGCCACTGCCAACTTTTGTTTCCTGTCCAACTACTACAATAACAAAGTCTGTTGATAATACATCGGTAGTCAGTGAAAAGGGACCAACACCCGGACTTGTTGATGGATAGTCTGTTTCATGTATTGAAAATATTGCATTACATTCTGCTGCATTATTAATATTACTGCCACTAAAGGTTGCGTCATACTCTCGCCCAGTATAGACATCAGCAAAGCACTTATTGCATAAATCTGCAAGTGCATTGTAATGTGATGCTTCAATTACCTGACCGACGATGACTGCCACTTACTTGACTCCTACTACAATTTCAATTAACCCTGGCTCTTGATTTATTTTAGTGTCAAGAGCTCTACCAATTACATGCTGGTATGTACAATCTTCGCCATCACTAACTGCTCTGGCATGACCTGGGGTACTTGAAGTGACTAGTCTGTCTCCTTTGTTGGTTATTCCTATTACTTTACATGGCACTCGACCTGCAAGTGCAATGTACGGATGTGTATCATCTGTTCCTGCATTTGAATTTAGCATAAGGCCTGGATTAGTTGATACCACTCCAAATACTGCGCTTGAGCATTCAGTAGTACTAGCAGTTACTTCTTTTTCGCCACCCAAATCAACAACTGTACCGTATGCAATTGGTTGATCTGCTTCATATCTTTCTGCAAGGTCAGCATACTGTGCTGACGTAGCAGTACCATTAAATAGGTAATCTGTACCGTTGTTTAAGTTAATACCTTGCTTTATTGTTGGAAACTGTGTATTAAGTAATGTAGTTCCATTTTCCAAGTATTCAGCTGTTGCACCGGCTGTGTTTGGTGCCCAATCTGCAGCATCACTACTAGTAATGGAAACAATTTCACCGTTAACAAGCATTTCTAATGTACTGTGACTTGCATTTACTGTATCAATTCTAGTACGTGCAATAAATTGGGTTGTGCCTAGTGGACTACTAACTGTTTGCCATGCACCGTTATAGTACATGTGAAGCTGACCATTATCACTGTCTAACCACATATGACCATCTGTTTCGCCAACACCGTTTGGTGCTGCACTTTGTACTGTCATACTGCCGACACCTTTCCAGTTGCCGCTGTTTCCTTGTGTATCGTCAAAATACTTCATACAATTATTTGTACTATCATACCAAAGCTGGCCCTCACTTGGGCGGCTTGGTGCTGTTCCCCCAGCAAAGTTTTCTAGCAGATGTAAAAAGTCTTCTGCTACTACTTCACCGTAACGGCTATAATTTTTACCAATTAACTTAATGTCAGTTGTTGTATCTATAGTTCCGTCATTGACAAGGATTGCTGTTTTTGTTCCGTCTGTATAATCTACTGTATATGCCATGTCTTATGATCCTGCTGTAATTCTAATTGTATATATGATCTGAATTTTACGGTTTTCACTCTTCTGTACAGGATGGAAAATAACATGAGTTAAATATACACCTCCTGGAGTTTTTAAACCTAGTTCATCAAAAATATAATTTCCGGTTAGGTTAGCAGCATTATCTAATGCGTCCTGACCGCTTGGCTCGTTGTAGCCAAGTGTACATGTGATAACAATATCACTGTATGTGTTACCGCCAGTGTGTACTACAACCATATTATTATCAGGGTCAGCACTTGCTGTGTTTGCAACGCCTTTACTGTATGTTTCGTTGTACAACTGTCCAGTAGCACTATTTGTATTTGTTGCTTGGTATGTTACTACACCAGTAGCATCAACACTAACACCACCATTACCAAAGCCCATGTTTAAAACATGGTATGCGTTTCCTGTTGTACCGTCACCATCTGTTAAATTAGATAGCAAATGTGCAATAGCAACACTCATATTTTCATAGTTAATTGCATTACGTTTGTTTACAAATACCTCACCAGATTCTGGATCTAGAATTTTGATATGGCCCATAACGCCTAACCCTGTTTTTTCAATTTCTTGTAACTGATGCATGTTCTTAATTTCCTATTATACTTATTTATACGTTTTATAATCTTAGTATTTTATCCGTTATCATATACAAACTTGGCTTCACTACTAACACTAGATGCATCGGTTATGCTTTTTCCAAAGTCATTAAATGCTGGTCGTAGTTGCTGTCCGTAATCCTCAAGTTCATTCAGTGTTGGTATACGTACCGGAGGCCCTGCTTCGTACACAGTGTCCCCATTACTATGTGCTGTAATGCTTGTACCGCCTGTACCTCTAGTACAATTTATTAGCGTGTCGTTTTCAATATGCGTATATGTAATACGCTCATTACCAATCCATACCGCACCCAATTGATCTGGTGTTGCAGTGTACAATGTTTTATTGTACAATACTGATCCGCTTGTTACTGGGATCGATGTTGATGTAGCTGTGATATCACTACTTAAAGTAGTATTAGTATTGATTACCACTGCTTCAGTGTCACGGTTGCTATCAACAAACATTCTAAATCGTTTACTATTTGCATCTTCGGTACTACCGCTGGTGTTTGTTGTAACACGTAGTTCTAATGCTTCATCAAAATATGCTGGATATAGTTCAGTTCCGTGTCCTGCATACTGTGGGTGTAAGAACCCTTGAGTTGCATATATGTCAGTAAACTCACTGTCACTGCCGTCAATACTAATATTGCTGGCATCTACTGTTAGTGTAGTACTACTTATGTCTGCTCCACTTGCTAATTCTTGTGTTGTAAACAAGCTAGCATCAGTATTTGTACCAATTGCCCAGTTTGCTCCGCCTTCCAGTAACACCCCATCGAATCCAGTATTTGTATGTGCATTAAGTTTTTCTGTAATTACCATACCTCGAGTATGCTCAGTTGCAGTAATTTTAACATTGTCAATATGATCACGTTGAGTATATAAATTACGCATCTTGGTGTGGAATGGCTTGACATCGTTTATGTAATCAATTACATCATCAATTCTATCAAGCTCAAACAATTTGGTATTCTTGGTTAGGCTGTGCTTAATCACTGCTTTAATATACGTTGATTTGAACGCCCAGTCAACATTATTCTGCTCACTGTTGATATAATTTAACATTGTAAACCACATATCAGCATATAATGGCTGATACTGTCCTACAAAAATATCAAATCTTAGTGTATCAAGTATTTCTCCCAACATTGAACCAGGATCATGATCCCATAGTGTAAAGTCCCATGTACCTGTATCCCAACCAAAATCTTCTTTGTTATAATCCCAAAGTAGATCTCTAAACTGAATAGTTGCTTTTTCTTTAAATTGTAGTTCCCAAGTTGATCCATTAAAACGATATACTTGTTCTCGTCTTACCTTTTCATTGGGGCGGCTTTGTAATACTCGTGCTGTTTCTCCTGCAACACCAGGCACCAGTGCAAGTTCACTACGTAATAACACAGTTCTATCAGTGTCTTGTCCTATAATAAATCCGTCCACCATCCAGTCAACATATACCCAATAGTCATTGATTTTATAATTATGCTGTCCAACAGTGATTATTGAATTTAATACTTTATCCCAATCCTTAACAGTATCAATTAGATTAATTTTAATCAACTGTCTGTTTAATTTATCAACTAATACTCGTCTAGCCTCAGGCAAATATTTGACCCAACTCTGTCTTGGACGAATCATATTACCATATTGTGCCAGTGGGTGTAAATTAAAATCTGGCACTGGATTAGGTTGTGGAAACTCAACTGTCAGTTGATTTACGTCAATTGCAGTTGTGTCCGGTTTAACAATACTATTGAAGATCTGGCTCCAAGTATTACCATTATCAGTGATAGGATCATTGTTAGTATTGCTTGTTGAAGCTCGATAAAAGTTTCCATCTGATGACTGAACTAGTTCGCCCTGTGTGTATGTAATCGCATTATTCCATACCACATATGTTTCTGTTACTGTGTTCTTGTCAAAACTAGCAATACTATCACGCAATCCCATGTGTAACCATTGTGGAATTACTGTAGCTGGATCATTTTCTGCCAGTAATACATATTCACGATGTAAGTCAATATCTGAATTAGTAAAGTTTAACTGTAGTGCAGCCTCACCGTTATTGATAAATGTTTCTAGATTACTTACTAAAATACTATTTTGCTGACTTGGATTGGTACTACTACCAACTGAAGCCACCCAGTTGTAACCAAATGCGCCTGGATCTTGTAGTATGTTAGTTAATTGTGTTGTTGTAAACTGACGATTTTCTCCAGTCTTTGTTGTTTTGTTCTTAACCCAGAAATAATAAAAAGTTTCTTCCTGTTCACTAGAGACATTATACTCAGTAAGTTCTGTCCAATAATAAACTGCTTCACCATACTCACCATCACGTGTATATGGAACACCACTGAGTTGTATGCCGTCAACAATTGTTCCAGCACGTACTTCATTTTCATACTCATCTGGTGCTACTGTACTTTTTGTCCATTCGTATATATCAATACTACTTGTTGGGAAAAGTGTTGCCCACCAACTTTGTTTATATACAAGGTCACCTTGTTCATAATCATAATATACTGCTCTACTTAAATCCCACCATGTTTCACCAACATGTTGTTCATCCCAATAATTAGTATCTGTAATACTATAAGAAGCATCAGTAGTGTTGGTATAGTTTGCTGAATCAAAATTTATTTTGTATGTCAATTCAGTATCAACAACACCTGGAATAATACCAGCTAACGGGTGAAATACTTCAAATGTGTGAACTGTACTTTGTTTATTTGTATCATAAAGTATAGCATTTTTAATTTTTGTATTGTCTGTACGCTTTGCTTGGTCTCGTAACTTCTCAAATTCAATACCATTAGTGCCTTGTACTGCTTGATATACTGCACCTAGTTCAGTACTAATACCGCCTTCAATAACATTATCAACATACGCCAGCATGCCTACACGCCAACCTTTGTTGTTATTGTAATACTTGACATTTGTTAATGTATTTGTTAACTCTATGTTAGTATTAAACTTAGTAGGACGCAATGCTAATAATTTACCGCCTGTGCCTTGTGTTTCAATATACTTGTCAATATAAAAGTAAGTTGGAGCATCTACACGTGTAACTTGATGTATTCCGTCAACACTTGGAGTACATGTACTATTCATTATAACTACATAATCTCCAGTTGACAGATTGTGGTTGACAGACAGTTTAATTAGTGCGTCATCACCAGTTTCGTTACCAGCACAAATCTCATCAATTTCAAAATCATAATCAAATGTTTGATATACATTATATCCAACAGACCTACTATAATCAGTAGTTGTAATTCCGATATTATCTAATACCCATGTGCTTAGTTTTGCATTGGCTGGGTCTTCAATTTGATTCCAATCGCTAGTATTAAAGGTGTTTGTAACTGTAGTTGATGCTGTTGTTGTACCAGCTGATAGTCCAATACTGGCATTTGCTGTGCCAGATCCTATAACAAGTGTATCATTTGTACTAGTTAAAACTAGGTTGTTATTAATATTGGATGCTGTAATTCCACTGATCGCTGTACTATTAATTTGATCAACAATATCATAAATTTGTGAATCTGTAGGTGATGTAGTAACAGAGCTGGTTGCATTTGTAGTACCAATATTGATACCAACATTGGTATTTGCTGTTCCTGCACCAATAACAATACTTTGATTTACACTTTGAATACGTAGCTGTGTACCATTTGCTGATGCACTTATACCAGTTAATGAAGCTTCATTAATTTCTTGTACAATTTCACTAAGAGTGAGTGTGCCGCCACTTACTACTGTACTTGTTTGTGAATTATATACCTGACTATTCGTACTAAATCCTACTTCAGTATTACTACCAGCACTACCAATTGTTAAACTTGAATCACCAGCACTTGCTACTTTTGTAATTACCAATTGGTTACTGCTGTTCTTACTTGGTGTAATAGTAGAATTGCCAGCACTTGTTAGCGAACTTTGAATTTCAGTAATTATTTCATCAATATCAAAGATACGTGGTACTGTGGTGTTTACAGTTGCAACTGTTGAGCCAGTTAATATATTACCCCCAATTTTTACAAATGTTGCAAAGTCGTCTATGTATGTACCACTTGCTATAGCATTTACTGAGGTTGTTGTATCTCCAGTGGTTGGCAAGCTACTAGTTGTATAACTTTGGTTTGTACAAGCATTGATAATATCAACATCATTCTGTAGTAAGTTTGTCATTTCTGTACTGTATCCAGCATTTGCACTGGAAATTTCAGTAGATAAGAATGGTATATTTAATCCACTGTTAACATATGTACCTGTGTAATAGTTTCCAATCCAGGTAGTCCATGCACTAGTGCCTTCAATCGCAGTATAAGCAACACGTAGATCTTCCAGTGCATTAATTCTAGCAACTGCTACAGTATTCTCACTTGCGTTTGTTATAAATGCTGGTGAAAATCCTTGTTCTAATGCACTTAGCGCACTAATGTTAGTTGTAATACTAGTATTTTGTACTAAATCAACAAACACACCATCTATCAGTAAGCCTTCACCAACATTACCAGTAACTGTAGGATTACCTACTGTACCAGTTACTACAATTGGTGCATAGTTTATTGTAGACACAGTTTTATCTAAAACTACTGTTGATCCGTCAATAATAAGTGTACTATTGTTGGGTGCTGTTGGATTATTAATTGTGCCATCAATGTTAATAGTATCGTAGGTAGTAGTGGTACTTGTTTTACTAAACGTAATTGTTGTACCATCAATTATTAATGTTTCTCCACTCGGCACACTTGGATATAATACTGTGGCACGTGCAGTAATATTATTGCTTATGCTACTCAGTCCAGTGGTTGCGATGCTTAACTGATATACCTTGCCTGCTTTACGTACTATATCGCCAGTTTTGTAAGCAACTACTGAACTCCAATTTGGTAGTCTAGCGTAGTCAGCCAAGATACTATACGCACTACTAATATCGTCAATACTTTTTAATTTATGTTCAGCTTCACTAGCTAATGGTAACCCTGCTAATGGTAAATGCGATGCAAATTTTTTGTTTGCACTAATGCTACTACTATTTTGATATTCCGGTGGTAATACTTCAAACGGTGTAGTTAAATCGCCAGTAATAAGACCAGTGCTACCACTGTGATAATCAATTATAAGATCTCCAGCATCATCACTAACATAGTTTTCATTGAATCGAATTGCCTGTGGATTAGTTTTGATTAAATCACTATCAAGTTGTATTTCAATTGGATTACGTTTCTGTGTATCACCATAATCTCCCAAACGTACCATCCACTCTTCATATATGTCATGACTCTGGTTAGTTCCAAATAAATTTTGGTTACGCATAAATGCATCAACTGCGATAGTTGTGCCTTTCATTTTACGTAAGCCTTTGCTAAAGTTGTATCCAGCATTATCTTCAATAAATGTATTACTGAGGTAACTGCCTTCAATATAACCAGTGTTAAACCTCGCTGTTTGTCTAGTAGATAGGTTGAGTGTTTTACTATCACTATTAATATTATCACGTTCAACTTCACGTATACTTGTTTCCAAGTTACTTATAATACCATCTGTTTTAACCAGATATCCTGGAGCTTCAATACGTCCATTCCAGTTACGTGTGCGTTCGCCTTCCAATTTAACTCGTGTATGTGAAATACCAGTAACTGGATCATGTGTAATGTCATTAAACTGACTGAGATTGTTTAGTGTAATAATATGTTCATATTCAACAATATTAACACTAAGTCCAAATATTTCCTTTTTAGTATCTTTAAGACTAAATTCAGTTGTAGTATCATTTCGTAATACTAACATTTGGCTTGGTTTAATTTGTTTGTTGTCACTGTTAATAATATTAGCAGTTCCGTCATAATTATATCCGATGTAATCTACATAACCCACTGGTCCTTGTGTAAATTCCAGTGTGTTTAATACACCGTTAACATACAGTGGTGCTGGAGATTCAGTTAAACTCCATTCCATTGCAGTACGGGCATCCTGTAGCCAACGGGCTGATACATCAAATCCTTGTGTTTTGTAATATTCTCCCAGTCCAAGAATAAAGTTAAATAAATCTTGTCTCTTTAAAAATACATGACCATATGAATATTGTACAGTATTATTTTTATAATTATGGAATCGCTTGACATCCAAGTTTCCAATATCTATTTTACTAACATGGCCGCCTTCACTAACTGGGTAAACTGTAAATGTTTTATCAGTATTATTATATCCAGATACACTATACCCAAAGTCGCCCTTTTGAATTTTTAAGCCAGAGTAGAATACACTCTTAATGGGTGTGCTTTTGGTTAGTACAATACTGTAGTCTTGATTTGGAAGTTCTACTGGTCCTTTTTGATAGCTGCTGTCCAACAATACAGTAATAATATTTTTGTCAGTGTATCCACCAATTGGTAACATTAGCTCACTTTTTAGGTTTCCAAAACTTTCAATCATATCATCTGGTGTGATATTATAGATGCTTGCCCACTCCACAACTAAGTTGTTAAACCCTAGTATTACTGGGCGAACTAAATCTGTAAATCCACTGGCTGCTGCACCACTAGCACCAATTGGTCCGTTTATTGTAAGTGCAACATTATCTGTATATCCTGCAATTGCTGATCTAACACTAATGGCTTTAACTTCGCCGCCAGATACTCGCACTGCAAATTTAGTAGAACCAAATTTAGTATTACTAACAGCAACACTGGTACTATTATTGTACCCACTACCGGAAGTATCTACAACTACATTTGTAATTGTTCGTTTGTCAACAGACTGTTGATGCATAAGTGTATTTTTTAAATTGCTTCTAAATCGCTGTGGTCCAATCACCCTCTGTGCATGCTTGGTATTAATAGTCCTGATTGTACTGAGATGATTAAGTCTATAAAAGTTTTCAAATACACGGAATGGTTTAAACAACATAGCTGATTCAGCCAATGCGAATGTAAAGAGGCTAGTTGCTCTCCATGTGTTTTCAGTTGGTCCCCAGTCATTGAATTGGAAATCTTTAGTTTGTTCAATAGCTGTTGGGGTTGGAACCACACCGGCGGTTACTGGACTATTCAGTGTGCCACTGGTTGTAACTAGTGTATTATTATCCCAGTCGTATGCTGAGCGGTTAACTAATAAATCAGTATAACGAGTTGACAATGAAGGATCGCCAATTTCTCCAATTTTTAAACTTGCAATAAGTGCTGCACGTTTTGTAGGATCGGTCCAACTGTAATTAGCATCCCACCAACTTGGCTTACGATGGTGTCCAAGCATTCTCCACGGATGTGTATGTGGTCTTGCAGTACCAAAGTAGTAAGAATATAAACCTTTCCAGCCACCAATTTTAGGGCCAACACTACTATAGTTCCAAGTAAACTCGTTGCCAGCATCATAATAATCAGCACTATTAAATCCTACTAGATTATTGTTAGTAGCGTATACATTGTACCAATCGTCAAGTATATCCTTCATATCAGTCCACTTATTACTTGTACTACGATTAGCATTTGGCAAGTTATCAGTAATTTGTTGCTGTAAATTATAATGTATATCAATCAGTCCAGCTACAATTCTTGTTTCAAGATCCAGTAAGCATGCAGTTATAATATCAAAATTAGTATCTGTCATATCATAGAATTCAGTACCTGTACATGAATGCACACTTCCATCATGGTTAAGTAATTTACCGTTTACAACTTCAACTGTGTACGGCTTAATTAAACCTAGTTTAACAGTACTTGGTGGAACGTAGCTATAATTATTAAAATCATACCAACGTATTTCTAGTTCTGCTGGTGTTGCATTACTATCTAGTGTAGCGGCAGATGTTAGGGTAAGTTCGTCGATATCAAGTGTATAATCAATACCTCGCTGTAATGTGCGCCAAACATATGAACTACCATTATATTCTTTCAGATATACATAAACATGGTTATGACTTTCATTAAAATTATTGACCATATTAGTTGTATAGAATATAGTAGTTGCATCAGTAATAGTTATAGTCTGCAATGATTCAGATTCATAATACACCATATCACTTTTACTATAGTTAAATGTAGTATTTTTACCAACGTTGATATCATTTAGTGCTTGATCAACAATGCTACGAACAGTATCAGCTGATGTACTGGTATCCCATAATTGCTTTACCTTTGTTTTAAAGTATTCTTTAAAATTGTAGTAGTCATTACCAGTCTTGCGCAGTCCGTTAATAGGATTAGTATATGGATTGTTTAACAAGTAACTGAATTTTGTTGGACTAGCTACTTGCTGACGTATTGTACCGCCACTGCCACCTGGGGCTGATATCTTGTGTAGTGTATTTTCACCAAATGGGTCTCCACTAAATCCAATAGTATGTATTGCTTGATCTTTAAAGTGATGCAAAATATTACTAAAACTGATCGAACTTAAAACTTCGTTATTTGGATTGTATTTGAATAATGGAGCAGTATCAAATACATATTGTGTAGTATCAACATTATTAATGTTGACAACGTATTCTATTTCATACACATCATCTTTATTCGCTGGTGTTGTCATTGTAACAACGTTTCCAGAAACAGTATAATCTGTAGTCTCTTTAATATTGTCACCATTTTTAAGTACAGTAAGTTGCTTATGATTGTTGTTATTAATAAAAATACGACCTGCAAATTTTGGTGTAGCAACTGCGATGCCATTTGTCAAATACCCAGCGCCGCCATATGCTGCATAAGAATCTTCACTCATATAATAAGCTGTGGTATATGCATAGTTAGCACCAAATGTGACAACCATATTATTGCCACTGGTAGTGACTGTAATGTTAGGGTCTAACGCACCATATGGATTAGTAATTCTAAAGTTTTGATTGGCGTTTGGTATTAGTAATTTAAAAGTGTAGGCTACATCAGACTGTAATATTAGATCTGGATCAGTCTCACCGTATTCCACTGTGTCATGTATCATTTCGTTACTAATTCTGTAACCAGTTGCTCCAACTAAATCAGTAGTTTCTACCCAAAATACTGGGTTAAGTTCCAACTGATCACTAGCAAGTGTAAACTTGACAGTTTCATTTGCGCTTGCAATATGTGTTTTAATCAGTGGAGTTCGTTGATTTCCACGTATCTGACTCCAACCGTTAATATAAGAAACGTTTACAATATCTTTTGCAAAGTAATATCCAGTAATATCTCTTGCATTAAGGTCTCCAATGTCAGTCTGATACCTTTTTACATTTAAGTTTAAAAAGAAGTTGATGTCGTTATTATTGTTTTGTGTGTTATACTTTGGTGCAAATCCAAGTTCAGGATCTACAACGCCAGCAGTATTGTCTTCGTATCCAAAAAACTTATCACCAGCATAATCGTTATTTTGATATGTACTTAGTTTAAATCCATTTTCATCATACAATTCAAATAACGGATGATCACCACGACTTAACTTTTGCTGTCCATTAATCCAATTACTACCATCCCAGTATAATTCCAATCCAGGATATCCAGTAGCAGTTCCGGCTAAATCTGGTCCGTGTAATACAAGTACTTTATCTAATACAGTGTAACTATTGGGTGCATGAACTTGTGTAAAGGTGATACTAGTATCAACTCCACCTACTTGATATATTCCGTTACTGTATGCACCGCCATTTTTTACTAATACATAGTCATTATCAGCTAACCCAACTAGTGCATTTGTGTATGTACTCTGCCCAATTACACTAACACTGGGATCAACATCCACTAATATATGTTGAACGTTTCTAATTAATCGTTGTCCACTATTATATAGTTCAAGGTTATCTTCCCAACAAATAATTGGACGTTGTCCACGATTTTCTGTTGTGTTAAAATCAGTAATAACTAAGTTATTATATTCCACTGTGTTGCGGATTGCGTATATACTATACCATTGGTTTGCGCGACACCATGCATTTTGATCAACACTACTGCGATCTGCAACTACATATTCCTTTTCAGGATTTTTATAATTACTATAATCCCATAAGTTACTGTCCCAACTGTCTAAATCCCAATCACTTGGCAAACGTGGAGTGTATGGCTGTACATGAAAAAACTGTATCTTATCGTTTTCATCAATGTGTTCAACCAATTTAATATTGGACGTACCTATACCTTCAACCCAGTATGTGACGTCTACACGATAGTTTCCGCTTGTACTTGTTGCATTAGCACCAGTAAAAATAACTCGCATTCCGTTCAATAACTCAAGAGTTTTTCCGTTTGTTAATGTAGGAGTTGTATAATTACTTAAACGTATAATATTGTCAATATCAATTGGATCAGTACTGGTTGGAACAATTACACATGGTGGAATGTCTTCCATTAGCCAATAGTAATTGGTATGATTAATAAACATATCAGTATTAATGGGTAGGTCCAGTGTGTATCCAGTTTCATTTGCAAGTTGGTCTACTTGATCAGTATCACTGCCAACTTTTTTAAATAAATTTAGTACACTACTATAAGAAAGAGCTTCATCAGTAGCTCCTCCGTTTTTATGACTAATTCCTGGTGCTAACTGATTATTAAGTCTTTGTGCCGATGTTTCTGGATTAAACAAATCCTTTCCAGGTTTGTAATCTTTACCTTTAACACGCCCCCAATATGTATCTAGTGTTTCAGTACTGCCACTACTTAAAAGTTGATCAAGTGTAGTACTTAAAAATCTACGATTGGTATCTGTTTGTAGAATACCTGGTAAGAAATCTGTAACATTTCTTTTACCAACAAAAATTTCATCTTCACCGCTTTGTGTAAAGTTTTGTAATTTTTTAGGATGTGCTGGATATTTTGACATTTATTTTTTCCTTAGGCCACTGTACTTGTTCTTAAATTTGCACCAGTAAAGCTGGTAACTATCTTAATACTGTTTAAATCAATATCAGGTATAAAGACTTCATCGCTGTTTGGAGTAACTTGGAATAAGTTACCAAACGCACTGTCTTCCTGTATAGGCACAATAACAATACTACTCATGATACCCAACAACTGGTTGTGTACATATGCACTTAATTCAGTAAAGAAGAACGTTTCACCAAATTCCCAATTGTCTATATCAAAAAATGATGTAATAGCTGCAAGTACTCGGTTTTTAATTTCAGTATCTGTTAGTGTTGTACCGGCTACCTTAACTACACGAAAGTTTGCCTGCAAACTAGTATCTGCTGTCTCACCAAACAGTGGTTTATATTTTGCACTGCGATATATTAAACTATCACTGATACTTTTCTTATTTTCAATACTAGAAAATTGTGTTTTTAGTTCATCACTAGTGGGCGGTTTTGGTAGTCCATCTTCAGTTCTATCATTACTTAACCAGTTTCGGTATGCTAGATCGTATGCGTTAGTTAACACATACGTATCAATAATGTTACTAATACTTGGATCAATTCGTTGTTCACTATCCGCAATTCGCTTCCACTGGAATACAAGATCTTTACGTCCACTAAGTGTGCCAGTACTGGCAGTTGGATCAATAACAGTATAATCAAATCCGTATTCAGTAATTATTTTTGTTTCAACTGTATCAGTACCAACTAAATCCTGAAATGCTAGTGGGTCGTCTGGATACAAATCATTTTCTAGACTGCTGATAGTTGCAATAATTTTATGATCATCACTGTGTCCATCTCGCTCACTGTAATACTTGTAACCATAGAAATTAATGTCACTACCCAAACTGTATGGACTATTGCCGCTACGGCTGTTTGTTTTAAAGATACGTATTTTATCACGAGCTGGTTTATTTGTTTCAAAATCAAATTTTATATTGCTGTTCTGGTTATAAAATCTAACGTCACTTGTACTACCAAAAATAATACGGAAACGTCTAGTAACCATAACCCACCTGTCACTACTATAACTAATTTTTACAATCCAGCTGTTGTCTAGATTGTTTCCTGTTGTATTTCCAGCATATGTAGTATTGTAATTTGTTGTTGAATTAGCTGAGTCTGGTGCTACGTTATTTGTAGTTACCACTTTCCATTCACTATTGTCGCTGTCAAATCTTAACCCAAAAGTGTTTTTAAGGGTTAACTGCTCAACTATTGCTGATTTTTCACCAGCACTAAATTGAGTGTTGTATGCTGGGAAAATACGACTAACACGTGCTGCGTTAGGCACCGGTTTATTTAATACTATTGCGCCGGCTCCGGCACTATCACGTCCAATTGGAGTACCAGTGATATCATCAATACCAAGACCGTCCTCTGTAATTTTAGTAACTCTTGCCCATATTTTTTCTGCACTGGTTGCAGTTGCAGTAGCAGAAGCACTTGTTCCACCGCCCCCAGTTATTTCAACTGTTACTGGGTTTGTGTATCCTTGTCCGCCATTTATAATAGTAATACTGGTTACCGATCCTGCTGTAATTACTGCATTGGCAGTAGCACCTGAACCTGTTCCTTTAAATGTTACAGTGGGTGTACTGGTGTAACCACTACCACCATTGGTTATTGTAAGTGTTGTTCCTGTTACACCCAAACTTCCACTGTTGTATGGACTTTCAATAAATTCTACAATACTGCCTAATTTAATTTCCTTAACTGCGGTGCTTGAGCTTTTGCCTACACGCTCCACAATACTATTACGTGTTATATAACCAGAGGAACTGCCTACTTTGTTCCACTGAAAACTTGCAGTGTTACTGCTAAACGCTACACTAACTGGACTATACTTTTGATAGAATAAGTTAATAGTTTCTGGATTACTAATTAAATTACTAATATACTGATCAAAAATTTGTTCTTCAGTTAAGTTAGTTGGTAAACTCAATGTAGTTCTGTTTAGTGTGTTTTCACTATATACATATCCGTCATCAGCAACTATACTAACATTTTGGTATTGTGCTGTGGGGTCGTTTATGTCAATGAATCTGCTGTGTCCACTATGTGTACGATTTATACTTTTAATTTTACGGATATTATCTCCAACTGTCAGTGGAAATACACTGTAGTCTTGTGCTGTAACCATACGATCCTGTGCCGCAAATACACGCCCACTGTTTGTTTTGATACTAGTAACACTTTCACGACTACTGGAATTATTTGTTGCTTCTTGCATTTCAGCAGTAAAGCTAGCAGTGTACTCATTGTTATCACTAGCAGTATATGTAAAGCTAAAATTTACTGTACCAACATCGTCAGTGTTCAAGGTGTAACTGTTGTTTAAACTTGTGCGATACCAGATACGCAAAATGCCACGTGGTACGTCAGCAAACACACCATCACCAAAATTTACACTAATTGTATCGTTGTCTTGCGTTTTAACACTATACAGTGTTCTTATTTTATTTTGAATTGCACTAAAAATTGCACTAACACCAAAGGTAGTATCTGTTTTAGTCCAGTTAGCCAATACTTGACCGTCTGCATCAACATTTTGAACCCATACGTCTTGATTGTTAATATTTGTTTCGTTAATTGCAATACTTAGGTTACTTATAGCACTGTCAGCAGTATAGTCAGTGTACTGTAGTGTACCTTGTTTAAATCCAACAAAGAATCCAGTATTTGCACTAGCAATGCCTTGGTTGTCATTTTTATATATAAAGTTAAAACTAGAATCTGGAGTTGGGTTAGGTTCTCCTAGAACATCATCTGCATCAATATACTGGTTAACTATTTCAAACGATTCATTTTTTCCGTTTACTTTTGCTTGAAACGGAAACACAATGCCCTGGTTGTCTGCAATGTTTGTATTGTACACATCTGTTTTAATACCGCTAATTGTTTTACTGGCACTTGGCTTACCAAATCGGTTTGTGCTGGCAAAAATTTCATTCATTATTAAAATAAAGTTTTGATAACTGTTTGAATCTAAATCATTGACAAAATCGATTTCCTTGCTTTTTAAACTTGTACCACTTACATCATATACATTTTGTGTAGTTTTTACGGAAGTAATTTTTAGCACCCCACGAGATGCTAACGCTCTAGCTGGATTGTATCCCAAAAAGTCTGCAATACGCAAAACGCTGGCACGGCGCTCTGCTGTACTTAAAAAGTTTTCTCTACTTGCTAGGTCCACACGGAACGCTAAATTGTGTCCCATAAATGCAATCATTTCAAGTAGTGCTACAAATTCACTTGAACTAATCCAGTCATTATAGTTTTCTGGATAATTGTCTCTAATATAATCAACCATTGCACTACGAATCGTATCGTAATCATATGCCTGGAAGTTTGCCTGTGCAAAACTGTCGTAGACTACTGTAAAGTCTTCAGCAGCAAACAGGTTTCTTTGTCTAATACTCTGTGCCATTATAAGTTCTCTTCTTCCGTTTCAGCTGTAAATTGCAAATACAATTCATCCACTGTCGCTGTATCTTTGTATGTTAAATTAACCACACATGTGATACTGTGTACCCCTACCTGTACATCTAAGTTGTTCAATATCCATCGTGGATCATTGTCAATAATATCTCTTACATCATCTTCTACTAAGTCAATAACAAGATCATCCAGTGGTTCAAACACCAAATCTGGTAGTACACTACCAAATTCAGGCTGACCAAGTCTCTCGCCTTTTCTTGTGTAGAAATGATTGAGTAAATCACGCTTTGCTAGTGCAATGTCTTCCAATACAACATTACCAAAACGTACATCTACTGTGCTATAACCTTTAAATATCGCCATACTACTATTTATAACTTTAATAAACAGGTGTTTTAATAGTTAATAAATCTGCTGGCCAATTTAAAAATTCCTGCCAAGCTGGGTCAGGAATTGTTAGTTTGTAACATTTGCTTTGTTGATATATTTGATGCCAAGTTGGCCGGGTAGGTGGCCGCATGGGAGATATGTCTTGCCGACTTCCCTTTTTACCATTACAGTGATTACATGCTGCAACCATGTTTTGCCATGTACTTTTACCGCCATGTAAGCGTGGAATAACATGATCAAATGTTAATTCATGGTGATAAAACTTAACTCCGCAGTATTGACACCGGTAGTCGTCCCTGATAAACAAGTTTCGTCTACTAAGTTTTGCGTGAGATTTACGTTTATGATACATTTTTGCAACAATAATACTGGGTACATCAAATTCTATACTTGGTGATCTAACTTTCCAGTTGTCATGTGTTTTAAAGATGTATATACTATCTTTATAGTAGGCGCTTATACTTTCTTTCCAACTGAGCGTACTTAGTGGGCTTAACTCCATGGGTTGAAAATCAGCATTGAGCAAAAGTGTGCTTGACATACTGTAGTCCTTTGTTGTAGATATTTATAGGATTATAATTGGCCGAATTTGGCAATAAGCTCACGCTGGCGCAAGTTAGTCATACCAGGTATAAATGCTGTGGTCTGTCTGTAGTATCCACTTTCGCACTGACGTTTACTAAGTTCAGTTGTTATACTACCACTTGTATATTGTTTAAGAGCATACGAAATTCCTTCACTACGTAAGTATTGTCGTGTTCTACTAGTAGTATAATCAGCTAGTTGTAAAACTCTAGCTTCTGCTCTGCGTGATGAAGGATTAACTTTTCCATCAGCTATCATATCAGTTGCTAACAGCCAACGTCCAGCACGAACAGCCGTAAACACATCATATACTCCAACATCACTGGTTACTTTTTTCCAAGTACCAGTATCACAATATAATCCAAATAATGCATCATAATGTGACTGCGACATACTAATAAGTGGCAGGGTTGATTTAAATATGGTCTCTTTACTTTTGATATATTCAATCCAAGCACTGTATGCTTCTGACTCAGTTATACCAATACCAGTTGCGTCACCATAACCATATCCAATTTTAAAGTTTTTGCCGTCTGCAGAGTATCTAAACATACGATACTCACTACCAGCCAACATTAGTTGTAGCATTTCAGCACTAACAGTAAGTTGTGGCAATGCAATCAAAAAGTTTACTCGCCAATCATCTTTAACAATATATGTATCCCATGCAGTTCTGCGGTTTTCTGTTACAAAATTAAGCATAGCCGTTGGCCAAATGTTTGTCTAGTGTACTTTTAGCATACGGTGCAATACCAGCGTATGTAAATCCACTGCCCCATGCACTGCGTCTGCCTGTGCGTATATCAAAATGCAAACTCTTATCATTGTATACACCAATACCAGTTATGCCAACACTACTAGCAATTGCAACTAACTGCAAACGCTGATCGTTTGTAAACTGTGCACCACTGATATCAACAGCGTTGCCTTGCATATGCTGTGATTTTTTAGCGCCGCCAACTTTTGCATTATAGTTTGGACTACGATAACCACTGGTAATAGTTAAAGGCTGTCCAAACTTTTTAGCAACTTGTTTAACTAACTCAAGCAACTTTGGATTTACTGCACGGTCAACTCCAGCTCTCCACTGTATCAATCCGCTAGCGTCAGTTTCAGCTTCAGGAAAATCTCCCAAATCATAAGCACCTGTATTTTCACCAGCAGTAGGGTTGGCTGGTGTTTGATAGTAATAAGTATCACTTGCATATTGATCAGTAGTGCCAGCAGGGCTACTGGTGTCTACAACTTGAACATCTAAGTGTCCATTCCATGGCTCAGCTTCTGGCACTCTAGTACTAACACTTTCTTTTACAACTTTGTTACCAGTATGCTGTGTTGTGGTTGGCGTTGCCGCCGCTAAAGCTGGTGGACCATTCATATCAATACGACTGGCTGTTTCTCTATAGTTTCCAGCAACTCGTAAATTGCCGTTACTTTCTGTTTCTATTTGTAAATTACTGTGTGCTTTAATGTCAATAGTACCAGTACTAGCATGCATCTTAACACCAGCAACTCCAAGACTTTTTATATTTGTTCCAAGTTTACTTTGCATATTAATATTGCCGTCAGCATTTATATTAAAATCGCCAGCAGTATTAAAGTTGATAGAACTTTGGGCATACACATCTAAATCACCATTACGGTTCATTTCAATCCAACTGTTGCCATCTTTACTAATAATGTATGTAAATCCATTTGTGTCATCCATTAAGATTTGCGCACCGCCAGCAGTACGTAAACGAACTAAATTACTTGTACCATCTTCAGCACCGCCATCGTCCATAACAAATGCATGACCGTCCGGTGTACTCATACCCATTACACGACTTTTGCTTTCACGTCTAGGATTACTAAAGTTTAATCCACGTAGCCTGTCTTTTTCAAGACCTTGTGTTTTTAAAGCTTCAGCTTGTGGGTGCGCTTCGGGTGGTTGGTTTTCTGTTTCTCTAGTTTTTGGAACTTCTTGTACAATTGTAAAATTACCATTGCTATCCAATCCACTTTGCGGTCCAGCAATACTACCGTTACGTGTTTCGTCAGGTAATACACCCAATACAATACCAACATTACTATCACCACTAAATGCTACTAAAACTTCAGTGTCTAAATCTGGGGGCTGTCCCCACATACCAAAACTACGTTGCGATGAACCTCCAGCAGGTGTTGTTCCACCAAATGGACTCATAAAACGGCACCAAACAGCACCCAAGTATTCACTGTCTCTATCAACCTTGTCAACTAATTCTGGATCTAGCATTCCGTAAAAACGAGCAATACTTACTTTAACACGGCCCATCTGTCTGGGATCGTCACTGTTGATAACAAATCCTCTGTATACACCTGCAGGAATTTTAATTCCCTTCTTAATAACATTTTGGTTGTATGCGTCTTTAACTCGTCTACTAAATTTATTACTACTTGCGTGGCTCATCTTGGTCCTCCACTTTCTTGAATTGCTGCTGGGTCTGATGTGAATTGTTGTAATTGTGCATCTGGATTATTTGTACCTATACCAGCCAATGGTACAATTTGTGGTGATTGTAGTGTTCCCAACACTGTACTAGTATTGGTTGCTAAATCTCTAACTGCACCTAAATGTTGAGTAAACATACCGCCGTTAAATCTATTAATAACATCAATAACACGATAGGTACCACTGAGAGTATAGTCGTCTCTGGGTATTCTTCGTCCTGCACTATTCTCGTCAATTGGAAACTTAACATTTAGAAAAAATAGTATACCACCCTTTTCGTAATCTGCTAACTCGCTAGTAGTAGAATTATTTCTATAAAAGCTACTGGGCAATCCCATCCAGTATGGGTCTCCACGTATGCCCATTTCAATTTTTAGCATATCAGCACTATTTTCTAGATTACTTTTAACTGCACCAAATTGTAATGTGCCACCGGATCCATCGTTTTCAGGACCGTAAATGTCACCGTCATCCACAATGTCTCCTGCAAATCTTAAACGCATACTGATATCATCTTTTGCTTCAGAAGCACTTAGGAAATTTCCGCTTGCACTGGTGCCATCACTACCACGTGTTAAATCAGCAAACTCAGCTAATTTAGCATCAAGTTCTGATTGAACTTCGCTTCTTTGTTCTTCCAATTCTTCAATTTGTATTTCTCTATTAATAATAACACTGGGCGGAGCACCACTTTTTTGTTGGTTTAGTTTAGATATCTTTCTACTAATTTCTACAATACTCTTTTTTAAGGCTTTGACACCATCATGTACTGTTGGTGCGGCTTGGCCGGCTGTTGATGCGTCTTTATTTGCATCACCAACTTGTCCGTTACCCACAACACTAATTTCATAATACTGGTTATCAAATTTTAAGTCCAGTTGCATAATTTCAGAATTTAGTCCAGTAAAAATATAATCATAACGTTTGCGTAGTAAATTTTGTGTAAACATTTTTTGTACTCTAGAATTCTGTATAGTAGCATTAGTAATGCCCTTTCCATACTGAACACTATCCATAATACGATCAACCATGATATGCTTTTTAATTTTGAATGTAATTATTTTAACATAGTCACCTCGCAATGGGTCAAATGGTCCAAATTCTACTTTGGGTACTACTTTATAAAATACTGGGAATTCATCTAAATTTTGATTGCTGGGCTCTCCTGGTGCTACTTTCATAAATCCACCAGTATCAGTTACAATCTTTTTATATTCTTCAGTTGCTTGTAAAACCATACTGGTTATATCTGCCAGGTTACTACCATTGGGTATAGTAAAATGTATCTTGTCGCCAATTTTACTAGGGCCTAGTGTTTTTAGTCCCTCTGCAGCCTGTTGTATCTTCCATTGTTGCCAAGTATCTGTACCAGTATCACTATCCCATTCAATACTGTATTCATCCTTGTATGCGGCATTCCAATTAAACAGTAGATCATTTTCCAAGCTCTTCTCATATTTTTGCATAAACTCACTGACAAATTCACCAACTGTCGCGGCCTCAACTGTGATTTGACTTTTAATAACTTGTTCCAAATAACTAAATGCACTTACACTGTTTTCAACTGCATTGATATTATAGTTGGCACCGCCAGCATCAACTTGCATTTGTATGTCTTGAAATACTATTGGATATATAAACTTTAGCGGGTGTCGTTTAGCACTACCATTTGACACACGGCCAATAAATTCAACTGTGAAAAAATACCTTGCCAACAAATGGTTTTCAATATTAAGTTGTCTTGCAGTCAGTGCAATGCTTTCCAAAAATGTAGTACCATTGGGTTCAGCTATTTTGATAGTAAACATATTTCCATATGTACTACGTACCTGACCAAATCCAACTTTAAATGATTGTTCTACGTCAGCAATATTATATCTTGATTCCTGACTGTTGTCAGCCATAACAATTGTCTTGCCACTACTAATAGCTGCATCAAGCAGTCCAGCACTATCAGGATGCACCATGTGTAGTGCAAGATTATAACTGTAACTGTCATATTGATTAAGTGTATTTTCTAAGTAAGACAACTTAAACTCCTATTGAGCTAGTATTAATTGGTACACGGAGAGTGACTCCAGTTTTAAAATCAAATATTGGATCAACAATCTTATTACGATTGAATAACACAAACACCCACCAGTAGTCTGCGTCACCGTACAATTCAAATGCAAGTACATCTGGTCGTAAATTGTGCTTGGCGGTTAATGTTATCTCTTTTGTATTTTCATAACTAATAGTTACTGGTGGAACATACGATTCCAAATACTTACTGTTTGATTTAGTTTTACTGTATACACTTGTTTTTTTATATGTAACTGCCATTAGATAAATCCTCCACGATAAAGTGATCCATTAGCAAATCCATTCAGTGTAAACTGACTTTTTGTACGTCTTGGACTGTATTGTACCAGTAGGTCCATGGCAATAGTAGCCACTGTTGGCATCTGTACTACACCTCCGCCAACGCTGGCTTCTACGTAATCTACATCATCTGGAAAACTTTGTGTAAATCCGCCAACCAAAACTGGTACACGTTCATAGTTTGTTGCACCATATGCACTAAATTCCAATACAGGAGGAGGAGCACCACGATCCGGGTCACCTTCTCCAAAATTCATTTTAGTAACTACTCTTAAGAAATGATATACTCCAGCCAAATATTGGATCTCTTCAGTTGTTTGTTGATAAAAAGTTGCTGTAATTTGAATACCTGGAGGGCTACTACTTTGAAATGCATGCGGCTGACTGTTTGTGTGTACCAAATCATATTTACTATATGCTACCTGTACTTGTGTTTGGATTGTTGGTGTATATGGAAATACAATACCACGATTTAAAACACTTGCAGGTCCTTGCAGTGCTTGGTTGTATCCACTTTTACATAACAGTCTGGCACGTTTATCTTCCATTATTTGCGTCCTAGCTTTTGGTCCATTGTACTCATTACTTGCTGATCAAATGCACCAAACAAATCTGTAATAAATTGCTGTGCTTGGTTATCATCAAGTGTTGCGTACTGTCTGCGTAACTCAGTGGCGCTTGTTGCTGGCTCACCAAGTACTTTAAATTTTTGTGTTGGTACAACATCTAGATACCCGTGTATATCGTATGTTTCACGTGTGTCTTTGTTGTGCTGATAATATGTAGGCTCTCCGTTTTTCTTGAGTCCTACTTTAAAACGTGGATTACCTTCATCCATATCCTTTTTGCCGACACCAAATACTGCGGCTGTTGTTTTAGCATCTAAACGATCTAATATTTCATTAGGAACGTATGGCTGTCGTGTATTGACAATTGCACTGGCTGGAACACCAGTAAGCATCATCATACGCTTTTTCTCTTCAAAACTAAATGGCGAGTCTGGTCCTTGCTTATCGCTAGTAGCAATAAAAGCAGTGCCATATTTGCCTGATAAATAGTCGTACACAAACTTATGCCCTTTATGAAAGGGATGAAAACGACCAGGATAGATAGCCACTGCTTTTGTTGCAGTTGCTTCTAAAAAACTAATAACTTCATTGATCAACATTGTAATAATCTCCACTACTATTTATACACTGAAAAAAGTGTGACTTTTAGATTGACATAGTGTATAATGAATGTTATAGTTATAACTACATAAGGGAAATATCTATGGCAAAACGAGTAAATTATTTAAACAACAAGGAACTTCTTAAGGAAATTCACAAGAGTAAGATTAGTTTCGCCTGTGTTACTGACGAGAAATACTATCAGAATGATGCTATTGTACATGACATGGACCAGATAACTGATGAAGTTATTGCCGAAGCTAAACAAACACGTGCTGATAGAATAGCTGTGGAAACACATGCTAAAGCACTAACCCAGTGGGAAAATACACCGGGTAAAAAGGCAAAAGACAAACCTAGGCTAATTAACCACAAGTTTGATGGTAGTGAAATACCACTTGAAGATGTAGTTATTAGATATATGACATTTGATCATGTGCCATTAGAGCCAGGACGTAAGAATAAACCAAAAACTATAGCTGATCAGCATGCAAAATGCAATTATCCGCCATTCATTCACTTAGCCTGGGTAGAAGGCAAATGGACAGAAGTTGTGCGTAGCCACTGGAAAGGTGGGTTAAGCAACGGACATTTTAGTGTTTCACATGGTCGTATTACAGAAAAGTTAGCTAGTATGATGATGATGTTGTGTCACCGATACAGTATGCGTAGTAACTGGCGAGGATATACGTATGTAGATGAAATGAGAAGCCATGCATTAGTACAATTATCACAAATTGGATTGTACTTTGATGAGAGTAAATCAGCAAATCCATTTGCATATTACACAGCGGCTATTACTAATAGCTTTACACGAGTGCTTAATTTAGAAAAACGTAATCAAAATTTAAGAGATGACTTGCTTCAACAAGCAGGCCAAACACCCAGCTTTACACGTCAAATGGATGACGAAGCTCAACAGCGTAAAGCAAGGGAAACCAAAGAGTCAGATTACCATGATAAAATGGAGCAAGAAATGAAAGATGCAGGTTATAACGTACTATGAGTCAATTCTTCAATAAAGTTGCGTGTTTTACAGATATACACTTTGGTAACAAAAACAATAGTAGACAACACAATGATGATTGTGAAAGGTTTATCTATTGGTTTATTGAAAAAGCCAAAGAGGCTGGATGTGAAACATGTATATTCCTAGGGGACTGGCATCATCATCGTGCTAGTGTTAATGTTAGTACACTGAATTATACAGTACCAAATATTAAACGACTAAGCGAAGCGTTTGAAAATGTATATATGATTATGGGAAATCATGACTTATACTACAGAGAAAAGCGTGAAATACACAGTGTTCCGTATGCTGATTTACATGACAATGTACACATTATCAATGATAAAATGGTAGAACGAGACGGTGTTAGCCTTGTTCCTTGGCTTGTTGAAGACGAGTGGAAGAAGATGAATAAGCTCAAATCACGTTATGTATTTGGACATTTTGAACTTCCATTCTTTAAAATGAACGCTATGGTTACTATGCCGGATCATGGCGGACTTAAAGCTGAAGACTTTAACGGTCCCGAATATGTGTTTAGTGGACATTTCCACAAACGTCAGGACAACGGCAATGTTCATTACTTGGGTAGTCCGTTTCCACACAACTATGCAGATGCATGGGACGACGAACGTGGCATGATGATACTCAATTGGGGAGGTGAACCAGAGTACATAGACTGGACAGATGGCCCTAAGTATAGAACACTACCACTAAGTAAACTGATAGACGACCCAGATCGCTACTTGAGTGCAAACACGTATTGTCGTGTAACACTTGATGTGTCTATCAGTTACGAGGAGGCAAACTTTATCAAAGAGACTTTTGCAAAGCAATACAGTCTCAGAGAAATTAGTTTACTGCCTGCTAAGAAAGAAGAACATGCTACTGATTGGAAAACTGACAACGAAATAGAGGTTGAAAATGTGGACCAAATAGTGTATAATCAACTTAAAGCTGTTGATAGCGAACTGATAAACAGTAAAATTCTTATGGATATATATGCGAACTTATGATTAATATTAGAAACGTAACCATTAAAAACTTTATGAGTGTTGGTAACGTCACACAAGCCGTACGGTTTGATGACGCAGGACTCACACTAGTACTAGGCAACAATGTTGACTTGGGCGGTGACGGTAGCCGTAATGGCACTGGTAAAACGACAATCATTAACGCATTAAGTTATGCGCTATATGGAAACGCACTAACAAATATTCGCAAGGATAATTTGATTAACAAAACTAACAACAAAGGCATGTTAGTTACTGTAGACTTTGATGTTAACGGAACTGAGTACCGTATCGAACGTGGACGTAAGCCAAACATCTTTAAGTTTGTAGTAAACAACCATGATTTTCATGATGACGCTACAGATGAAAGTCAGGGTGTTGGACGTCTTTCACAACAAGAAATAGAAAAGCTTCTGGGTATGAGCCATGATATGTTTAAACATATTGTTGCATTAAACACATACACTGAACCTTTTTTAAGTATGCGAGCTAATGATCAACGTGCTATTATCGAGCAATTGCTGGGTATTACTATGTTAAGTGAAAAAGCAACAGTACTTAAAGACCAGATGAAAGAATCGAAAGACTCCATCAAAGAAGAAGAATATCGTATCAAAGGGGTAGAAGAAGCAAACTTAGCAATTGCGAAAAGTATTAAAGACTTAGAGCGCAGACGCAGAGTTTGGGAAGAAAAGAAAACTAATGATACGATTGCTTTTGAACAGGCGATTGCCGAACTGGAGCATCTTGATATTGAAACGGAACTTACTGCACATGCAGATTTAATTACGTTTAACAATAAAGTAACACAACAGTCACAGCTACAATCTTTTGTTAAGTCAATTGAAGCTGATGATAAGAAACAAGGTAAGCTAGTCGAGAAGCTAGAAAAAGAAATTGGTCTGCTAACAGATCACAAGTGTTATGCTTGTGGACAAGACATGCATGATACAAAACAAGAAGAAATTCTCAAATCAAAACAAGAGCAGCGTCATGACGCCGCCATGCACATTGTTGCTAACGGCACACAGTTGCAAGAGCATAATACGGCTCTACAACAACTAGGTGAAATCGGCACTGCACCTAGTACATTTTATGATGACATTGCTGATGCACATGATCATCGTAACAAAGTTGTACAACTACAAGGTCAACTTGATCTTAAAAAAGCTGAAAATGATCCGTATACAGATCAAATTGAAGCATTGCAAAATGAAGGCATCCAGGAGGTTTCGTGGGACAAGATTAATGATCTCAATGTCTTACGAGATCACCAGGACTTCTTAATGAAACTGTTGACAAACAAAGACAGTTTTATTCGCAAACGTATTATTGAACAAAACTTATCATACTTAAACACAAGACTTGGCTATTATCTAACTAAACTCGGGCTACCACATGAAGTACAATTCCAACCAGACTTAACTGTAGAAATTACAGAGCTTGGTAGAGAACTTGACTTCGACAACTTATCTAGAGGCGAACGCAACAGGCTTATACTTGGCTTATCATGGGCATTTAGGGATGTATTTGAAAGTATGAATACACCTATTAACTTTTTGGCAATTGACGAACTAGTAGACTCAGGCATGGACAGCAATGGTGTAGAAGCATCATTAGGCGTACTCAAGAAGATAGTACGTGAAAGAAACAAAAACGTATTCTTAATTAGTCACAGAGACGAACTTGTGGGACGAGTAAGTCATACTCTGCAAGTACTAAAAGAGAATGGGTTTACAACATTTAATGCGGATACAGATTATGTCGAAGAATAAAGATGAAGATTTAGAAGATATCGTATTGACAGACTTGGATACAGGTGTTACACTTAACATACCATCATCCAAAGTTGTAACACACGACAGTTATAGTCATATGAGTGATTTTAATATGAGTGATAATAGCAGTATTACTATTGATACCGGCTCTTTAACGAGTGATTATATAAGTACATTAACTAACACTGGTGTGTTCAGCGAAGATGAATTCAGTGCTATATATGAACGGCCTTCTGATAAAGTTATCAGGAAGCGTTATACAGGACATAAAAAGGTACAGGATATCAGCGAAGTTGGTATACACACATTGGAAAAAATGAGTAAACGTGGTAAGTAGTGATTGGAAATATAATGGGTCAGTAGTAAATGAACTTCCTGAAACATGCGTAGGCTTTGTCTACATTATTACTAATACCACAAATGGCAAAAAATATATTGGAAAAAAACTGGCAAAATTTAAGGTAACTAAACAGCCACTCAAAGGCAGAAAAAATAAGAGACGTAGTACTAAAGAAAGTGACTGGCGTACTTATTGGGGCTCAAGCGACAAACTTAATGAAGATGTCGCAACACTAGGCGAAGATAAATTTACACGTGAGATATTATACTATTGTGAAAGCAAGGGAGAACTATCTTACTTAGAGGCAAAAGAACAATTTGATCGCAGTGTACTAGAAACAGACGAATATTATAATGGTATCATCAATGTTAGAGTTGGTGGTAGTAATATATTAAGACATCGTCTACTAGAACATCGAAAGGCTTACGGCAAATAATGGCAAAAAAATTAGATTGGTCCAAGGCACGAGCAGATAAACTTACAGGTGAACTAATTAGTTCACAAGCACAAACTTCAAACGCAAATTCCGACAAGTATTATAAATACAAGTCAGATATTGAAATACAGACACAATTATTAAAACAGGGCATATGGCCCACAGGCAAACATCAAGGCACCATAATCGCCGATCTACCGGTAGATTATTTAATTTGGGCAGGTCAAAAACTAAAGTCCAAACACATGAAACATGCTGCAAATAACGAACTTTTAAGGCGTTATTACTCCGGCATTATAAAAATATAAATCTCAGGCAAAACATAATCTAACACATAAGGTTGGCGGGCCAGATTAATTTACCGCTGTGGAAAAACCTATGGGGACATAGGACACGTACATATTGATGGGCCTATCTACAAACTTGGGGTTACCGTTGATATAGATCGATGTTAGCGATCTGCAATACTTTAAGTATTGTAGTCAATGCGTTGGTTTGACAAACCAAAATGAGTAGGCTCTCCTGACAATTGGATCCTACGGGTAGTAAATTGGTCGCTACATATGGCCGTTTATGTTCCTGCGTTGTAAGCAGATTGTAAAGGGGTACAGCACAACCGCCCCCACCTTACGTTATAAAGGTTTATCGATATGTAGTGTGGCATTGGATAGCGGGCAAGCTCTCTAGGTTTACATTTAGCCGTATCAGGCTAAGTGTGACTAGACTTTATGGCAAACTAATAATATATTATATCTTATCATATATCTTCTTGTTTTAAAAATGATTTATGAATGAAATGAATAAATCCGTTGTCGTAAGACAACGTAAACAAGATGATTATAACATGTTTGCTTCTGATATACCTTTATCCTGTTTGATCTTCTTGGATATGATTTTCGATAGTCTGTTAACGTTAGCCAAAGGCATTTGTAAGAGATCGTTATAACTGAGACCTCCGTTGCTGTAAACAGCTAATTCTAATAGATTCTGTTCTAAATTTTCTTGCTGGACAATCAGATCCTTGGTAAAGGCGTTCAGCTCTAGGGCTGACATTCTAATTGCCCTTATGTGAAAAAATTTATAGGATCCAACTCCAGTTTAGTTTTATATTCGTGCTGACATTCAGTACATGTTAAATTGATGTTTGTGTCAATTCGTGGATCACTTAACTTACGAATACGTGAAATAACCTTTTCATAAGTCTTACTGTCCATGTTTTCGACCCATTCATAAATGTGTTCAGCATTTTCAACTTTAATAGTTTCGCCGCTTTCTTGTGGTAATTCAACACTTAAAATATTGTCTGCACACAATTGAACACTTACAGCACTTGCTTGTAACAATGCTTCGTCAAACATTTGTGCTTTATCATCGTCTGTTAGGTCGTCATTAAGTATCATTTGCATACGCATCTGATGGAAACGTTGTACATTACCTTTTACTTGACTGCGTAAACTGAATGGTCTAACAAATATCTTAACTCCACCTTCAATTTCAATAACATTTTCTTTGTCAATTGGCTGTGCTGACGCCATGAGACTGGGCAATGAAATTTCATACTCCCCTTCTTTCTCACACTTTGAACAAGTACTGGTTACTTCCAACATTTCTCCGTGTGTTGCAACTTTGATACCCATGAGAATCATATCAACATCACATGTTGGTATTTCTTCTGTATTAGATATATCTGGAACACAACTTTTAAACAAATCAAACAGTGCATCGCCATTAAACAGTGCATCAGGTGACTTGAGTTTGATTTCATCCACGGCAGTCATTGGCATAACGCCAAGTTCATCGTCGATACTCAAGTTTAACCCACTGTTATAAAAGCGGCCACTGCTTGGTAAGCTAAGATATACGCTTTTACTACGGTATAAGTCCTTTAATGGATTATCGCTCATTTTAACCTCGCTAAATAGTAATAGTGCCACAACATGTGGCAATATGGTAATATTATTTATCTACGTACATAATAGCAGATTTTAAGCATGGCAGGATCAAAACACACAATAGAAATAGCTGGACAGGCAGTAGAAGTACCAGCATGGGCCAGTGAAGAACAACTCAAAGAGCTTATAGCCATTGACAAAGGGAACTTAGCCAGTTTAAGTGCATTACTTCAAAATAATAAAGCTGTTTCCAATAGACAAATTGCTGAAAACAAACGGCTATTGGGCGGAGTTAAACAATCTATTGACGATAGCACTGGAAGTCAGAAAAAAGATGACGCCAAGATATTTAAAAGTTTACGTGATTTGCTCAGTATTAATAAATTACAAGCGGCGGCTGCTAAAAAATCTAGAGAAATTGAAAAAGCACAAGTTGATAACCTTAATAATGCTGTTAAGAACATGGGTACAGGAATTAGCAAAAGCGCCAAAGACCTTGCAACTGGTGTTCAGAAAGTTGACCTCAAAGGTATAGCAACGGCTGTTGGTAGCATTGCTGGTATGGGAACAGCAGCTGGATTTGCTGTTGGTATGATTGAAGGGTTTGCTAAGAATCTAACAGAACTCATGAATACTGGTGTCGGGTTATCTACATCACTAAGTGATCTGCGTTCAGATGCAGCAAGTGCTGGATTAGACTTAGCATCTTATGGTAAAATCATAAATGGAAATAGCCGTGCTATCAAAGCAATGGGATCATCAACTGACGATGGTGCTAGAAACTTTGCGGCACTCAGTAAACAACTGCGCAATAGTGCCAGAGATGTAGGACAATTTGGTCTTAGTAACACTGAGTATAACGAAATACTAGCAGAAGAAATTGAAATTAGACGTCGCGGCGGAATGAGTCAAGCACAAATTACTGACAGTGTTAACAAAAGTATGAATGAGCTAATGAGTGAAACAACTGCACTAGCCAGTATTACAGGTCAAGACCGTAGAGAAATGTTACGTAACCGTCAGGCTGTTCTAAGTGATCCAATTATTGAAACAGCAAGACAGCAGTTTGCAGCACTGGGTAAAGATTTACCTGCAAATATCGGAAACTTAGGCTCAATAATTGGCGGTTTAGGCGATGAAGGCGCAGTATTTGCAGGTGCTCTTGCACAAGCAGCAGTTACTGACATTCCGTTCTTTAGTACTGCACTTGGTAGTCAGCTTAAGGAGATGATCAGTGTAGGTGGTCCTGAAATTCAAGGTGCATTTGCAGACATTGCAAAATTTGCTGACGAAAACGCACTCACAATGCCAACAGAAGAATTTAACACTAAAATTACTGCAATGATGGGCAGACTGGGTGAGGTTGCTACACCTGAAGTAAAACAAAACTTAATGAATCTTGGTGCTACTGGAGTAGATAGTGCTACTAAGTTACTGGGATTTGTTAATGGATTACAAGGAATAGCTACATCTGAAAAGGCAATATCAGATGCTAGAACAAAAACAGACGAAGGGCTTAAAGATAATGCCATGGTTGGAGTTCCAAGTGCTATGGAAGAAGCAGCCAATGCAATTAAAGCAAGCGCACTTAATACTGTTTTAGATACTGTTGGTGTTGATGTCAAAGCAAGTGGGTCTGACTTAGCAGATGCAATACGTGGAATTGGTGATCGATTTGGTGGGGAAAAAGGATTATTTGAAGGGATCGGACTTGCGGGCGTAGGCATTGCTGGATTGATTGCTGGACTAGCTGCGGCCACCATTGCTATAAATGCACTAACAACTGCTATTACTGTAAAAGCATTAGGCGGTTTAGGTGGCATGGGCGGTGGTGATGTTGGCAAAAACAGTAGGGGTAAAGGCAATGCTAGAGTCAAGCCACGTGGAAGATTTGGTAAAATATTTGATTTAGGTCGGCGTGGTGTCAACTTTATAGGTGATAAACTTGGTGGCGGAGGACGAGCTATTGCTGGTGCTGGTACCGCAGTTGCATCTAAGGTAGACAAAACAAAAATCCCAGGAATGGGTAACGTTGCCAAAGGTGCTTTGAGAAGGTTTGCGCCTGTTGCGGCACTTCTTGGCGCTGTTGATGCTGGAAGTGCATTAATGAATGATGATTTATCAACAACTGAAAAATCAGAAGAAGTTGGTGGCGCTGCAGGCATGGCAGGTGGCGGACTAGCAGGTGCGGCCGCAGGAGCCGCTATTGGCAGTGTTGTTCCTGGTGTGGGAACAGTAATTGGTGGTATAGTAGGTGGTGTAATTGGTTCTTTTGCTGGTGATTTTATTGGCAGTAAAGCTGGAGAAGCAGTTGGTGAAAAGTTATCAGAAAAGGAAATCCAAGGACTAGATTCTGAAATTACCGAAACCAATAAAGAAATTCAAGAATTACAATTACGCATACAACGAAGTATTGACGGGCAAAATGAATTTTGGGGTAGCGAGGAAGGTGGTCAACGTAAGGCCAAACGTGAAATCTCAAAGTTAGAAGAAAAATTAGCTGAATTAACTGGACGTGTTGAAAAGTCTAAAATGTCAGAAAAACCAGCAACTCAACTATCAACAATACTGAATACACAAAAAGCATTATTGGCTGATGCAAATAAAAAATCAGCCGCATTATCAAAGTTTGAAGCATCTGCTGGTGAAAAAACAGTTATTGGCAGAGAGTTTGATCCAATCGAAGGTGGTGATGTTGATGTTATGGGATATGCTGATCCTGAAAAGCAAGCTGAATACAAGCAGTTATTTAAAGACAAATACAAAAGTCAATCTAAGTTAAACAAGTATGAAAGTTTTGATAGATATAAAATTGCACGTGCAACTGAACTAGCAAAACAGATGGGTATCGATACTGGTGATGGAAATGTAAAATTCACAGCAGAAGGAAATGTTCCTTCCACTATTAATGGACAACGAGTTGACCAAAACTTACTGTCAGAACGTGAAAAACAAAAAATAGGCGCAGCAAGAGAACTACGTGATATGATGAATGGTAGATCGACACGCCCTCCGTCAGTAAGTACATCAGATACCAACAATACAACTACACTAGATCAGACATCAAGTGTTAGTCCAGAAGTTGCGCCACTTACTAAAGCACAAGGCGATCAAGTAATTTCTGAACTAAAAGAAAACAACAGACTACTAAGAAAGCAAACTGATACAATTGAGAATACTGCATAAGCGGTTGACAAATATCGATAAATATAGTAACATATAAAATAAAGAGATAAAAATGAGTTGGAAAAAACACTTTACAGTATACCAAGGCAAAGAAGCCAAAAGTAACAACAAAGGCGCTGGTAGTAGCGGAAGCACTAGCCGCTTTCAGAGTTGGTTACCAGAGGTGTACAGTGGTATGCCAAACCGTGTCGAACGCTATATGCAGTACGACCAAATGGACATGGACAGTGAAATCAACGCTGCTCTTGACACTATTGCTGAATTCAGCACACAGTTTGATGATGAAACTGGAACACCTTTTAAATTTGTTTACAAAGGCGATCCTAGTGAAAGCGAAAGCAAAATTCTAGAACAAGCACTAAAGCAATGGTGTAACTTAAATGATTGGGACAAGCGTATGTTTAAAACGTTTCGTAATGTCATTAAGTATGGTGATCAGCCGTTTATCCGTGACCCAGAAACATGGGAACTGATGTATGTTAATCCACAAGATGTACTCAAAGTAGTTGTTAACGAAAGCGAAGGCAAAAAGCCAGAGCAATACATTGTTAAAAACTTAGACCTTAACTTACAAAACAAAACAGCAACTGAACCTCTAGAGCATAACAATACATTTAGTGGCGGAACTACTGCTGGCGGATTTGCTAGCATGGAAGGCCGCAGTTATGGTGCCACAAGTAACAGTGGCACAGCTGGCATCGAAATGCAAGAATTTGCCATTAATGCTGAACACATGATGCATGTGGCAATGACCGAAGGAATGGACGTAAACTGGCCGTTTGGTACAAGTGTTCTTGATCCAATTTTTAAAACATACAAACAAAAAGAATTACTGGAAGATGCGATTATTATCTATAGAGTACAACGTGCGCCAGAACGCCGTGTATTTTATGTAGATGTTGGTAACATGCCTCCACACAAAGCCATGGGCTTTGTTGAAAGAGTTAAAAACGAAATACACCAACGCCGTATTCCAAACAAAACAGGCGGCGGACAAAATGTAATGGATGCACAGTACAATCCACTTAGTATCATGGAAGACTATTTCTTTGCACAAACTGCTGAAGGCAGAGGTAGTAAAGTTGATGTGTTGCCGGGCGGTACTAACTTGGGTGAGATTGATGACTTAAAATTCTTTACAAACAAAATGCTTAGAGCATTACGTGTACCCAGTAGTTATTTGCCAACAGGACCAGAAGATGGTAGTGCAACATATAACGACGGACGTGTGGGTACTGCATTTATTCAAGAACATCGGTTTACAAAGTATTGTCAAAGGTTACAAAATCTTGTACAACCAATTTTTGATAAAGAATTTAAACTGTTCCTCAAAAATCGCGGCTTTCAAATTGAAAGCGGATTGTTTGATTTACGATTTATTGAACCACAGAGCTTTAGTCAGTACAGAGAAATTGAAATTGACAATGCAAGAGCTGGAGTATTCAACCAGATAGACGGGGTAGATTACTTGAGCAGGCGCTTTATACTTAAAAAGTATCTTGGACTTAGTGAAGATGAGATACTAGAAAATGAAAGTATGTGGAAAGAAGAAAATCCAAATGCATCTGGATCAGCTAGCGGAGACGAAAGCGGATTGAGCAGCGTTGGTATCCGTCCAGGATTAGATGATGCCCCAGGTGGCGATTTTAGTATGGAGGATGACGGTGATCTAGGCGATGAAGCTGATGATGGAGAATCACCAATCAGCGGCGATGCTGATACCGACACAGGAGATGAAACATGAAGTTTCGTGAGTTGAGAGAATACTATGAAGCTGAGGATGATAACTTCAATTCAGCTAAAAT
>Ga0208791_1000145_pt1 | contig 36542 bp, 55 predicted proteins | sample 11_taG_FD_184084 | JGI IMG/M metagenome (GOLD analysis project Ga0208791, IMG submission 184084) | Marine viral communities from the Subarctic Pacific Ocean - 11_ETSP_OMZ_AT15265 metaG (SPAdes) (version 2) | ecosystem: Environmental > Aquatic > Marine > Oceanic | place: Pacific Ocean | collected...
GGATCATACGCGCGTCAGACTGCGGCGTTTACTGTGAGCGGCACAAGCCCGACAGAGGCAACAACGGGTTCAGCTATTGAGTTTCCCACGGCGACAGCTTCTTGGGGTACGGTGACATACGCGGGCGTGTACGACGCGTCTACTGGCGGCAACTTGCTTGCGTATGCTGAGTTGACCGATCCAAGCGACTTCTCGACTGCGCTGCCCAAAGCGATTGATACGGGCGACATTTTCCGCATTTCGGCAGGTAATCTTAAAATACGATTGGACTAATCCATGGCTACTCTTGTTACACGTTCTGGGAAGGGGTCTCCGCTTACCCATGCTGAAGTTGATGCCAACTTTACAAACCTAAACACGGATAAGCTGGAGCTATCTGGCGGCACCATGACGGGTAACTTATCCTTCGGCGACAACGACAAAGCCATATTCGGTGCTGGGTCTGATTTGCAGATTTACCATGATGGGACTAGTAGTTATATTGAGGATGCAGGAACAGGTTGGTTACTTTTAAAAGGTAATGATAGTGGTGTAGCGGCTCAAGACGGTTCAGGTAACTATGTTTGGTATGCAAACCAAAATGGTTTCGGTGCTTACTATAACAACGCAGTCAAACTCGCCACCACCAGCACAGGTGTAGACATCACTGGGACTTTGACCAGCGATGGTTTGTCAGTCGATGGCGGCACGATCAAGCTGGATGGGAACTATCCTGTTGGTACAGGCAACGTGGCGTTGGGCAATGCTGCGTTAGATGATGGTTCCTTGAGTGGTGGGTATAATGTTGCCGTAGGAAATACTGCTCTTACGGCTAATACTACAGGTGATAATAGTGTTGCCATAGGTTATGCTTCTTTATCCTCAAACACAACAGGTAACTATAACGTCGCATTGGGTGGGAACTCTTTAGAAAACAACACAACAGCAAGTAATAACAGCGCAGTCGGCCTTCAGGCACTACGTGCTAATACATCGGGTGCAAACAATACAGCAGTTGGTATGCAGTCTCTACTCTCCAACACCACCGCAAGCAACAACACCGCAGTTGGGTATCAGGCGGGATATAGTAATACTACAGGTACACGCAATGCGTTCTTTGGTAAGTCGGCGGGTCAAGCAACTACCACAGGTAACTATAATGCGTTTATTGGAATGGATGCTGGCTATGAAAATACGACAGGTTCTAGCAATACGGCTTTGGGAAATTCTGCCTTAGAGCATAACACCACCGCAAGTAACAACACAGCGGTTGGGTATCAGGCTGGGTATAGCTTTACCACAGGTGGTTACAGCACTGTAATGGGATATCAAGCAGCACAAAATGCCACCGCTGGTGGTACAGTTGCTATAGGTCATTCCTCTGCTAAAAATAACACTGGCGCAGGGATTACTGCTGTTGGTTCTAATGCTTTGACTACTAATACAAGTGGTACAAGTTCTACTGGCATAGGCACCAATGCCCTAAATGACAACACAACAGGCAGCTATAACGTAGCTTTAGGCCGTGATGCTTTGTACAACAACACCACCGCAAGCAACAATACAGCAGTTGGGTATCGGGCAGGGTATAATACAACAGTAGGTTTCAACAACACTCTGTTTGGTGATAGAGCAGGATATTCAAACGTAGGCAATCGTGGCAATACGTTCCTTGGTCAAGAAAGTGGATACAGCTATAACAAATCTGGAAACAACGACACCTTCAACACTTTTGTTGGATACCGTGCAGGATACTCTCAAAGCACAGATGGTTTGTATAACACTTATGTTGGCTTATTTAGTGGTCAACACATAACAACAGGCTCCAAGAACACTATCATCGGTGGCTACAACGGCAACCAAGGCGGCTTGGACATCCGCACCTCAAGCAACAACATCGTGCTGTCGGATGGGGATGGTAATCCTAAATTCCAAATGGACTATCATGCTAGATCAATCATTCAAGCTACATACGGTACAGGTTATGGTTTAAAAATTAATAACTCTGCCTCATCTGGTTTAGTTGAAGGTATTGAAATAAATACAACAAATGTATCTACTGACAGCTCTTCTGGACATTACTTAAAGTGTAACGACAGCACCACAACACGTTGCGTTATTGACTTAAATGGTAACTTGCGAAACCACGACAACAGTTATGGCGCTATCTCTGACCAACGTGCAAAACAAGACATTGTCGATGCGGCAAGTCAATGGGATGACGTTAAGGCCATTCAGGTTCGTAAATACAAAAAGATTGATGATGTAACAGCGTATGGTGATGCTGCGCCAGTAGAGATTGGTGTAATTGCGCAAGAGTTAGAAGCATCTGGAATGGGTGGCCTTGTTGATACACCTGAAAATGAAGACGAAATGAAGTCCGTCAAATACTCCATCCTCTACATGAAAGCAGTCAAGGCACTGCAAGAGGCAATGGATCGGATTGAAACCTTAGAGGCAAAAGTAACTGCCCTAGAAAACGCATAACATTAGTCAAAAAAGGAGAAAGACATGACTGATACATCAACTGCGGAAGAAATCGCACAACACTATTTAGCTATGGGACATAGCGTAGAGTTACTAAACGCTGGACAACCAGAGGACATGGAAGATGCCGATTGGGCTGACACTGTGTCACGCAACGTAGAGCATTTACAGCTAATGGTTGCTAAAGACTTCTGGACTACAGAAGACATGACAGCGGTCAACGCAGCTATTGCAGCAAACTCATAAGGAACAGACAGATGGCGAAAGACGAAAAGAAAACCATCACGGTCAATGACGTAGAATACAACTTGGGTGACTTCACAGCGGAGCAATCAGCAATGCTGAACCACATCCAAGACTTAGACCGCAAGCTAAGTAACGCACAGTTTAACCTAGATCAGCTTATGGTTGGTCGTGAGGCGTTTGTAGCGAGGCTGGCGACATCACTGGAAGCTGAACCAGAGGAAGCCGAAGAAATCGCGGCTGAGTAAAAAGCATGACCGCATACTACGTACAGCCAGAACCCAGTGCATCGGGCGGCGAGGCATACTGGTTGGAAGGGTATGCGGTTGGCGATGCCAAGTTTGCCGCAGCGCAGTCTGACGGCACAAGCACAACGCTTATTGCGTCATCTCGCGTAAAACAAACGGGGCTGCGCTCTGACGGCACATCATCATCACTCTTTGGCGGAAATCGTGTTGTCGCAGGCGCACTTGTTCAGGAGCCAGTGACGGCAACTGTGACAGGCGTTACGCGCGTTCGGCAGGGGGCAATACGCGCGGACGGCACAAGCACTACGTTGATCGCCTCTGTGCGCGTTCGCAACCCTGCGGCGATCTCACAGTCGCGCTATGTACTCGCGGACTACTGGGAATACGGCTACGCTGACTACGGTCAAAACTCAGACGTGCGCATTGCTGGCAACAAGACGACAGACAGCGGCATACTCTCTGCGGGATCGGCGACATCTCTTATTGGCGTTACGCGCGTCAAACCGTCTAGCATGCTTGCGATTGCAGAGGCAGAGGTTGACGTAGTAGGCGGGGCAATACGCACAAACATCGGCGTTCTTAGTGATGCAAACGGCATATTCGTTATTAATGGAAACGTGTCCTACGACAGCAGCGCGGTATCTGAGGCTGTGTCTGAGGCTCTGGGGGCGCTTACGATCAAGTGGCTTGACCAAGCAGAAGATGCAGACGTTTGGACAGATCAAGCCGAAGATGGCGACACTTGGGCAAATGTGGTAGAAGCAAGCGGAACGTGGACAACTGTATCTGAGGACACCGACATTTGGACTGACGTATCTGAGGACACAGACACTTGGACTGACCTAAGTCCGCTAACATAGACGCGAGGCAAGGAATGCTATATATTGCCAGTAACGCATAGGAGATTTAGATGGCTATAACCATTACAAAGCCAACCGTAGGCGGTTCTGAGGATAGTTGGGGGACAACCATCAACACCGCGTTAGATGACATTGTTTTAGAGATAAACAGCAATGCTGACGGTACAAATACAGTCACACCTAATCTTGGGTCGGGTTGGGAGGTTGGTGGCGTAGCAGTTACGTCAACTGCGGCAGAGCTAAACATCTTAGACGGTGACACAGCAGCAACATCTACAACAGTCGTTGATGCTGACCGCGTTGTATTCAACGACGATGGCACAATGAAGCAGGTCGCTATGAGCGATCTTAAAACCTACATCAATGCCTCTGTGGGTTCTGGATCAGTAACAAGCGTTGCAATGTCAGTGCCGACAGGTTTGACGGTTAGCGGATCACCAATTACAACAAGCGGCACGTTGGCGGTTTCACTGCAATCAGGTTACAGCATCCCAACAACGTCAAGCCAATCAAACTGGAACACGGCGTATGGCTGGGGCGATCACTCCACGCAGGGATATGCAACAGGCACGATCCCGACAAACAACAATCAGCTAACCAACGGGGCTGGATACATCACATCTGTCCCGACAACAGCAGCCGCCGTTGGGACTTACACTTTTGCTCTTTCAAGCAGTGTTCCAAGTCCGATCCCAGCAGGTACTGTGAGCGGAAGCCAGTTGACGTATTCTGATGGATCGGGGACTAACAACGTAGGCACTAGCCCCAATGTGGGTACATGGCGTTTGATGGCGCACTACGTCAATCGTTCCTCGCTATTTGTCCGTGTGTCATAGGAGATTTAAATGAGTGTAGACATTACAGAGTATCGCAATGCTAGTTCGCTGAACGCAGAAAATACTATGATGGACGTAGAGATCAATCACCCAGTGTATGGGTGGATACCTTACACTATACACCCTGATGACACGGACATGACCATAGATAACGCAGCGTTGTTATCTCTTGTGGGTAATGACTTTGCAGCATTTTCTCAGGCTGACCATGATGCGCGTGTCGCGGTATCCGTTAGAGTTCAGCGTGACGCAAAACTAAGCAGCGAAGTAGACCCAATCGTAAGCAACGCACTACGCTGGGCAGACTTAACCGCAGAAAAACAAAACGAGTGGACACAGTACCGCACTGATTTGCTCAACGTCCCACAGCAAGCAGGCTTTCCAAACACCATCAACTGGCCCACTAAACCAGAGTAACGCGCATGGCTCTCATACCGCTTAAAATCCCCGCAGGCTTCTACCGCACAGGTACGGAGTTGGACGCTTCTGGTCGCTGGCGTGATGGCTCACTTGTTCGCTGGCGTGACGGGTCACTGCGCCCTATCGGCGGTTGGCGTGTAAACGAAAACATTGCGAGCATTACGGCAAATGCGCCGCGCTCTATGCACACTTGGGAAAGCAACAACGGCACACGTTATGTTGCAGCGGGATCATACAATGAGCTATTCGCAGTTGTTTCTGGTGGTACGGCATACGACATTGCGCCCACAGACCTAACAGCAGGGTCAGAGGATGCTGCGGTCAATATTGGTTATGGGTACGGCTTTTATGGTGCAGGCGCATACGGCACACCGCGTCCTGACACTGGCAACCTTGTTGCTGCAACTACATGGTCGCTAGATAACTGGGGCGAGTACCTTGTCGCGTGTTCCACAGCAGATGGGCGCATACTTGAATGGCAGCTTGGTACTACGTCTGACGCGGCGGTCATTGCAGGCGCACCAACAAATAACAGCGGCATAATCGTCACAGAGGAACGCTTTATCTTTGCACTAGGTGCAGGCGCAAATCCACGCAAGGTGCAGTGGTGTGACCGTGAGGACAATACAACATGGACACCCGCAGCAACCAACGAGGCTGGCGACATAGAATTGCAAACCTCTGGGCAAATCCAGACTGCTATTCGTACACGCGGTCAGACGTTAATCATTACAGACATTGACGCACACACAGCGCGTTACATCGGCCCACCCTATGTGTATGGGTTTGAGCGTGTTGGCACATCTTGCGGCATCATTTCACGTCAGGCGGCGGCAGACGTTGACATGGGCGTGTTCTGGATGGGCAACGGTGGTTTCTATCGCTTTGATGGTAACTTGGTTTCTGAAATACCGTGCGATGTTCACGATTATGTGTTCGGAGACATCAATACCTCTCAGAAAAGTAAAACGTGGGCGTTTACCAACGGTCAGTTTGGCGAAATTTGGTGGTTCTATGCATCTTCTAATAGCACGGAGATTGATCGCTATGTGGCGTTTGATTACAAGGAAAGCCACTGGCTGATTGGCAATCTATCCCGCACCTCTGGCGCGTCACGCGGCGTGTTTGAGTATCCAATGTTGATGGATGCAAATGGCGCGATGTATGACCATGAGGTAGGCTTATCCTACGCGGTCAGTGGCGCAGAGCAAGCTGTATTCGCAGAAAGTGGCCCGATCAGCATTGGCAACGGCGATAACATCATGCAGGTTACAGACCTAATTCCTGACGAAAAGACGCAGGGCGATGTAGATGTAATCTTCAAAAGCAGATACTACCCCAACGACACAGAATATACGCATGGGCCGTATACACCGTCTAGCCCGACAGCGGTGCGCTTCTCAGGTCGCCAGATCAGAATGCGCGTAGAGGGCGATGCACCATATGCAGCGTGGCGTGTTGGCACAATGCGGGTAGACGCAAAAGCGGGTGGGCGTAGGTAATGGCAGCACCCGTACTCCCACCGATTGGCGACAACGTAAAGGCTTGGGGTAATAACCTTACTGCGTATCTGCGCAGGCAGCTTCCGCGCTTGTACTTTAAGACAGCAGACGACAACCCATCAGAGAACGGCGTTATCTTGTGGGACGATGAGGCGGGTTATCCTGTCGTGTCCAAGAACGGCGCGTTTGTGCAGATCATCTTGGAAGATGGTCACGCCTCGCTTTACCGCACAACTGACGTTACGGCGGCTGCGGCGAATACGGCGTACGCAATAACGTACGATGCGCCTACGGGGAATGTCGGCATAGATCGGGATGGAGCTGATCCAAGCAAAATCGTGTTTAGTGAAGCTGGTGAGTACCTTTTGATGTTTTCTGCGCAAATTTCGTCAACATCAGGCAGCACAGTAAAGTTCTACTTCTGGCCAAGGCTAAACGGCACAGATGCGCCCAACAATACTATGGTTAACACGCTGCACCAAAACAACGCCACGCTTGTTGCTTCACGCAGTGCAAAGTTTGATGTTAGTGCTGGCGATGAATTGCAAGTTATGTGGGCGGTGGATAGCACGAATGGCTTTTTGGATGCGACTGCGGCGACTGCGTTTAGCCCAGCGGCACCAGCGACTACGCTTCACATTACGAGGATGCATGGATGAATGCGCACGCAGACATAAATCCGCTAGAGCGCTGCAAGCCTTGGATTGAGGCTGCATTGGAGCGCTCAGGTGGTCACAATACGTGGGACGAAGTATGCTCAGGTATACGCTCAGGCAAGATGCAATTATGGCCCGCAGAGCGTGGGTGCATAATTACAGAAATCGTGGTATATCCTAGTACAAAAGCCTTGCATGTGTTTCTTGCAGGTGGTGAATTGGATGAAATTTTACAAATGACTGAAAATGTGAAAGAATGGGCAAAATTGCAAGGCTGTTCATTTGCTTCATTTGATGGTCGTTTTGGATGGCAGAAACCTTTGGAGAAATTGGGCTGGAAGCCTCACTCCATAACAATGCATTTGGAGTTTTAGCATGGGTAGCAAGTCTACACAATCAACTCAAATCCCAGAGTACGTTGAGGAAGCTGGTAAGCTGGCTCTGCAGCGCGCTCAGGAAATCCAAGCGATGGGATATGTTCCCTACACGGGGCCAGAGGTTGCAGCCATTAATCCTTACGAACAGGCTTCTGCTGCAAACGTTGGCGGCATGGCGGCAGCGCTTGGCATGCAAGCACCTGTAGGGGTGGACATGGGCGGCATGCCAACAGTCACTCAGGGCGGCATGACAGGGTATAGCTCTTACCCAGCTTACATGGCGTCACTTGAAAGATTGCGTGAAACGCGCCCAGAGATGTATCAATACTTCTCAGGCATGACGCGGTTTGACCCGATCACTGGTGCGCTAAACCCTGAATACGATGCGCGTATGCAGGCAGCAATTGCTCCACAAGTAGCAGCGCCAGTTTCAGGTGGTGGCGGCAGTAATAACGATGGGCTAAGTCATGCTGAAATCATGGAAATGCATTATGGTAACCCTGCTGGCTCAAATGCGAACCTTGGCCCGCGTGACAGCAGCCCGCGCCCAGTTTTACGTAGTCAATCTACTGGTGGAAGCGGTAATTTGTTTAGCGGCCTGCGTGATGCTAGGGAAGAGGTTAGTAACAGAATTTATACTGCATTAGGAGGTCGCGGATAATGGGACGTTCAAGCTCACAGCCTACGCAGGCACCAACAACCGCGCCAAACTTAGGCCCAATCATAAATACAGGTCCAAAATTTGGCGCAACTCCATACAACCCTCCAGCGCCAACGCCAGAACCTGCTCCAGCGCCAACGCCAACGCCAGAACCTGCTCCTGCGCCAACCCCAATGGTGCAACCAACTGGCCCTAATGTATTTCAGCAATCTGCTGACTACATGAAGCAAGCGGGCGAAACATACGGTGGCTTGGCGGGCTTCCAAGCTCCAGCAGCACAAGCTGCGCAGATTGGCCCAGTTGGATCACTAGCTGCGGCAAATATGCAACAGTATATGTCACCATACACTCAGCAAGTTATTGAGCGTGGTGAAGCAGACATTGCACGCCAGCGCGAGCAAGCCATGAACCAGCTAGGTGCGCAGGCCACTGCGGCGGGCGCTTTCGGTGGATCACGCCAAGGCGTGGCTGAAGGTGTAACAATGGGCGAATATGGTCGTATGGCTGGCGACTTTGCGGCGCAGCAGCGCGAGAAAGCATATCAGCAAGCCCTTGGCGCTGCTCAGTACGACATTGGGCAATCGCAACAGCGCGCACTCCAGCAGGCAAGTTTGCAGCAGCAAGCGGCGCTTGCAAACCAGCAGGCGGCTCTATCTGGCGCAGGCGTGCAGCAGGCAGGCGCAGCGGGTCTTGGCGGTCTTGCGGGCCAAGCGTTTGGCATGGGCCAGCAGGCGCAGCAGGCGATTGGGCAGCAGGCTGCTTTACAGCGTAGCCTGCAACAACAAATGATTGATGCTCAGCGCCGACAGTTCGCAGGCGCAACTGGCGCACCTCTGGCTGGGCTTGGTGCGTTGTCGCAGGTCTTAGGGACAACGCCTACGCCAACAACAACTACAACCAACCAAGGCTTTAACCCCGCATCTCTACTAATGTTATTGTGATCTGATATGGCGCTAAATGACAGAGAATTATTAGCAAAGACGCTGCAAGCTGAAGCTGGCAATCAAGGCATTGGCGGCATGCTTGCTGTTGGCTCTGTCATAAGAAACCGCATGGCACAAGGTGGAAGTCTGAGTGACGTTATTCTTGCCCCTGCGCAGTTTTCTGCTTGGAACAAGGTAACTGGCGCGGTTGGCGGAGAGCAGGGGCAGGACATGGCTGCGCTAAAGCCAAGCGAAGATGCCTACTCTGCTGCAGATGCAATACTCTCTGGGAATGCCCCAGATTTAACTGGCGGCGCTACGCACTACTACAACCCGTCTATCTCAAACCCCGCTTGGGGCAAGGAGAAAGCTGGCGGTGATTGGACCAAGATTGGCGCGCATATTTTTGGCAAAGCTGGTGATTTCAAAACAGGAGCCGCAAAGATGAACGGTGAACAGACACAAAAACCTCAAGGCTTGCTGGGTGGCTTGCTTGGCGGGCAGGGCATAGGTGAGCGCTTAGGGCTAAGCCCAGAGTTTAGCGATAAACTCGCAATGGCTGTCATGGCTGGGACAGGTGATGCGCGATTGCAGCCTTTGATTGCGCAGCGTGCGGCAGGCATGAAAGAGCGTAGAGGTGAGGCTAAGGAACAACGCCAGCGTAATAAGAGTATTGAATTTTTGCAAAGCCGTGCTGATGCGGGTGATGCAACCGCGAAAGAAATTCTTGGGGCGGTTTCAACTGGCGTCCTGCCTGTAGGGATAGGCGTATCTACTTATTTGACGCAATCTCTGACTGCGCCGAAGGACGAGAGAACGGCCTTGATGAAGGAATATGATCTGTCCAAAACAGACCCAGAATTTGCCAAGCTTTTGGGCTTGAGGAACGCGCCAGAAGCCCCCGCGGGGTTAAAAGCGCTAGATACTGAATTTGCCAAAACTCTTGGCGAAGGTGGCGGCGCGCAAAACGTAGCAGCGGCTATGCAGGATTTAGCGTCGGTTCAGACAGTCCTAAATAAACTTGAGGCTGGCGAGGAGCTAACTGGCCCATTTATTGGATCGCTACCTGAGAGCGTTAGAGCATTCATAGCCCCTGAAGGATTGCAGGCGCAGCAGCTTGTTGAAAGCGTTGTCCAAAAGAACCTTAGAGCAATTCTTGGTGGACAGTTTGCGCAAAAAGAAGGCGAGCAACTTGTTAGACGCGCATACAATCCGTCACTTACCCCCGCGCAAAATGCGGCAAGGCTAAGAGCCTTAATACCGACACTGCAGGCTGCTGCTGAAAATAAACTGGCGATGACTGAGTACTTCCTTGATCCAAATAACAATTATTCGCTTAAAGGGTTTTCTGGACTTGTTGGTGTTCCAAGTGTTTCAGTGTTTATGAATGCTCTTGATGAAGGTGAAAGTAACTTATCTTCATCGGGGAAGGGCGCTCAACCCGCACCAGCGGCAAAACCAGTAGTAATAAATGGCTACACAATCGAAGAGATTGAATAATGGCAACATTTCAAATCACAGCGCCTGATGGGAAAAAATACAGAGTTACTGGCGAAAATGCTCAGGGCGCTCATGCTGCTTTAATGGAGATGCTTGGTGGGCAAACTGCTGAACCTGCCCCAGAAGTTTCGCGCGGTGAAGATGTAAAGATGGCACTGAAAAGCGGCTTGCGTGAGGGCGCTATTGCTGTTCCAGAAACGCTTGAGATGTTGGGTCGCCTTGGTGTGCGCGGTTTCCAAGAGGCTAAGGATTTACTTGGCTATGAGGTCGGGGACAAGGTTCCAGTGCTGGACACCTTCTCAGGCGACATTCTACGTGAAGCGTTCCCCGCAGAAGAGTACGAGCCTCAAACAACTGCTGGGGAATACGCCCAAACTATAGCAGAGTTTTTGCCTTCTGCAGCAATTGGTGGCCCTGCTGGCCTCGCACGCCGTGGTGTAACAATGGCAACGGCGGGCGCTGGCAGCGAGGCTGCGGGTCAGGCGGCAGAAAAGTACGCGCCGTCTATGGAGTTGCCAGCGCGCCTAATTGGAGCGCTTGCTGCACCATCTGCAGGCAAAAAGGCGCTTAATAAAACATTTCAGCGCTCAATAGACCGCCCAACTCTGGAAAGCCTGCAAACAGCAAAGAATGCGGCATACAGCGCAGTGGACAAGGCTGGTGTGAAATTCAAACCAAACGAAATGAACCAGATTGTTGCGAAATCTAACGCAGCAGTCGCTAAATTCAATTATGTTCCTGAAGTTGACCTGCAGACAAAAGCTGCGCTCAAAACAATCCAATCTCAAATGGACAACACAATGACTGTTGGGCAGTTAGATAAGTTGCGCCAAGGCTTGTATAAGCGCTACAGCGCAGCGCGCAACGAGCAGGGTATAAGAGAAATCATTGATGTTATTGATGAGGCGATAGAAGCAAAAGCTCCAGCAAACCGCCTTATGACAACCGCGCGCCAAGCCAACAAGCGCTACAAAAAGCTAGAGATGCTTGAGGATGCGTTTAGGAAAGCTGAACTAGATACGGCGGTAAGTGGTTCTGGTGGAAATTTGGTTAATAACTATCGTCGTGCCGTTAAGAACATTCTGGCAAGTAAAAACAAAACAAAGTTTTTTGACGATACAGAGTTAAAGGTTATGGAGCAGTTTGTTCGTGGCAGCATGAGTGAAAATACACTGCGCCTAATTGGTAAGATGTCACCGTCTGGGGGTGGTCTTATGCAGGCGCTTAATGTCGGTGCAATAGCTTACAATCCTGCAATGGCTGGCGTCAGCGTTGCTGGAATGGCTGCAAAGGGAATATCTGAAGCAAAGGCCATAAAATCCGCAGAGCAAATAAAGAACATGCTTGCTACTGGGGTTGCACCTAATAAGTCAATTAGCTTGAAAGAGATACGAACTTTGATGGGCTTGGAAGCAGGCAATGAAACTGGCTTGATGCCGCAACCACAAGGACAATAACATGCAGCCACAAGCAAAAGACAGACGCGAGATTGAAGCTATCGTGCAAGACGCTATGGCACAGGCTGTAGACTTTGTTGAGAGTGAAATCACAGATGAACGCATCAAGGCTCAGCGCTACTTTGACGGTCAAGTTGACATTGGTTACGAAGATGGGCGCAGCAGAGTTGTAGCGACTAAGGTGCGAGACACCATTCGCTCAGTCAAGCCAAGCATCATGCGTGTATTTATGTCCACAGCGAAGCCTGTTGAGTTCTTACCAAAAGGCCCAGAGGATGTTGCTGCAGCAGAACAAGCCACGCAGTACATCCACTATGCATTCACCAAGAACGACGGGTATCGCGTGCTAAACGATGCGATCCATGACGCGCTGATTAAGAAAACAGGTATCGTCAAAGCGTACTACGAGGATAGCTATAAAGCTGAGATATTCACGTATGACAACCTGACAGATCAAGAGTACATGCTGCTTGTCTCTGATGACGATGTAGACGTGATTGAGCATGGCGTAGAAATGACTATGAGCATGGATGAGTTTGGCGCAGAGGTAGAGGCACCAGTTCATTCTCTAAAAATCAGCAGACAAATCCCTAACGGTCAGCTACGCCTAGAGAGCGTACCGCCAGAAGAGTTTTTCATTAACTCACAGGCGCGTAACATAGATGACGCATATATCGTAGCGCACCGCACAGAGATGCGCGTGGGCGAGCTTGTAGAGATGGGCTATGACTTTGAGGACGTATATAAGCTAGATGGCTTGTATGGCGCATCAGACATCTCTGAGGCAGAAACTATAGAGCGTCAAGGCTACTCACAGGATGACTATGAGGATCAAGAGGGCGATCCTGCAATGCGCTCTGTTGCAGTCACGGAAGCCTACATGAAGATCGACGCGGATGGCACGGGCGTACCAGTTCTGCATCGCTTTATCTGCGGTGGCACAAGCTACCAGCTATTGGACTTTGAGCCTTGGGATGAGGTGCCGTTTGCTGTGTTCGAGATTGACCCAGAGCCTCACACATTCTACGGACGTTCTCTTGCAGAAATCATCATTGATGACCAAGACGCAGCAACAGCAATCCTGCGCGGCGTGTTAGATAACGTAGCCATGACGAATAACCCTCGCATTGGTATTGTTGATGGTGCGGTTAATATTGACGATGTGCTGAACAATGAGATCGGCGCAATCGTACGCATGCGTCAAGCTGGATCAGTTCAGGAGCTTACAGTTCCATTTACCGCAGGCCAGACGCTAGGTGCGCTAACCTACATGGATCAGGTCGTAGAGAACAAAACTGGCGTGTCTCGCGCAAGCATGGGGCTAGACCCAGACGCAATGCAATCCACTACAAAGGCTGCGGTTCAAGCTACAATCCAATCACAGGCTGGTCAGATTGAGGTAATGGTGCGCAACCTTGCAGACGGTATGAAGCGCCTATTCGGCATCATGCTACGCGCAGCAATCAAGAACACAGACGAAGAGCAGCTTGTGAAGATGGGCGGGCAGTTCGTGCAGGTTGATCCTCGTGTTTGGCGCTCTGACATGGACATCGGTATCAACGTAGGTCTAGGCACAGGCCGCGAAGAAGAGAAGATGATGGCGCTGCAGCAAGCGTTCCAAATCCAGCAGCAAATTTATACGCAGTATGGGCCATTTAACGGCATGGTGAGCTTGACGAACATACGCAATACGTTGTCTGATATGTTAGCTGCTGCTGGCATTCGCAACTCTGACAGATATTTTGCTCCAATCACGCCAGAGGTCGAGCAGCAGCTACTTCAAATGCAGCAGCAAGCGCAGGCTCAGCAGGCTCAGGGTACTGATCCTAACCAAGCCTACTTACAGGCAGAGCAGATGAAAGCGCAAGCCAATATGCAGTCAGACATGGCTAAACTGCAGCTAGAACAGCAAAAACTTGCTATGGAAGATGATCGCAAGCGTGACCAGATGGATCAAGACTTGCTGGTTGATGCTGCGAAGGTGTTGGGCCAGTATGGCACTCAGGTTGACGTAGCTGCGATCAGAGCAGCGCAACAAGCGGCGAGAGGATAATGCAGAGCATTCGCATACAGGCAGACGAAGCTAAGCGTTTAAAGAACGACACTGCTTTCCAGCAGTTTGTCCAAGATGTTCGTGATGTGCAGATCAGCATATTCACAAACACAACTGCTCAGGAGATTGAGCAGCGTGAAGAGGCGCACGCAATCATGCGCGCGTTAAACCAGATCGAAATGCAGCTTGACGCAGCGATTGCTGCAGAGCGCATGTTAGATCGCAAATAAGGAGTAGCACCGTGGAAGCGACTACTATTGAGAGTGCAGTGGAGAGCCTTTTGGCACCACAGGATAATTCCGAAGAAACAGTTGAAGCTACAGAAGAGCCAACTCAAGACGTTGAGAGCGATTTTGAAGAAGAGGCTGTGGAAGAGGAAGTCATCGAAGCATCTGACGATGATGGTGAAGCCGAATACGAAGATGATGCAACTGAATATACTGACGAAGTAGAAGCCGTTGAGGATGACAGTGAAACTCTGTACGACATCACTATTGATGGTAAGCCAGAGCGCTGGACCCTTTCCCAACTAAAGCAGTCTGCTGCGGGTCAGGGCTATATTCAGCAAAAAATGCGTGAAAACGCTGAGCAATCTAAGCAGATTGATGCAGCAAAAGCGCACTTAGCTCAGCAGTTAAACATGCTGAACAATTTAACCCAGCAAGCGCAGAGTGGCGAACTTGCTCCACCCACGCCGCCATCAAAGGAACTTCTTGAGAGTGACCCGATTGGGTACATGCAAGAGAAGGAAGCCTACGAAGCGGCAATGGGTGAGTACAACGTCAAGATGCAACAAGTGCAGCAACTGCAAGCACAGCAGGCGCAACAGTCGGAGCAGCAAAAACAGCAGCACCGTCAGGAGCAAATGCAGTTATTGCAGCAACGTGTGCCTGATTTCGCTGACCCTCAGAAATACGAGAAGGCGGCTCAGGATATGCTACGCGGTGGGCAGGAGTATTACGGGGTTCCACAGGAAGCTCTAATGCAACTCACTGACGCTGTAGAGATTGAAATCCTGTATGACGCGATACGCTATCGCAGACTGCAGGCCAATCGCAAAAACGTAGACCAGAAAGCTAAGAAAGCTAAGCCTATGGTCAAAGCTGGCGCTAAAAAGGTTCAGGATAGTGCGGCTGCAACTCGCAGAAAACAGCAAGCCAAAGCTATGAAGTCTGGGAATATCGCAGACATGGCAGACTTGCTACTAGACCCTAAACTTTAGTAAAGGAAAGTGAACTATGGCACAGCCAAGCAACACATTCGACAGCTATGATGCAGTCGGCATTCGTGAAGATTTGAGTGATGTAATCACCAACATCTCACCAGAAGAAACACCATTCCACACGAAGTCTGCAAAGACCCGTGCGCGCAATACATTGCATGAATGGCAAACAGACAGCCTACGCGCGTCTACAGCAAATGCTCACATTGAAGGTGACGCAACAACTGCGGAAGCACGTTCAGCGACAACTCGCTTGGGCAACTACACACAAATCTTTAAGAACGCAGTTGTCGTACCTGACACTGACGAAGGTTTGGATAAAGCAGGCCGTGCGCGTGAAATTGCGTACCAAACGCTAAAAATTGCCAAAGAGCAAAAATTGGACATCGAAAAAGCACTTTTCGACAACAATGCTCGTGCAGCGGGTAACTCCACAACTGCGCGTGAGCTTGCTGGTGCGCCTGCATGGTTGACATCAAACACAGACTTTGGTGCTAACGAAGGTGCAGACGCAACGGGTGACGGTACAGACGCACGTACAGATGAGACAACAACTCTTATCGCGTTTGACCAAGACCGCTTTGATGGCGTAATGCAGTCAATCTGGGAAAACGGTGGAAACCCAGACACTGTATATCTATCAGCGTTCCAAATGAACAAGGCGTTGGCTTTCACAGGCAACAACAACCAGCGTTCAGCGGTACAAGCTGGTGACGAGCGTGTCATCAAATCACTTGCAGTATACGTTACACCTTGGGGAACTATTGAGTTCATGCCAAGCCGTGAGAACCGTTCTCGTGACGTATTCATCATGCAGGATGATATGTGGGAAGTCGCAACATTGCGTCCAACCAAAAACGTTGCACTTGCAAAAACTGGCGACAACACAACTCGCCAAGTTGTTACAGAACTTACATTGGTCTGTAAGAACGAAGCTGCAAACGGCGGCGTTTTCGACAACACAACGTCATAACGTCATAACGTTACTGAAGGGGCGGCAACGCCCCTTCTCTTTATCAGGAGGCAGTAATGAGAGTTTTAGTTAAGTATCGCAGCATGTCCACAAGTGTAGGGCGCGTGCGCAACGGCGATATAATTGATATTCCAGAAGCAGAATATAAAAAGATTTGCACAACGAAACCGATGGCGTTAGAGGCTTTGCCTGAGCTTCCGCTTGAAGAGCCTAAAAAGGTACAAAAAGTTGTACAGAAACCTGTACAAAAGAAAGCACCTGCGAAGCGCAAGCGGGCGCGCAAGGCTGACGGTACGCTGAAAGCTGATGATCCATCCACACCAGACGTAAATGAGGCTTGGGAAGATGGCAAACACCTCAACTAAAATCAAAGAAACTATTAAGTTTGAAGATGATAAGCTCATCATCAAAAAGACGCATGACGCATCTGTAGCGCTGAAAGATGCGCAGCAAGCGCGTGAGCTATCCCCTAACGCATTCGCATCAGACTACAAGCATGTCGGCAATGTGGACATGGCTATGCTAAATAATTGGCTAAAAGAGGCTGGAGTAGCATGGACAGATACACAAGCAGTAAAAGATGTGATAAAAAGGAAGTTAATGAGTAACGAATTTTCTGGACTGCGGGTTTGGGAAGGTAAGTGGTAAGATGGAAGTGAACTTTGAGATGATTGATGCGATCATGCAGTGGGTTGTCCTGCCTGTAGCGGGTGTTGTTATTTACATGTTCAACCGCCAAGGTCAGCACCATACTGACATTGCAGTTCTTAAAGCTCAGCACGAAGCCACCAGAACCTCACATGATCGTGAGATGAAGGAAATGAAAACCACTATCGCCGCGATTTTCACAAAGCTCGACAATATAGAGCAAGCGTTAAGAAAATGACATGGCTATCCTTGAGAGCATTGCAGCAGCAAACGCAGCGTATAACGTCATAAAGACCGCGCTGGGCAACGGCAAAGAAACTGCTGGTGTCATTAGCTCTATAGGTAAATTCCTTGCAGCAGAAGATGATATTAAGCAGGCAGTTCAAAAGAAAAAGAACAGCCCGCTTACAGCCATAACTGGTGGAGATGAGGGTGATTGGGAAGAGTTCCAAGCCCTTGAAAACATTAAACAAAAACGCGCTGAGCTAGAAAGCTACTGCAGACTGTACGCCCCTGCAGGCACTTGGGATCGCTGGATCGCTTGGCAGAATGAGGCGCGTAAGCAACGCCAAGCCGCACGCAAGGCTGCACAGTTAGCACATGAGAAAAAGATGGAGCAAATCCAGATTGCGGCAGGTGTCATGCTTGCAGTCACTGGGGTTGTTTTGGCAATCTATTATCTTGGCGTTTATATGGAAAAGTGGTGATGTGGATATTAGTGTGGCTTAGCTTCATAGATAATCGCTTTGAGTATTATCAGCTAGGTACGTTTGGCACAGAGGCACACTGCAACAAAGCAAAGGCTAAGGCAGAGGTAATGGTTAAGAATGTCGGGCAAGCAGTCACCTGTTTTGCGATTGATCGAAATTAAGCCAAATGTCTGGTGTGTATACAAAAACGGAAAAGTCCTTATAATCACCACGCATAAACGAATAGCGGAGCGTATTTATGGCACACACAGTAGTAGATGATTGGAAAATCGTGCCGCGCCTAATGATGATCGCGGTTACAGTTCTAACCTATAAAGCAGTCTTGTGGTTTATGACATTGCCTGACCCAACAGTAGCCCAAAGCGGGCTTGTAAGTGTCTGCATGGGCGCTCTTACAGGCTGTTTCGGCATCTGGATGGGCAAGGAAGCAAAGACAACCGTAACGCAGACCCAGACAAGCTCTAAGGTAGAGTATGATGTGGACAAATGAGGAACTAGTTACGCATGTAATTGTTAAGCTCTTGGAGCTTATCTTGGGCGTTGAGATGACGCTGTATCAGGGAGTAATGGTATAATGCTTGATTTACTTGGAAAGCTGGTAGACCCAGTAAGCAATATCCTCGACAAAGTTATTGAGGACAAGGATCAGAAAGCCAAACTTGCGCACGAAATCGCAACAATGGCAGAGCGCCACGCACAGGAGCTTGCTAAGGGTCAAATCGACATCAACAAAGAGGAAGCGAAGTCACGCAATATCTTTATTGCAGGCTGGCGTCCGTTTGTCGGTTGGACTTGCGGTTTAGCTCTTTTCTGGCACTTCTTGGGTCTACCTGTCACGCTGTTCATCACTGGATGGTTTAACCTGCAGCACCCGCCATTGCCAGAGTTTGACATGAATAGCCTAATGACTGTTTTGCTTGGTATGCTGGGGCTTGGTGGTATGCGCAGCTTTGAGAAGTTTAAGGGACTTACGAAATAATGGAAATGTGGCAGTGGATAATGCTGTTTTCAGCGGTAAGCCTTAACACGCTGGTTAATTGCTGGCGACTTTACTTGGAGATGAAAAGACATGGCTAAGGGCGACGCACTAAAGATGCTGCAAAAGAAATGCGGCGTAACTCCCGATGGCGCGTTTGGGCCAAACACCGCCTGCGCTATCGCAAACCATTACAAGATGAATGCAGTGCGTGGTGCGCACTTGCTAGGCCAAGCTGCACATGAAAGCATGAACTTCTTGGTGTCTGAAGAAAACTTAAACTACCGTGCAGCAACTATGTGCCGCGTGTGGCCCTCGCGGTTTGCATCTGAGGCAGAAGCTGCACCATACGCTATGAACCCAGAGAAACTGGCAAACAAAGTGTATTCAGGGCGCATGGGGAATGGCTCAGAAAGCTCTGGTGATGGCTGGAAGTACGCAGGCAAGGGCTTTATCCAGCTTACAGGTAAGGACAACACACGCGAGTTTGCAGAGCATATAGGCCGCGATGGTTTGGTTGATGATCCTTCACCGATTGCGGATGAGTTAGCTATGGACAGCGCAATATTCTTCTTTGAGAAAAACGGGCTGTTCAAACTTGCGGATCAGGGTGTCAACGATGACATAATCAAGCAAATCACAAGGCGCGTCAATGGCGGCTATCATGGGCTTGATGATCGCATGAAGAAAACCAAAGACATTTACCGCTGGCTAAGCTAGTGCAGCGTTTCTGCGTCACCTGTCTCACCTGAGATAAGCGCCAGTACAACAACGATTGCAGCCATAACCTCTTCAGGCTGCACTCCCTGCTCTACACGTTCATCCATGTAGTCTAGGAGCGCATCCACCTCTTCACTTGTGCTTTCTATATCGTCATCCATGTCGATCTTCAGGAAAGTTTGCATAACTGCACTCCTTGTGTTGGCTGAGGTCAGTCTACAAGGTTTTGCAGGGATTAGCTAATGTCCATCGCATCTGATCCGCGCTGTATCATATCTGCATGCATTGTTTCACATGTGCGCAGCAACGCGATATAAGCACGAACAAGGGCTTCCATTTCGTGATCGCCGCGCATCCACCTGTCTTGCGGTAAGCCGCGCTCTGCACGCTCTATAATCTTTGCTGCGATGGCAAAGTAGTCTGGTATATCATTCATCCTTTTCTCCCTCTAATTCCATCCAGTGATAAATCCTGTGACAATTACAGCACAGTGGGATGCATTTCTCAACTTCCTCCCACATTCGCTTAAACTGACCTTGCTGCAACAACTTACTTACCTTTGGGTCGTTGTTCTGGTCGGGGTGGTGAAAATCTATTGCAGCAGGATGAGAAAAGCCACAAAAAAAGCAGGACAAGCCTGCTTTGTAGTCTCGAAACTTCTGTCTTTGCTCTTTCTTTCGCTTTCGCGTTCGTTCAAGCGTGCGTTCTCTGTTGCGCTGATACCAATCAGCACCGTACTTCTTGTTATACTCCCTGCGCTTCCCCTTGTCTTTGTACGGCAAAGGTCAATCTTCTTATGTTGGCTACACGCCTGAAATATAACATATTTATTCAGGACGTAAAACAGGGGCAATGGACTTTGATAACTTGTCAGTCTTAATGCACCACATATTAACGTCACCGTCTGCAAACATATACTCTGCCATGTCCTCGTTGTCGCGGATCATAACCTGACACGCCTCATAGCTGGGCAACAGTATATACGACTGTATATCCATGCCTCTCACTGCGTATTCAATGTAAAACGCGGTAAAAAATTCCATTGCGCTGGCTCCCTGTTTTGTTAGATTGTCGCGGTGGGGCGAAAGTGACTGTGCGATTACTGTGTTATTGCGCAATCAGGCTTGTTGATCGGCAAAATCTCGCACAAGTCCGCCCCACACGATTTACTTTTTAATTGCGTATTTTATTGCGGCGGCTGCGATTAAGCTAATCACTAGCTTTCCGAATATTTGACCCTCGACATACGCGAGAGAACCAAAGGCTATATATAGGAAAACTATGCTGTCCATGACTGCCCCAGCTAGGCCAGATGCAGCAACAGCCAAAGCCCTGCCATATTTGCGCACATATGTGTAAGCGCCAAAGTCCACCAATTCTGACGCGCCAAATGCCAAGATGCTTGCAAGCGCAATAAATGGATCGGCAAGCAGGTATGACAAGATTGCGCCCACTATTATACCACCCAACGCCCATTTCACACCTAGATGCTCTTGGACTTGATCGCGCAAAACCAAAGCCGCGCCTACCATCAAAACACCACTAGGCGCTGTCATGCCAAATCCAACTGGGATCATGCACGGCCCATCTGTTATGCAGAACGTGCCAACATTACCAATCATCCAGTTTGCTGCGGGTATTGTTGCTATATACCCTGCTAAATATCCCCACTTTTTCATGTCAATATCCTCTCTTATATCATGTTGAGCATGGGTTGCTCGTTAAGCCAGCGAAGCCACTTATCTAGCTTTGCTCTATTCTCGTCTGGCGCAAATGCAAGCATAGTTCCGTCCACGCTGTCACACCCTATTGCAGCCGCAAGACGCATTCTTTGGTAGCTATTCACTCTACCCATATGCACCCACTTATCTCGGCGTTTGGCTTCTGCCACAAGATCAGCGGCAGCTTGGCTCAGTTTCCACTCTGTGCTGCCACCAATAAATATTGCATCTAACTTTGACCACTCAACTGTGTTGGGCAGCTCACCATCTTGGCAGACATAGGCAGCCTTAAAGCCTAACTTTTGGATGCGTGGCAGCATTGGGTAGGCTCGATCTTTTGTTGCTGCTGCGTCACCAACCACATCAGGTGCTGCGGCAAACAAGCAAGCGTCACGATCTAACTTATCAAGCCAAGCAAGAAAGCCATCGTTGCTGTACTTGCCTGCCTGAACAAAACATCCATTGTCAGCGGCGAACAAGCTGTGACCATGAATTGACTGCTTGCCAGCGTTGAAACTAAGCATAACACCAAGCTGGTCGGTGCATTCTACTTTTTTGCCGCTTAGATAGATCATTTCATAAAATACTTAGCTTTCCAGTAACGCACGCTGCTTTCAGATATGCCTAGCTCATTGGCGATATCTACCGTGCGGAAACCTTCCTCTACCAGTTCCTTAATTAACGCCAAGCGCTCTGGGTTATATGTTCCATGCGGTCTTCCCTTCTGCGTTGGCTTCGGCTGTTCGCGTTTTTGTTGTTGCAGTCCTGTACCCCATTTCTTGCGGTACGCAGCATTTTCCTGCTTGGCTAGTGCGGCCCATGCTGTTGCTATTGTCATACTGGTGTTCCTGTTACATCTTCACGCTCTTCTTTGAGCTTATCTAAAACGTGCTTCATCCTAGAGTGTATCGCATCAATATGCACTAATGCTGATGTAGGGTTTGCTCGTGCCGCTATGCAGTCTTTTATCGTGTGTTCCAGATACTTCGCGATCTGATTGTCAGTCATCATCTTCCTCATGTTTATTTGTTTCTATCTCACCATCACCTTGGCATAACTCGCACACCTCATCGTATGCAACTAAATCTGGCGGGGTGTCTCTGTCGATCCAAGGCGCAACGCGCTCACGCTCTATATAGCCTGTGCCATTACACTCTGGACATGCGATGTAACCTATCAAAACGGGCAATCTCCTTGATCTCGCTTGGGATGCCAGATGACCGACACCCCATGCATTTGCTCTATGAACTCAACGAGTATGCTGGACCACATTGCGGTTAGCATCCATTAAGTCGATTGATTGGCAAATCTCCTCTATCCATGACAGCGGCACAGTTTCGCCTTGCGCAATTGTACTACGCACAGCTTCTGCTCTGCTATATGCCTGATAGTAGGCTTGCACATATTTATTGTGTTTTTCCATTGCTTCCTTCCTTGTAAATATTTAGTCAATCCCTAGTTGACATCTAATTAATATCAGTGTTAAGAAACGAATGTCAACAATTTTTTTTGTGAGGTAAAAATGAATAGCGACACAAAGCCATGCATGCTGCACCTAAGTAAGACTGCAGACGAAGTAATAGAGCGACTGCGATTTGATGATGTGTACAAACCACAGGGCCGCAGAAAGCACAGCCGCAGCGACTTTGTAGAAGACGCAATCCTGTTTTACGCGAAACACTTGGAAGCGCAGCTAGATGGTCAACGGGCGTAATAAGGGCGCATCGTTTGAGCGCAGCATAGCAAACATGCTATTTGCTGATCTGGGGCTAAACGCAAAGCGCGATATTGAGCAGTACCGTGCAGCGGATCATGGGGACATCGTAACAGACGATGAGAGCTGGCCCTATGTCATCGAATGCAAACGCTATGGGGGCAAACACTTCACGTTTCGCCCAGAGTGGTGGGTGCAAGTCGAGAAAGCTGCCAATGCTGCAGGAAAAGAACCTGTGCTTGTCTATAAGTATGACCGCCAGCCAATCACGGTTGTCATGCGCCTAGAATACTTAATGGGTGACGGAGTACATCACGAAGAAAAAGTACGCATGGATTGGGATGCGTTTATCTACATCGCAAGGGAGAATTGGGATGGTTAAATTTGAGCTTATAGAGCCAGAGAATAAAAATCATATTTGGTCACTACAGCGTGTCGTGCCAACTGACATAGGAACATGGACCGCGAGTGAGGAGCCTTTTCTTATCTTCCATCTAAACAGTGTCGAGAGTGCAGGTTCCACGGAAGCGCACCGCCTTGGCTATGAGGTTTTTCAAATAAACTTCAAAAGCGGCAAAACTATTTGGGTAGAGGTTCCAAAAGAAAAGAAAAAAACGCTTCTGGAAGAACTTATTTGGTGCATAGGGAAAACAAAATGACACAAATTGAATACAACCTGCCAGACTATGAGTATCACGATAAAGCGATACATCCGCATATCTCAAGCAGTGACGTAAAGACCGTCCTAAGCAAATCCTTGCTACACTGGGCAGGTCAAGAGCGTAAAGAGAGTATTGCCTTTGACATAGGCAAAGCTGTGCATGCGTTAATCCTAGAGCCTGAAAAGGATTTAGTTGTGCGCGGTCCAGAGGATAGGCGCGGCAGCAAATGGAAGGATGCCAAAGCAAAGGCTGAAAAAGCTGGCAAAGTGTTGCTGACGGAAAAAGACTACGACACTTGCATGGCTATGGCGACAAACGCATTCATGCACTGCGACTTCCTCAAGGAAACTGTGTACTCTGATGCATTCGTCGCAGAGGCCAGCATCTTCACAACCTGCAGCAAAACTGGTGTGGACATAAAGGTACGCCCAGATGGGCTAATCATGCCGCAAAAGAAAACGGATGAGCCTTACATAATTGACATCAAAACCACGCAGGACGCATCGCCAGAGGCATTTCATAAAGAAATTCGGCGGTATAACTATGATGTGCAGATTGCTTTCTACCTGCACACTATGTGGGAAGCGGGTTTGCCCTGCAAAACCATGTATCTCATTGCAGTTGAGAAAAATGCACCATATGTCACGACTGTGCATGAACTAAGTGAACTACACCTAGCGCACGCACACAAACGCATGCTTGCCACATTGGAAAAGATCGGCAATGCTATGCGAACAGGGGAATTTACGACAGATTGGCCTGACGTAAATCAAGTCTTTCTTCCTGCATGGATGGAAGATGGAATAGAAGCATTTTGAGAGAAGGAGACAAGACCATGAAAATGCTAACACCAAACCAAGTTCTATTCGAGAACGTAACCGCGCAATACCCGCGCATCAACCAAACCTATCGCTTTGACAACATGGAAAACAAAACTGTGCCATGCAAGCCAGAGGAAGATGGGGCCGCATATGAGGTTTCATTCTTGATGAGCAATGAAGATGCCACGGAATTTCTGAAGAAATGCGATGAGATTTACGCGGAGACTGCGGGTGCGGACACAAAGCGCAAGTGGAAGCCCAAGCCTATGTATTACCCATATAAGGAGCTAGATGACGGGCAACCGCAAGGCAAAGCCAAGCTCAAAGGTGCTTACAATGGCGAAGCAACAAAGCCACCTCTGCAAAAAGACGCAAACCGCAACTCTTTGCCACCTGATTTTCGCCTAACCTCTGGCAGCAAAGTCAACGTATGGGGGCAGCTATTCGCGTATAATACGGGGGCTGTGTCTGGTGTTGGGCTTCGGTTGCGCGGCGTGCAGGTCTTGGAACTGCAAGAGGAAGCGTCAAACGATCCTTTCAGCGCGACTGATGGATTTACTGCAGCAAAGCAAGAGGATGATCCCTTTGGCTTGCCGCCAGTGACCAAGGCACCACCCGCGCCAAGCGCAGAGTTTAGCGACGAAATCCCATTCTAAGCAAAAAAATGCCCCGCGTGGGATAAGCGCGGGGCAGTTCATCATCGAGACAAGAAAACAAATAACCGTGTGAGGAGCATTTGTTAGCACAATGATAGGGCAAGATGTAGGCAAGATCAAGTACCCAGAACCAACATATAGCGTATACGCGCCGCAAATCATAAGCGCGCTACAGCTTAAAAAGACAAGCCACCAAGAACACCACGGGCCTTGCCCGAATTGCGGGGGTGTTGATCGGTTTTGGATTAGCGAATATCAAGGAAATCTAAAGGTCAACTGTCGGCAATGCGAGGATTGGAAAGAGATCATCCAAATATTGCGTGAGCGTGGCCTGTATCCAGACAAGGAAATCATAAGCGAAACGAGCGGCGCAATGAACAAAACCCCAGATAACGTGGTGAAGCTACCTGAAAACCCAGAGCTACACCCGTATTTAACCAGAAAGCGCATAAAGCAACACGATGCAATCATTGATGAGGGCGATCTGCACATCCGCATCATCAACAATCAAGGCAAGGTAGTCGGCACGCAATTCATAGACGAAAGCGGCAAAAAGAAATTTAACTACGGGCTAGACTATAAAGGGTGCTTCCATGTTATCGGCGGCACAATAAAAGATTTCGCTTATCTTTGCGAAGGTTTTGCCACGGCTGCGGCTGTACATGAGGCCACGGGTAAGCCTGCGGTGCATTGCCTGAACGCCAGTAATATAACAAATGTTATAACCGCGCTTCGTGAGGTTAAACCTGATACGCGCTTTGTGGTTGCGGGTGACAATGATCCAGCAGGGATAAAAGCCTGCGAACAAGCATTCAAGGAGCATGGCGTGGAGTGCGTCCTGCCAGACAGCGAAGGCTTAGACTGGAATGACGTTTGGGTAGCGCGGGGGGCAGAAGCTACACGCAAGAAGCTAGAGCCGCGCAACGTGCTAGACGATGTAATATTCCCAAGTGATGCAAGGCCACAACTGGACAGCACATACATAATCAAGAACTGGATCACGGAAAATTCAATCAGCGTGGTGTACGGCCCGTCAAACGTGGGCAAATCCTTTTTCTGCATGAGCCTCGCATATCACATCGCTGCGGGTCAGGAATGGGTCAACAATAAGATCAAACGCGGGTCAGTCTTATATCTAGCCACAGAGGGCGGCAGAGCATTCGAAAACCGACTGTATGCGCTACACGAGGCGCATGGGTTCAACGATGTATCACTGGCGGTCAGACCCTCGCCCATCAATCTATATGACGCGGATGAAGATATAGCCAAGATCGAAGCTATCATGAGCGAAATAGGGAAGCGCATGGAACCTGTCACAGTTTTGGTCATCGACACACTGGCACGCGCTACGGCTGGGCAGATGGACGAAAACAATAACAGCGAAATGAGTAAGCTGATTGCAGGACTGGACGCCATACGAGAGCGAACAGGGGTGCACATTATGCTGGTCCACCATAGCGGCAAGGATGCGTCAAAAGGTGCGCGGGGTGCGTCTGCATTGCGAGCGGCCTGTGATACTGAGATTGAACTTTCATACGACGAAGAAACGCGCGTTAGGACTGCAAGAGCAACGAAACAGCGCGACATGGAGACTGGCGCGGAGATTAACTTTGTTCTGCAGATAGTTGAGCTAGGAGAGGACGCAGACGGGGATCAAGTCACAACTTGTATCATACGCGAAGCCACGCAAGAAGAAATGGAAGAAGCGCAGAGCGACAATAAGCCAACGGGGAAAAACCAGAGGCTATTCGTGAAATGCTTCATGCAGCTACGCGGGGAGCGCGTGGGTTCGCCTAATCCAAGCGGCGCGGGCTGGCCTGAACCAAGGAAATTCTGGTGTATGGATTTGGAAACGCTGGGGGAACACTTTAAGGGAAAGGTGGCAACTGATAGGCCTCAACAAACATGGACGCAGACCTTGAACGGAATGCACGAAAAGGGCTTGGTTGAGATAAACGAGGGCAAAATATGGCTGACGGGCAAGTCTGGAAAGGTCAGCGATGGGGAAGCTGATGCACCGTTTTGAATTTACTGCAGTTTCAATGGGTTATGATGGGTTTCCGTTCAGTTCCGTTCAAAACCGTGCAAAAACGTGCACTGACCATGCACTGCACGGAAACACGGAACTATATATAAAATAGTTCCGTGTACGTGCATTCGGTGCTTCGGGCATAAGATTGGATTTAGATTTGCAGAAGAAAGAATTTCCTAAATGGTTGCGGGATAGAATTGCTGCAGGAACAGCGAGGGTTTATCCGCATGGCACGTTTAAGGTGCGGCGCGGTTTAACGCTGCATGACAAGCTGCAGAGCGTGACAACGCTTGAGGAATTAGAGGGTTTCGCCAATCGGCGCAAATACGGCGCACAGGTGGAGCCGTGGGCAGAGCAGGAGCGAAGGGAAATACTATGGCGAAAGACAGAGCTGACGAACAAACGCAAACGCCGCTAAGGTGGAGCGTTTACGATGACGGATTGCGCATTTGGTCAAGCGAGCGCGGGCAATATATCGGAACGATACCCACCCGCGAATTGAAATACATTTTGCGCGACATGGCGCGGCGATTGGCTGAATTGGACTAAACGCCGTGCGGATGCCAGTCATCCACGGTTTCGTCGCTTAGTTCCACTTCGGACCACGTTTGCGTCTCGTAGTCCCACTCAAGGTTGTGCGCCTCAATTTGCTCAAGCTGATGTTCGTTCGGCTCAAGGTTTTCAAAGGCGTGATGCATTTTCCAGAATGCGGTATCAATGGCGCGGCAATCGCTTAGGCATAAATCAAAATCTTGGCCTAGGGTATTTGTTGCGCCGCGTAGGGCGTCTATGGCATCACGAATGGCCTCTTGCTGCGTTCCTGTTAGGCCGCGCAATGCTTGGCACTCGCTCTGCATGCGGTTCAAGGTGTTTACCCAGTTATGCTTTTCCATTGTCTCTGATCCTTATGATGTGAATATTATATGTGCGCATGTGATTAGTGTAAGGAATACAGCCCACGTTGCGCATAGTTTTTCTGCGGTGTTCATGTTGCGGAATATTTGGATGTAGGTTTTCATCTCGCTCTCTCCAGTTCGTCTATTAGCCTTGAGAATAGCTCTAAGGCGTTGTCGATGTATTGCGCTTGCTGCGCATCTGCGTGGGTGTAGTCATCCATGATGACTTGCCATGCGTCCTCGTTTAGTTGCTCCTGCATCTCGATTAGCTTGCGGCGGGTTTGATCTACCGCAAGCGTTACGTTTGGGCGTATGGTCATTATGCTGCGTCCTCTGATTGGTTTTCTGTGAATGTCATGCGCTCATCGGCTGCAGCGTTTACATTGACGAAAACATAACCTGTGTCGCCATTGTCGCCGCCAGCCCAATCGCCATGCCAGCCCATTTTAGCAGCGAATGCGATTGCTGCCGCCTTGTGGTTATGCTCTACGTTTAAGCTGTAATCCCAATCAATGGTTACTGATTTGGGTGCGCCAGCATATGATGCAGATTGACGTGCCTTAATACGTGATCCGCGATGATTAGTTGGCCCAAGGTATTTTGTGATGATGGTTTGCATTGTCGCTTGTCCTTTGTTGTGTTGTGGTATCACCATGCAATCACAGCGATACCTTGTCTATTGTTGCGTAGCGTCATTTTAAATCATTCGCTACATTTACGGGGAATGTTTCCCCATGTTACATCATGCAATCAACTGCTGCGATCTTTGCCGCGTCTAGTGTGTCGTAACGAGTGTTGCACAATGCTGCTGGAACGCGGCCCACAAAGATAAATTTGCCAGTCGGTGCCTTAGTAATTACTGCTGCCTTGAACATGGTCTTTCCTTTCGTGTGTTAAAGGTTGCTTGTGTTTACTGCGCGGATAACACCGTGACGCGTCATCCATGCTGTGTTGTTAATTAGGAACCGTTCACCGTCGTTTTGCGTGACGTTCAACCCCTCTTGCTGCGCGGCTTGCGCCATTGCATCGGTGTCACCATAGGGCAGGTCAAACGCGCCAGACTGAATAAGGTAGTAATTGACGATTGATCCGTGGTTTGCTGCGCGATGCATTGTCTTTGTGATGATGTTATTCATGGTCTTATCCTTTTCTATGGTTAGCAAATGCAAAATGCATCGGTCTTGAATGGTGTTCCGTATGTCCGCGCACGTTCGCCAAATGAAAACCATTCATCAAACTGGCGATACACAACTGATCCGTCATCAAGTATCTCAAATACGCGGACGTCTAGTCCCTTATACTTTGGCTGTTCAATTAGTCCGTGATAGCCTGTGCAAGATTGCCCGATTTTAACTTCTATCTGATTGGTCATGGTGTATCCTTTCCATTACTTGTGATACCAAGATAATATTAATGAGATACTAAAGCAAGAGCATAAGCACAAAGTTACGTAACGTCATAAAACAGGACGCATCACACAATAAAACGCAGGTTGCAGGCGGGCGCGCGCGAATAGAACAAGTGTTCAATTAAGTCAAGCATTCTGGCGAATTGGGGAAAACTGGACTTAAACCATATTGCTAAACTGGACCTAAATCAGGTAAGCCATTGATATTGCACAATAATAAATTTAACATAATCGACATTATACGTAATATCGGAAAAGTATTGCTTAATCTGGCCTTAGTTTTGCTGTGACCCCCCCCCTGTCTGGCCCCACCCCACCCCCTATTATTATTATACATTCCCACACAGAAAAATTCGTGTTATACAATTCGCAGGGGTGCTACCTCGTGATGTGCCTTACCCTCCCTGTGGCGCAACCCATTTCCTTCCTGTAGCACCCCCCCCCACACCCCCGTATTGCTTTATTGTGGTATCATGTTAAAATTTCCGAAAAATCAAAGAAGGATTTGGTATGGCTGGCAATGCTTTACGTCAAAAGCGCACTGCTGAAATTATGCGCAGGGGTGGCGGTGAATATTTGCTTGAGTGGATTTTAGAAGCAAAATCTTTGCGCAGCTTGGCGACTGACTTAGATATGTCGGAGGGTGCGCTTAGAGTTTTAATAATGAAAAACCCAGAATTAACTGCGGCAGTCAATGAGGCGCGCAGGGACGCTGCTGATGCATACTTTGACAAGAACTTTGAGTTAATTGAGAATATGTCTGATCGCAGACAGCGTGAGGTTTTTGAGGCGCTGAGTGGCGAGGAAACGCGAGACGCAAGTGAGGCTAATGTATCGCAGATTGATTTGGGTATATTGAAGCAGCAGGTAGGCCAGAATAACCTTGCTGCGGCTGCTTGGAACCAGCAAAGGTATGGCAATAAGGGCAACCAGCAAATCAACATTAATATCGGTGATTTTCATTTAGATGCGCTGCGTAAAACAAAGGTGATTGACCATGAGTGAGAATGCGCAGAACACGATGCTGCAGTTCGTTGAGCGGTACGGCAAAAAGCCTGCTTTATTTGTGCAGGAAGTGCTTGGCGTGGAGCCATTGCCGTATCAGGCGGAATTTCTGGAAGCGATTGCGTCTGGCGAACGCAAGATTAGCATTCGGTCTGGTCATGGTACTGGTAAGTCTACAGCAGCATCGTGGGCAATGCTATGGTATTTTTTGATGCATTACCCAAATAAAGTTGTTGTAACTGCGCCAACTTCTAGTCAGCTTTTTGATGCGTTGTTTGCAGAGCTAAAGCGCTGGATAAATGAGCTTCCAGAGGGCTTGCAGAGCATACTGAACACCAAGTCTGACCGTGTTGAGCATACCTCTGCACCTGCAGAGATGTTTATATCTGCTAGAACAAGCCGTGCAGAAACGCCAGAAGCCTTGGCTGGTGTTCACTCAGAGCATGTTATGTTGGTGGTGGATGAAGCCTCTGGTGTGCCTGAGCAGGTATTTGAGGCTGCTGCTGGGTCTATGTCAGGTCATAACGCGACTACGATTATGCTGAGCAACCCTACGCGAAGCAGCGGTACGTTTTTCGAAAGCCAGACGCGCATGGCAGATAGCTGGTGGACACGCCGTTGGTCATGCGTGGATAGCCCCTTAGTTAGCGATGAGTTTGTTGATGAGATGCGCTTGCGCTATGGTGAGGAAAGCAATGCGTTTCGCATTCGTGTTCTGGGCGAGTTTCCTCTTGCGGATGATGACACGATTATCCCGTTTCATCTTGTGGAGGCAGCAACTCATCGTGACGTTGAAGTAGACATAGAGCGAAAACCTGTTTGGGCTGTCGATCCTGCTCGTTTTGGTTCTGATAGAACTGCGTTTTGCAAGCGTGTAGGCAATGTTATCACTGAAGTTAAAAGCTGGCGTGGCTTAGATTTGATGCAAACTGTTGGTCGCGTGATGGCGGAATATGAAGCACTAAATCCAAGCGCAAGACCTTCAGAGATATTGGTTGATAGTATCGGCGTTGGCGCTGGAGTTGTTGATCGGCTTAGGGAGCTAGGTGCTCCTGTGCGAGGTGTAAATGTTGCCGAAAGTCCAAGTATGGGCGAAACTTACAATAATCTTAGAACTGAGCTTTGGTTTAAAACGAAAGCGTGGTTAGAGGATCGTAGCTGCAAGGTACCAAAAGATGACGAGCTTTTGGCTGACCTTACAAGCATACGTTACAGTTTTACTTCTTCAGGGAAAATGGCAGCGGAAAGCAAGGATCAGATGAGAAAGCGCGGGCTTCGATCTCCTGACCTTGCGGATGCTGTGTGTTTAACTATGGCATCAGATGCCGCAACTGCCCTTTCTGGTCCAATGACGACTTGGCGTGGCGAGCTGCGGCGCGGTTTAAAGGGCATTGCTTGATTAGCTGCCATGCCTATCAGAAAACCCGCCTAGTTGTTGTTCGGCGGCTTTTCTTGCTGCAATAGCTTGTTGCTTTGTCTTAAATGTTCCAATCTGCTTTTCTTTTATTTTTGCGATCCACTTGTCTTTCTTTTTACTTACACCAACGTGCCCGCTTGTATTATCTGATCTAAGTTTGGCATTTCTTTGATTTTCGGACCTTGTGACAACTCGTAGATTTTTAAATCTATTGTCGGAGCGATTTCCATTTATATGGTCGACTTCGCCATTAGGCCATTCTCCTAAAGTAATAGCCATAGCAACTCTATGAGCAGTAAGGGTTTTGGTTCCTATAGCTCCCTTGAGATATCCACTGTGATGTACGTTTGTAAAAACTTGTTTCTTAGTTCGCCGCGAAAACAAAAATCCTGTATCTGGATCGTAGCTCAGCTTATTGCGCAATTCTTCAATGCTTGGTAAGTTTTGTTTAGCCATAACGCCCCTCCTATGGGCTGGTTGGTTAGAGGCTTACTTATGCGTCAACATAAGTGAGCCTTGCTGGTATGTTATCAAACCTTTAAATTATTTCAATAAATATAAGAAAAATCACGGACGTTGATGCAAAACAAGTAATGTGATACGTTTGCAGCAAAAGGAGATCACTATGGCCTATAAGTCTAAATCTTTTTCACCGCCCAAGAGTTGCCCGATGAAAGCTGCGTGTAAACGTGCTGGTAAGTGCCTTGGTATGAAGCATAGCAAAAAGTAATGCCTGCAGCAAAAAAGAAATCGTCTAGCCCAAAGCCCAAAAACCCAGCGCTGTATGCTAGGGTAAAGGCAGAGGCTAAGAAGAAGTTTAAGGTTTATCCTTCTGCGTATGCCAATGGCTGGCTGGTGCGTGAGTATAAGAAGCGTGGTGGAAAATACTGATGGCTAAGAAGCCTAAAGGTGGTTTAACCAAGTGGTTCAAGGAAGATTGGCGCGATGTTAAAACAGGTAAGAAATGTGGTCGAAGCGGCAAGAAAGATGCTGGCAGACCTTATCCTGCGTGTCGCCCAGCAAGTAAAGCTAAGTCTGCATCGGCTAAGTCTGCTGCTAAAAAGAAAACAGGACCAGCAAGAATAAGCTGGAAGAAAAAAGGTAAGAAGTAATGTGATGTTTACTGCATTTGTTCTCTTATGCGCCCAGAATTACTGCTTTGCAGTCGGTGGTCCTGCGTATGTCGATGAGAATGAATGCATAGCGGATTTCATGCAGAACGGGGTTCCCTCTTTGCAGTTGAAATATCCAACGTATACAATCACGCAGGTTAAGTGTTATGAATGGGAAAAACAGATAAGGTCGTAAAATGAAAGCAGGAGCAGCATTAGGATTACTCGCTGGCTTAGGTGCGTTGAATGCACTGGGTGGTGGCAAAAACGGCACAGGCAAGCGCTTCACTGGCTTGATGGACATGCTAGACGGTGGTGGCGCAGGTGCGTCTGGAGATAAGTTTGAGGGCGGTGGCTTGCTGTCCATGCTAGGCAATCTCTTTGCTAAACCGCTTGAAGCGCAGGATAATGTTGAGCGCATTGCTGCTGACACGAATGCGACTAAAGCTGTGACAAAAACGCTTGAGGATATGGCTAAGGGCGGCGCACTTACATCTCGACTAGACGGTAAGGACGGCTTACTTTCACCTGTTGTCCCCGTTGCGTCTGATCCTCGCAGCTTTCAGCAAGGAACGGAGCCATCTACGCTTACTGAGGCGCAAAAAGAAGCTATTGTTATGGGACAGGCCATGCCTTCTGCTGAATTTGATCCTCGTAATTTTCAGCAAGGGACAGAGCCGTCAACTCTCACAGAAAATCAACGTATGCGTGCTGCTGGCATTCTTGCTGGGCAAGCGGCTATGGCACCTGTTACGCAAGCCCAGCTTCAAGGCGGCGCTGAAAGCCTTGCAAATGCGTCTAATGTTTTAAATAGTCAGGGCGCTATTGAAACGCCAACAATGCCAAAAACTCCTGACCCTATGGGGTTATTCGCTCGCCAAACAATGATGCCACCAGCAGCAACCAATATGGATACCCCTGACGTAAGCGCCCTGCTTGACGTTCCTTCCACGCCACCAAATGAAGCGCAAGCAATGCTGCAGTCCTTGTCAGCAACAATACCTCAGAGGGCAATGGAAAATGATCCTGCAATTGTACAAGGGTACAAGGATTATGTAATTTCTGGCGGCAGAGATGACTACTCGACTTACTACAAAGGTCGCCCTGAGTATCAGGCGGAGCGTCAATTATTTACTGAAACAGGCGGCACTTTATTTGATTTGCCTGAAACAGAGCGCAAACGCCTTATAGCTGAGCGTGCTGATATTATTCGCAGAGAGGCACAAAAACCAATGCCATTTACAGGACCAGCATTCTAATGCCAGTTAAGCGCAAAAAAATACCTGCAAGCAGAAAGTACGCTAATGGCACGACTTACAAAGACAGTCAGGGCAAAACTCATAAGCGTACATCTGCTAAAGGTACAAAGCGTGGTGACGCTTATTGCGCTCGTTCTAGCGGTCAAAAGCAAACTGAAAAAGTTAAGGTTCGCCGCAAGGCTTGGGGCTGTCGCGGTAAAAAATCAGTGAGAAGTTAAATGGCTATTACAACCTATGCAGAACTTAAAACCGCAATAGCCAACTGGCTAAACCGTGATGATCTTACGAGTGTTATCTCTGATTTCATCAGTCTGGCTGAAGCCGACATGGATCGCAAAGTGCGTCACTGGCGTATGGAGAAACGCGCGACTGTGCAGCTAGATGACCAGTATTCGCGCGTACCCTCCGATTGGCTGGAAAGCATTCGCTTTTACCTGTCTGGCGGTCAGACGTATGAGCTGCGTCAAACCTCGCACTCTGACATGATTAATCGCCGCATGAACGCTGCAAACGTGGCGGGTCGTCCCCAGTATTTCACGATGAGCGATGGCGCGTTTGAAATCTTTCCAACGCCTGACACTGCGTACACGGCAGAGCTTCTGTATTACGGCAGAACGGCTGCGCTGTCTGACGGCAACACGAGCAACTGGGTTCTTGAATATGCGCCTGATGCGTATCTGTATGGTGCGCTTGTGCATTCCGCGCCTTATCTTGTTGACGATCAGCGCACTCAGATTTGGGCATCACTCTATCAATCTGCCATAGACAATGTTAATATGGCATCGGACAAAGCGCGTAGTACGACTTCGGGTATGCGCATGAGCATTAGGAGTTACTGATGAGCTTTACAGATTATCTTGAGGACAAAATCCTTGACCACGTTTTTGGCGGCAATGCTTATACTGCGCCAGCTACGCTTTACGTTGGCCTGCATACATCTGCCTCTAGCGATAGCGCGGCGGGTACGGAAGTGTCTGGCGGATCATACGCGCGTCAGACTGCGGCGTTTACTGTGAGCGGCACAAGCCCGACAGAGGCAACAACGGGTTCAGCTATTGAGTTTCCCACGGCGACAGCTTCTTGGGGTACGGTGACATATGCAGGCGTGTATGACGCGTCTTCTGGCGGCAACTTGCTTGCTTATGCTGAGTTGACCGATCCAAGCGACTTTACGACTGCGCTACCTAAAGCAATAGACACGGGCGACATATTCCGCATTTCGGCAGGTAATCTTAAAATACGATTGGACTAATCTATGTCTACGATTGTTACACGTTCTGGAAAGGGTTCGCCGCTAACCCATGCCGAAGTTGATAGTAACTTCACTAATCTAAATACGGATAAGCTGGAGCTATCTGGCGGCACCATGACGGGCGATGTAGGCCACGGCGATAACGTCAAGGCGACTTTTGGTGCATCTGCGGATTTGCAGGTGTATCACACAGGTTCTGCGTCTTTTATTGATGATCAGGGGACAGGTAGTCTTAACATACGAGGCAATAACCTAAACTTGCAAAACGCTTCAGGTGAAGCCTATGTATCCTGCGTATCTGATAGTCATGTTTACTTGTATCACGACAATACTTGGAAACTTCGTATTGATGCCACAGGAATTAACGTGGCGGGTACTGTCGTTGCTGATGGTGCGGCAATAGGCGAAAGCACAGCCAACACAACAGTTACAGTCGGTGGGTCATATGCTAACGGCATTGAACTTGCGCAAAATGGAATTGATGCAACTTCATCTGCTCGTCTATTCTTTGATAGCACAACAGACGCATCGGCTATCTATAACTCTGGCGGCGACTTAACGATTGCTAAAGCCGCAACAGTTGGCAGTTCATCTGGCAACAAGAGCATGACTTTAGGCTCCAACGGCGACATCAGCTTCTACGAGGACACAGGCACGACTGCAAAGCTAATTTGGGACGCTTCCGACGAAGCACTTGAGTTTGGCGACAACGTAAAGGCGACTTTTGGTGCTTCAGCAGATTTGCAGGTGTATCACGATGGGTCTAATAGTTATATTGCAGACACTGGGACAGGCAACCTAATTATTAAGGGGACAAACCTTCAATTAAAGTCATATTTTGCAGATGAAATGTTTCTTGCTGGAAATCAAAACGGTGCAGTGACAATTTATTATGACGGAGTAGCCAAACTCGCCACCACCAGCACAGGCATCTCAGTCACAGGCTCAGTAGAACTCAACGGATGGACAGTCACCGAAAGCGGCGGTTCCCTTTATTTCGCCACAGGCGGCACCAACAAGATGAAACTAGACGCATCTGGCAACTTGGATGTTGTCGGCTCAGTCAACTCTAACGCAACCATAACGTAATACACATTAGCTAATAGGAGTATCCGAAGATGGCTATAAAAGTAAGC
>Ga0208791_1000148_pt1 | contig 36360 bp, 56 predicted proteins | sample 11_taG_FD_184084 | JGI IMG/M metagenome (GOLD analysis project Ga0208791, IMG submission 184084) | Marine viral communities from the Subarctic Pacific Ocean - 11_ETSP_OMZ_AT15265 metaG (SPAdes) (version 2) | ecosystem: Environmental > Aquatic > Marine > Oceanic | place: Pacific Ocean | collected...
GGCTTTTACTGCTGCCTCCAATAGCTTTATTAAGTTCTTCACATCTATAAAATGAGTTTATTTTAATTGGTGCATTAACAGCTTCTCTAAGTGGTTCAAATACTTTCTTAGCTACCATCTCCATATTCTGAAGCTCATACTCATTAGGTTTATTATCTATACCTAAGCGTAAAGCTGTTGCACTTCTAGTAGCTTCTTTATAAGTTATATGTTTACTTATTCTATTCATTATTTATCGTTCCTTTTATCTTTTATAGCATTCATATCTATCCTTGATATGTCTTTTTTTTGATGATTACTTGTAGAATTATTGTTGCTAGAACTACTATTGGATTCATAATATATTTTATTAGAGTATATATTATTATATCTCCAGTTATTGTAGTAGTAAGGATTCCATTCTCTAGCATACAGAGGATATATAGATTGATAAATATTAGGTCTTATTTTATCTATTGGTAATAGGAGAGTATCTCCTTCTGAAGTAACTGCTAAAACGTGCTTGATTGTTGGTTTTGGGGTGTAAGTTCCGCACCCTATTATTAACATTAGTATTAAACATATAATAAATCTCATTTTAATTTGTACTTGCCCTTCTAGGTCTATTAATTCTATTTATAGTATTCTGTATTTCTAATCTAGTAGCTTTAATCTGCAAAGATATATCTGCTACATATTGCATTCTAACCCTACCTGATTTATCCATAATAACAATTACAGGTACAGCCATAATTTTATTCTGAATATCTTTAGGCTGGTCTTTTAAGTAACTAAACTTTACAGTAGCTCCTGTAATGTCACTTAAATCGTAATTATTCTTTTTATTCCATTCTGCATTTATTTGCAGAACTGTTACGTCTTGACTATATACAAAGCCCGCAACCAATACACATATCACACATAATATTAATTTTTTCATTTACTAATTATTTCAAATAACTTATCGTCTATTTTCTTTAACGCATCTGAGTTTTCTTCTACTTTTTTACCAGTATTCATAATAGTTTCTCTTACGAGCTTGTCTTTTAAATCATACTCTGTTCTTGAAATCTCAGGTTCTGGTAGCTTCTTAGCCTCCTCTATGTCTGCTTGTAAGGCAAACCACATTCCTATAAGGGTGGATAACCCCACCCCTATAGCAATAAGTGTTTTTATACTAATTTCAAATTTACTGTCTTCGCTTAATTCACTCATAGTTTTTTAGTTTTTTGAATAGTATATACTATCGTGCAGATTAGAAGTATAATTTTTAACCATACCTCAACCTCAGTTAATGATACTGCAAAAGCTATTGAGTTTATAAGGTATATCTTCATATCTGCAAAATCCATAGCGTTATTCTTTATCTTCTTTTATTTCTTCATAAGAACCATCTTGCAAGTTGATATTTATTTTACCATACTTTTCTTCTAGTTCTTTCTTTACTTTGTTAGATTCTTCTCTAACTTGACTTAAAGCGTGTAATAGATTATGCTTTTGCTCATCTAGTGTACCTAAGTCGTGTTTAATAGCAGAAACTTTCTTTTCTGATTCTAACAATGATTCTAATTCTTCTTTACTAATTTTTGACATTTTATTAAATTTATAGTTATATTACAAATATATTAAATTAATCCCAGTCAGGTCTTAATGTTTCGTCTACAGGATTCTTTTTTAGTTCTATTTGTTTGTCTATGTTTTCTTTCATACTGTCAACATCTAATCTAGCTTCTAACCATCCAACTACATCTTCTTTAGTTAAATCAGCATATTCTATAAATGGTTCTTCAGGATTGTATTGTACTCCTAAAGCACCTATTGAACTTGCTGATACAGGTTCTTCTGAATCATCTTGACCTGTAAAAGACCAATGTACTGTATAAATTACATTGTCTAAGTCGTCTTTGTTGATTTTAGCATCTAATGCGTTTATTCTCCAATTATAAGTATTTGCCATATTTATTTATTTATTTTTAAACTAAGTCACATTGTATTAATTCTATTTCTGATGTTGTTGCGTTTAAATCCATTCTCATTAAATATCCAGTTCCCACAGGACAATGTGTTGTTGTTGATGCAGTTCCCCATTGATTGTAAGTTTGGTCTGAACCTCCTGGATTATCATAAAGTTTAGTTGTTAAAGATGAGTCAGAATAAATAACGTCTCCTACTGATAAATTTGAAGCATCACCAATAGAACCATCATAATAACCACTAAAAAGAGGGGAATCTTCTACAAACAAGTTAGTTAATTCTAATGAAAATGCTATTCCGTGAAACTCAGAATAGCTATGAGGAGCAGATTGGTCTACACCTGCACCTTCATATATCTTTACTAAAGAACCTGCTTGTGGAGTAGAACTACTACCAGACAAAGGTGCTTCAGCATTAGAGCTTCTACCTGCTTCTGTGTTTATTTGACTTGCCTTTATTTCTCCTGAACTTGGTAATGCCATTATTTACATTTATTTTCTAATCTTTCTACTTTAGCAGTTAATTCTTTTACAGCCTCTACTAATACTGCTGTAATCTTTTCATAATCTACTGTTTTATATTTTTCTTGTTTATCAAATATTACTTGTTTTTCTCTTACTATTTCTGGTATAACATCTTCTACTTCTTGTGCAATAAATCCTATATCTTTTTGTCCTTTTCTACTTCCATTGTTCCATACATACTCAACACCTTTTAGATTCATTACTTTATCTAAAGAACTTTCTAATGGCTTTACATTATCTTTTAATCTTTTATCAGATATAGTTGTAGAATAAGCAACAACATCTCCATCAACGTGTAAGTCTCCCCCAGATGTTATACGCATTCTTTCTGCAACAGTTTCGTTTGAAATTGTACTAAATGCTAAATAGCTGTCAACTGTACTTGGAGTTCCTGTCCATTGTTGTTCTGCACCAAAAGTTATTGCTTTTACTTGTCTTACAAAATCTCCACCACTTCTATTTAATCCAAAAGCTAAACTTACTGATTCAGCACCTGTGTTAGCTTGTGAGTTTGTAAAATAACCACCTACAATATTTCCTGCACTATTTTTATTTGTTTGTAAAATTTCAGAAGGCGAATCAGTTCCGATTCCTACGTTTCCTGAAAAAGTTGCGTTATTTGATGTATCTATTGCTAAAGCATATGCACTCCAACTACTTCCATTGTAATATCTTAAATTCCAGTTATTGCCGTCAAATAATTGTTGCCATCTTTTACCACTACTATTTTGCAAATAAAAAGTATCTAAAGATATTACATTTCCTGTAAAAGTTGTGTTACCAGAACTATCTATACGCATTCTTTCTGAACCACCACCAGTTCCAGTTAAAAACCTCATTCCAAGTTGTCCTCGTAAAAAAGAACCATCAATTACTGAATCATAACCTACTGCGTGTGTATTATCAGCTACTCCATTAAATCTTAATGAAGCTGATGCTGTAATCCCTACGTTTCCTCCATTAAAATAACTATCCCCATCACTATCAATTTCAACTTTTATAGCTCCAGAAGCATTTTTCAAAAAGAACAAAGCATCTGTATCTGCATTTTCATAAAACCCACCCAAAGAAGCACCATCGCTTGAAACAAAATGTTGTATATAGTTTCCTGCACCAGAACTTTTAATTTCAAGTTTGTATGAAGGGTCAATTCCAATCCCTACGTTTCCTGAACTGTCTATAACCATAGATGTATCAGTTGCACCAGAACCAGTTCTGAACTTAAAATCAGTAGCTGCAAAAGAAAGTGAATCCCAAGCATCTAAAGCAGAATTATGACCACCTACTACATTTTCGCTAAATGCACTCAAATAACCTATAATAACTTTTCTTGTTCCTTGTTGACCAAAAACAGCAGTACCTTTCCAAGAAGTTGATGGAGAATCAGTACCTCCAACTAATAATGTGCCGTTACTGTCTATACGCATTGCTTCAGATGTGCCTACCTTTATTCTTAATGGTCTTGCTGTTTGAGAACCATCTTGTTTACCTACTTTAATAAATGCAGAAGTAGAATCACCACCTATTGAAATCATTGATGCACTCGCTGTTAAACTTCTTGCAGTTATTTCTCCTCCTACTAATAATTTTGTATCATAGTTTGTAGTAAAGTTACCTGAAACAGTATCATTAATTCCTACGTTTCCTGCAGAATCAATACGCATTCTTTCTGTTGGTGAACCACCACTTGTTGTCCAAAAAGCTAAATCAGTTGGATTATTACTTGAAGCAGTATTTATAGCTTGTATTCCAGCACCACCTTTAAATTCAGAATCTCCTCCTAAACTTGTGGATGTAGCACCAAAAGATATACCTGTTTTTTTAGGATAAGAACCACCTGTTCCAGTATTTACATTTATTGAGACATTATCTGTTGCGTGATATAAACTTAATTTAGCATCAGGCGAAGTAGTTCCGATTCCTACGTTATCTTCTGAAGCATCTACAAACAAAGTGTCTGTGTCTACTATTAAATTTGAAGTGATATTTGCTTCTCCATTAACATCTAATGGGTATGCAGGAGCATCATTTCTTATTCCTAATTTTGCAGCTGAAGCATCCACAGTAAGAGTATCAAATTGATTTGTGTATGTGGCATTAACTACAAAATCTTTTCTTGTATATACTCGAGAACCTATACTTAAACTACCTGCTCCTAGTCCTGCTCCACCAACACCAATTTCAAAACCATCACCAACGTGTGTGTAAGCAATAAAACCTCCGTTTGTACTACTACTAGATTCAGCATCTTGAAAAAATAAGTGACCATAAGCCGTACTAGAAGAATATATTGTCAGTCCTCTATTTCCAGTACCGTCACCAATAATTAAATCATTTGCGTCACTTGTAAAACCTGAAGGACTTGCATTATTAATTCCTACTTGACTATTAGTTGAATCTACTTTAAGCGTACTTGTGTTTACTGTAAGGTCATCTCCATTACTAATAATCATTGACGTTCCGCCTGAAGTATTACCTATTGCAAGTATTTCAGCTAAGGTATCTTGTCCTTCTACTGCTGCATCTACATAACCTTTAGATGCTGCGTGAGTATCTGCTGTAGGAGTTTCTGGAATAGTTACCTGACCTACAAAACTTGCACTTCCAGTAGAAACAATATGACCTAAAGATGATATTCTAAATGCCTCATCTCCATTATAATTTGTGTGTAATAAAGCAGCTTCATCTCCATTATTGTCACCAGTATGTATTTCTAACCCACCAGAATCAGTTCCTGCTGATGAATCTATTTTTGCTATAACATTAGAACCATTAGCTGAGCCAGATATTGTTGTTCCTGTTGTTACAATAAGATTAGAATTAACATTTACATCTCCGCTAAATGTTCCTGTTGTAGCACTTACACCTCCTGCAAAAGTAGCATCTTGTGAAGTGTCTATTGTTAATGCTAATGTTTCTGCTGTATTAAATATTAAGTCACCTGTAGCTGTAGTTATTTCATTACCACCAGAACTTGTAATAATTCTAAAATCATAATCATCAGAGTTAGGTGCTTTTAAATCTATATAACCACCTGAAGCTCCACCTATTTCTATTCTACCAAAAGCAGAACCTTCAACACTTATTACATCATCTACATCTAATGTTCCGTCAATATCTACATCCCCACTAAATGTTCCAGTAGTACCTGATATCGTTCCACCTGTAACATTACCAGTAAGATTACCTGTTACATTACCTTCTAAATTAGCAACTAAACTAGCTACTGCATATCCTGTTCCACTTGTATTTACTGTTGTAGTAGGTTCTTCTTGTAAGTCTTTAAATAAATGAAATTTAGTATCTGAAGCACTTCTATAAAGTCCAGCATATAAATCCTGAGATCCTGAAGTATCATATAGGCCATAAAAACCTAGATCAACAAGATCAGAAGTATTATTATCATTTCCTACTATAATTAGTGGATCCTTGACACTTAAGGTGTCGGTATCCACAGTAGTAGTAGTTCCTTCAACAAGTAAATCACCTGTTACAGTTAGATCTCCTCCTATTTTAGAATTACCAGCAACTTGGAATGTAGTAGTAGGTGAAACTCCTATACCTATTCTAGTTGTTGATATATATAAAGGTGTATTATTTCCTACACCATCTGTAATCTGTTTAGCACTAGATGTTATGATTCCATTATCAGTTGCCTTTAAAAGTGAATCATAAGTATCAGATATTCTAGTTCCTGTTAAAGTCGTTCCCATAAATATCTATTTATTGTTATTGTTTTGTTTATTAAGTATTTTATCAATAAATACTTTTAATTTAACTACATTCTCCTGTTTAGGTTTATAAGTATTTTTTTTACTTATCATAAAACCCATCCATTGAAATTCTCATTCTTGTCAGGATACATTCCATCCTCATTAATATCATTATATTCTGGATATGAGTTACTATTGTTATCCATATAATCTAAAAACCTTCTAACATAAAATTCAGCCTTATCTCTAGAGCTGTCTACTAAAGATTTAATTTCTTGCATCGAAGGAGTCTCTGAAGACTCGCTTCGATGTCTAAAGACACCTCCATTACTAACCTGATATGAAGCAAACATATAATAGTCACTTTGTGCAAACCAGATTAGCATTGGTGTTAAGTAGTCGTTTAGGAGTGTTTTATATACTGCATTACCAGAATCATCAATAGTATCATTTATTATTAATGTTGATATTTTATTATATAGTTTAGTTCCTAAATAATTCTGAATATGAATGTCCTGAGCTACTTCAATAAACTGAATAAATTTATCAGCATCTACAGCACCTCCAATTATGGATTTTCTTCTTAAATCATCAGTCGTTATGAATAGTGCTTTCATCTTTTTTCTTTTTAAATATTGATTTAACTCTTTCTATGGCAGATAATTTTTCCCCAGTCTCTTCTTCTCTTTTGATTTTAGTCTCAATGTTATCAAGTTCAGTAAACTCAATTGGCTGAAGAGTTACAAAATAAAGATTTAAATATATGCCGTTAAACTCTAAAAGCTTATTAAAGCATTCTAAGAGCTGTTCTTGGAATGGCCTAATAACTATGTTGTCCATAAGGATAGAAGCTGTTCTAAGCTCTTCTGCGTTATTCCCAAAGCCTGTATTGTCTTTAATACCAAGCAATATTGGCGATACAATTCTATGGCCCAACATTATCTTTTCTCTAGCCTCATCTGCTAAGAACTGATATTGTGCGTGAGCATCTGGTAAATGTATTGGTTCTATATCTGCTTTTCTTTCTGGATCTTCATTAAAGGCTAATATAAATTTACCTGAATTAGAAGTTCCTCCAAATTTATCCTGGATCTTACCTTCTATTAATTGCTGAGCTTCTTCATCCGGAACACCATTATTAAAATTAATAAGTAAACTTGGCTGTAAACCATTTTTAATATTATTAATATGATAATTAGATACTTCTTCTTCTAAAGAAGAGTACTGTAAGGATCCGTGATAATCAACTGGAGCATAGTAATAGAATCCAGACCTATAAGGTTTAATGACGTAAAGCTCTCTGTATTCGCTTTTACTTCCGTAACCAAAAGCAGGAATCCTTTTAGGTTTATCGCTTGTTTTCATATCAGCCCATTTAGGATGATAGTAGTAAGCTTTTATTTGTCCTTTATCTGCTTTTTCAGCTCTAATAGTTTCCATTGGAAAATGAGTAACACTCGTTATAGCCGTTTTAGATTTATTATAAACAATTTGCATTGCAGCCTGTCCAAGTAATTTATAGTCATTTACGATTCTTTTTACCTGGTCTCCTTTTACAAGGTCTTTCATTCTAGCATACATTTCAGGTTTCTCCTGATTATCTGTAGCATCTATACCTCTACCGTAGATCATATCTACAATACCATTTATACAACAGGAATTTGTTGGACTACTTAAGTAAAGGTTTATTAAGTTGTCAAAATAATCATTGTTTTCTCCATAAGTTACCCACTCTTTATTATAATGTTCTTTTATTTCTGGTGTAGTATAACCCTGTAGATTAACAACTCTAATATTATTTTTATATGTTTTCTTTCTACTCATATTATATTGTTATATATTTTTGTCCTGAAGGGGAAGCGGTATGCTCATCATACTTTCCTGTGTTTAATGTATGAGGAATAGTTCTGTCTGTTTGAGCTGTACAATATGCCTTATCTCTGTATAATAAACTTCCTGATCTTGTAACCTCTATATAATACATTTTACTTTCAGATAAAATACTAAAAGTACAAGGTATTTCTATAAAGTTTCCACTATACGTTGCTGTTAGGCCTGTTAGTGTTTCTGTTTTTCTAGTACCATCTTCGGTAATTTTCAACTGTACATTACTGTCTTCTAAGTAAGATCTAGGTACAATTTTAATTGTTTGTGAAGTTGATATCGGTAATAGTATTATCATATATAGATAATCAAAAAAAACCTATTCTGTTTTAAATAAAAAAGCCCCACTAAAAAGTGAGGCTTTTATACAAATTAAGGATTGATTAGTTTCCTCCTCCTGGTATTCCTGATGGATCATCATCAACATCTACATCACTAGCAACTCCAGGTACAACAGTAATTGTACTTGAGTCTCCTAAAGTTAATTCAGTATCTGTTTCAGCAGAAACTGAAATAAAGTTAGCAGGTTGTCTTTCTTGAGCAGATAAAGTTAAATTGTATCCACTTAGATCTCCCATTGCAGATCCAGTAGAAATAGTTCCACCAGTTACATCAGCTCCGTGTTCATTACCTACATAGAAATAATTATCGTTATTATCTTTTACAATAATGTGTGGTCTTCCAAAAGACAATAATTTAATTTCTTTATGGTCTTTTAGTGTTAATTTAGGTAAAACTAATGTTAGAACTTGCTCAAAGAATGTTCCTCCAGTATCAGTAGAAGAATTAATTGTTTGTTCTAAATTAGAATTGCCTTTAAGATCGTATCTGTAAGCAGAAAGTCCAGATCCAAGCCCATCAATTTCATCTGCATTACTACCATCATAAGTAACGTCAGTTGTACCATAGTTAATGAAATAAACGGCTTTTATACCTCCTACTGAGTCCTTACACGGTCTTTGTCTTCCTTGTGTTAAATCGCAACTCATATTATTATTTTTTTATATTAAAAAGGCGGCGTTAGCCGCCCTTTTGTTAAACATCTATTTTATTTATTATGCTAGTGTAAGTAATGCTAAGTCACTTCCAATACCATATTGAACTCCACTTGTAAATCTCATAACTATTCTTACGTTTTGAGATCCATCAAGATCAGCCATATCGATAACTTTTACTTCGTTGTGATCAGATAATAATCCTGTTCCAAAGAATAAGTTAGATTTTTCACCTGCAACAATGTGATCAATTGGCATACCTGGAGTATAAACAACTTCGATACCTTCAAAAGATAATGAAGCATTGTTGTTATACCATTGGTTTCCTTCAGCCTTGTAACCAGCAGCACCTAATCCGTTAGCACCATACCCACCTAAGTGTCTGATGTAAGCTTGGTAAGCAACTGGTGGTACAAATAATTTTAAATCTTCTTTTCCGTAAACTGCGTTAGGAATAGAGTCAACAACGTTACTTAATAAAGAAACAATATTAGAAGAAGTAAATGAAGTTTCAGATCCGTTAGAAGCATCGTTAACGTCTCCATCAGCTCCCATAAGAACTGTAAATCCGTCAAATTCACCAGCGTTTCCGTTTACACCGCCCCAAATATTTTGCTCAGTTTTCTCAGCAACTTTAGAAGCAACGTGAGAAATTAGGAAGTCACTAAATTTAGGAGGTAATTTATCAAATGAAGAATATCCCATTTGAATAGCTTCCCAGTCAGATCTAAAGTCTTTTTTACAAAGCTCTATGTTTACTTGGAATTCTTCTGGTTGAAGGATTCTTTCAGTTAATGTAATTGCGCCTGTGTCTGTAAAATCACAAGAAGCATCTTTAATTAAGTTTGCGTCTGTTGCAACTTTCTTAATTACTTCTTTGTATTTTACATTTGGTTTAATCTCAATGCTTCCTTTGTCAAGTGTAGCACCTGATAATAAAGCAGCAGAAATGTACTTACCTGCAAATTCGCCAGCATAAGTACTTGTAATTGATGTAGTAGTAGCCATTTTTTATTTATTTAATTTTAATTATTTACGATATTTTACTTAGAACTCTATCCATTAGAGTTCTAGTTCTATTTTGAGCATAAAGATTTAAACTCTTTTTCTCTACAGAAGATTCAGGATCGTGTGCGATCGGTTCAACTGCTGGTTCTTGAGAAGATAATTGTTCTGGAACTTCAGGCATATCTTCTTGCATTTTAAGACTATCTATTAAGGCTTTCATTTCTGCCATACCTTTTTCTAGATCTTCTTTTGTTGCGTATTTAGACATAGGATCTTCTTTTACCTTTTCAATAATTTCACCCTCTTCTAATTCTTTTTTGTCACCATAAGAAGCATCAACTTCTTCAGATAATTGAGTTTCTGATTCAGTATTTTCTACTTCTTTGACTTCTTCACTTAAAACAACTTCTTGTTCTTTTACTTCTATTTCAGAAGCTTCACTTTTTACCTCCATTTCAGGGGCTTTAGAACTGTCTTCTTCACTAAGAAGGACGTTCTTGAATTTTTCTACGATTTCACTTGCTTTCATAATAAAATTTTATATATAGTTAATTAATTAGTTACCTGTCTGTTGTATTTTTGGTTAGTTAGCAGCATTACAAGCATCACAATCATCATATAAAGTAGCTGACTCTATATGATGTTGTCCGCTAGCAGAAACATTGAGTACAGTATAACAATTGCTGTGACCTGAATTCTCAAACTCTAAATAGTACACGTTACCAACTACAAGTTGGGTATCGTGTAAATGAATCTCTTTCTTCATATTATGACCACATCTTTGTACCCTATAATAGTACTCATCTCCAGAAGGACTTTCTCCTTTTGTTTTACCTATTCCTTGAGCCTGTAATGATCCATCACAACACTTTATTGAATAAGTACCATTAGCACATAAACATCCTCTTCTATTAGATCTTGGAGTTGCTCTTCCTGGAGTTTTAAATCTTTTTATCATTTTTTACTGCTTTTAGGATGTTTAGTTGGTAATAAATCATAATCAGTAGTATATTTAGCATTTTCTGGTCTTCCATTTCTTACTAAATACATAAAAGCATTTACTCTAGCGTGCGCCCATTGTGAAGGTGATTTTACATTTGGTGAATGACTTGTGTTGAATGCACCAAGTCCTCTTTGGAATACAGAAGCCAGCATACCAACAGTTATACCATAACCTAACTTTTCTTTATACTTTTTATTAAATTCATCAGCCTTTTTATTGAGCGAAGCTCTATCTTTAGCAGATACTTTTGCTCCTGTTTTTCCTGAAGCATCTCCCTTTGCTGTTCCTTTTCCTTTTGGATTCTTATTAGGCGTATCAGACTTAGGGGCCTTAGGGCTTTTTCTTATGCCTCCTTTTGGGCCTACTTCAGCTAACTTGTGTTGTTCACAAGGCATATACCAAATTTTACCTTCAAAATCGTGTTCGTGAGATCCTTTACACCCTAGATCTAAAGCAGCACTTTCAGCCGCTTCTTTACTAGAATAAGCTAATCTATTATTTATTATTGCAAATTCTTCGTCTACTGTTACAGATTTTAATTCTAATTCGCCAAGTTCTCTTAACTTGCCTCTTGACCAATTTAATCCGGCTTTACCTCCCCATAATAAATAAGATATAGTTCCACAAGCTTTGCTATCACTAGGATCATAATAAGTTTCTGCTCTACTTAAATAACTATACATTCTTTTTATAGTAGATACAGAAAGTTTCTCTCCTCTTGCTAATTGTTGCGCTCTAACTTTCCCTACGGAAGTAGCGCATTTATTATTTACTTTCTTGTTAAGTTCAATACCTCTTTTAGCATTGTTTCTAACTCCAGATCCATAGTCACTATAAGTAGCCATATCTACTTCTAATATATCAGTTAATTCTTCTATAATAGATAAAGCTTGTAACTCTTGATCTTGTTCATACTTAATTGCATCTATAAAATGACCTTCAATAGAAAACCCTTTTACCTTACCAGACTTAACATAATTATTCCATACATCATCATTATTTACTTTCATAGATACCATCCAAGTACCTACAGGCAAATTAAACCCATACTTATTAGACTTGTCTTGTTTCTCATCTTCTATTATCCAAGACTCGACAACGGAAAGCCCATTAAGTTTAATCTCGTGTTCTAAAGTAGAATTATTTTGATTACCTTTAGTCAAGAAAAGCTCTGAGGCTTTCTTGACGGTGTCTTCACTAAAATAAATAAAATATTCTTGTTCACCGAACTTTCTAAATATCTTTTTATTAGGTATTAAAGCTGGCCCCATTATTATTTTTTTATCCTTGTCTACTTCAGCTAATTTTACCTCTTGAGACTTAAGAGCAATAAAATCTTCTTCTATTGCAGGGTTATCAACTATTGATATTGCCTGTATCCCGGCAATATCACTTTCTTCGTCGATAATTAATTCTATTATTTGTGCTTCTTCCATAATAAGTAAATCTTTTTTTTAGTATTTTGTTTTTATCCTATAGCAGAACCTGTTATAATATTTCTGTCTAATTCTTGTGCTGTAGTTATATCATTACTGACTACAAAAGCTTTTACTGGTTCACCTGTTCTTTGAGCCACAGTTTCAGCTAATTGCATTTGAGTTCCTGTGCCTACTATGTTGAATACGGGTTCTTGTTGTGCTGGCGCTCCTGCTCCTCCTCCAGAAATACCTCCTGCTCCAGAAGGAACACTTGTTGCTGTAGGTACAAATTTAGTGCTTGCTATTGCGGCAATTTGAGCCGCCCCTAAAACACCTATTGCTATTGCAGCAATACTTTTCTTTATAAAGCCGCCTTCTTCTCTTCTTAACACATCACTTACAGCAAGAGCTGTATTTATAGCAGCTTGAGCTATAGCAAATGCTTTCTGTAACCTAAAGTTTCTTTCAGCTATTTCATCTCTTCTCTTTTGTAATGCCAATTCATTAGCTTCTATTTGTTTATTTATTTTTTCCCTTTCTTTAGCAGATAAATTCTCATTTCTTAGTCTTTCTTTTAATTCATTGTTAAGCATTGTTGTTTTTCTTTCTTCTCTAGATAATTCAGCATCACTTAACATTGCCATAGTATCAGACATACCATTAATAAGTTCTTGAACTTCTGATAAAGCTTGTTGTAGTTCGGAATTACGAAGCTCTTTTCTTTTTTGTGCAAAGAAGTCTAATATTTTTTGCTTCTCTGTTTCTATATCTATAACGTTTTCTAATCCTTGAGTCAGAATTCCAAATTGTTCAAGTGCTGATTGTTCCTGTATATCTATTATTTGAGATTCTGTTAATGAAGTAAATTGAGTTCTGAATCTATTAAAATCAACTATTTGATCAATAAATTGATCAGCATCAAAAGCATCTTCTCTAAGCTCAGGGATTAATAAAGTTTTATCAAGTAATTGTCTTAATTCTTCTATGTCTTTTAGCGATTGAAAGAACTCTTTATTAGCTTGAGTTAAGTCATCGGTTACTTCAATTTCTTGCTCTGTAAAATCAATAGCATCTTGTGAGTATTTTTTCCTTATTTCATTACTTTCTAATATAATCTTATTTAATGATTTTTGTAATTTATTTCTTTCGTGTAAGACCTTGCCTTCAGCATCAATACCCTTTTTTCTATTTTCAACCAATGCTTTCTCTACCTTAGTTTGTGTTTCTTGATTTTGTAATAGTGTGCGAAAGTCATTAATTAATTGGTTTACAGATTCATCTGACAAATCCGTTAAATTTTCAAACATTTTATTGAATTCTGAAAATTCCGTCCTTAATACTTCAACAGTATTCCTTAATTCTTCTCCAGTTTCTTTTATTCTTCTTTTTATAACAACCCCATTTCTTCTCCTAATGTATTCAATTTGACCTTCCTGATAAGCTAATTCTTTTAATCTCTGTGTTTGAGTTGCAATAGCATCTGACAAATCATCTGTTGCTTCTTCAGCTTTTTTAGTTGAGCCTGCAAAATAATCTAAAGCAGCAAGAACAGCTTGAAAAGCCAGTATAAGTCCTAACGGGCCTTTTAATTGGTTTCCTAATAAAGCAAAAGCATTTTTAGCACTATCTGTTTTAGATATTAATGTTACAAATAAAGTGGACAATTGAGAAAGGTTGTTCGCCACACCTCTGATTCCATAAGGTAAATCAGATAGAGTTCTACCAACCTCCGTTAAAGTTGCTCCCGCTAAACCAGCATTAGATATTAAGTCCTCATTTACTTTTACGTTTTTTATTGTAGATCCAGATAGTACATCTATTTTACCCTGAACCTCTATAATTCTTTTTTGGTATTTGTTAAATTCTTGTGCTGTTCTAGAAGTTGCTTTTTGTTGAGCTATTAATGCATTTCTTTGCTGCATTAAATCACCAACAGATCCTTTCATTGGCCCGCTTATAGCGTTTTGAGCATCTTTAAGTTTCTGTATTTCTTCAGTTTGCGCTCTATATTGCTCATTTGTTTTAGCAGTTTTATCTCTTAACTCTTCTAAAGCTCTTATTTGTTCAGAATATCCCTTTACAGTTCCCTGAGAAGTAGCATTCATTTCGGCTAATGCATTTTTAGCTGTCTTTATGGTGTTTTCTAAGGTATCAAAAGAATTCTGTAAGCCATCAATTTTAGCTCTTACTTGATTGTCTTGTATTTGTATTTCAATAAGGAGATTCTGTGCCATTAGTATTTTATATTAAATCGTTTTCTTTTATTTATTGCTTCTTTAATAGTTTCAGGAGCTTCATATTTACCCTTTGCTATATCTATATAAGGTGAAACCTTATAATAATCATCTAATTTCAGTAAGTCTAGTATATTCTTTAACATTAAAAATCATTTAGTAACTCAATTTCACTTTTACCGTTCTTCATATTAGTGGTTATTGAGTTTATTTTATATTTTTTTTCATTTATTATTAATCTGTCGGCCAAAGTAAGCTTTATAAGCAGTTTAGCAGGCAGAAAAGCAGATATCTTAGTCAATCTATTCTTAGAGTCAAAAACATCGCTTATATACGTCTTATAATACGTTTCAAACAATGTATTTTCAAGTTCTACATTATTATATTCATCTGGTTCTGATTCAAAGTTTAATGTTTGAGCATCTACACTTAAATCTGTAGTGTTTGCAGGTATTATATAGTTAGCACTTCCAGCAACTGTAGTTGTGGAAGTTCTCATTCCTAAAATATCACCTCCTGTTATTCTTATAGGATAAAACAGTATAGGTTTACCTATAAACGATTCTTGATCATCATCAGCACACCATCCCCATTGTATATCTGTTGGAGTAGCACCAGAACTATCGTTTAGATCATATAATTTTTCAAACTTCATATGTTCAAAAGGAACTGACAAATTAAAAGTAGGCCCATCTAGCTTTTCTACAGCACCAAATTTTATAGTACCCCATTCTTTATTGAATAACTGTTCGTGAGTAGCTGCAAAAAATGTTTCTCTACCTTCAAATCTAAAATCTATTTGTTTGTATGGTAAAGAAGTATTTATCTGAGATTTTGTTATGTCAACATAATCTGTTATATCGTATTCAAGACCTGTAGAGTAAAAATCATCTAAAGTCTGTACTTTAATTGTTCCATCATCCTCTACATATGCTGTTAAATTAAATATTTTAAATATACCAGTAAGAAAGTCTATGACTTTCATTTCTGGAATCTCTCTAGATATTATAAATTCAAATATTGCATCTATATCAAACTCAGAGACATCAAATGTATGAGACTCAGGAACCAGTAAATCTGCAAATTCCCAATCTACTGCATTTTCTACTCCTGATTCTCCAAAAGTAAATTGTTCACTAACAGTAATTAGAATCTTATAAGTACCATTACTCAATCTCATATCTAATTGTAAATCACTATTGGTTGCTGAGCCTGAAGCAAAATCATTCCCGTCCTTTGTCACTAAAACATTATAAGTACCTGAATAGCCACTATTCGGTCTAACGGTTAATGTAGTTACTAATTTATTAGTTGTTGTATGTCCGGTAACTATTATATTTTGACCTTGGGCAGAAACATTAGTCATAGTAGTATCTAAACCAAATTCTACAAATTCAGAATAACTAGGTAAACTAACAGGATCTTCTATTCCTCCCTTTTTTCTATGAAGCCATAAAAATAAATTATAATAAGGTTCATTTGTTGTATTAAAGAAATCATCAGAAAATTTTAGACGGTTTGTTTCAGTAGTATATTTAGATTCTATAGCTTCTATAATTTTATGAACTCTTAATGCATATTTTAATTCTGTTAATAATAAACCTTGTAGTCCAGAAGCATTATAATGAACATTGTCTATTTTTTTACCTAAAGTTGTTGAAGCTTCAGGATCTAAGTTTGTAGATCCATTATAAGCAGAAGGATCGCTAGCATCATAAATAAGTCTTCTAGTGTGAGTAATTAAAGGAGCTATAACATCACTTATTGGAGCAACAAGCTTACCTCTTAATTGAGTTGTAGAATATGTTTGATTATAATCTTCTAATTCTGTATCTAGATTAGATAAATCATCATCTCCTAATAAAGTACTTAAGTTTACTGTATCACCAAAGAAAGTTACCTTATATGTATAAGGTTTATTGTTTTTCATATCAACACCATCTAATCTTATTTTACCTTTCTTAAATGGCATATGATTAAGTTCAATGATAGCATCCCTTCTTTTTCTTGCGTCAAAGTCACTAATTAAATTATTATCTGCATTAACAATATCTGAATTATAATAATGTTTGAATAATTTATTATTAGTAGATGAAGCTGGTAAATTAAAAGTTTTAGTAAAATCAGTAAAAACTTTAGAAATGTCTTTTACGTTCTGGATGGTCTGTGTGATAGACACAGACTCATCCTTAAACATATCAACTCTTTTATGTGAGCCATCATTATCTAATATGAATAATTGTATTGTAAACATTATCTAATATTTTGTATTTTATCAAATGCTAATTCAAACTCTATAGTGTAATTTATTAATTTATTATTTACACCTGTCTTCTCTTCTATTGAGCTACTTTTTATAACTACAGGAAAGATAGTAGAATTACTATTACCTATTCCTTTATCTACCCAAATCTGTTGACTTAATAATAATTCTTTTATAGGATCATTAATGTCTTCTGATAAAAAGTCTGTGTTTAATATTAAGCTTTCATTACCTTGAATATCTATTCTTTGTTTTTGAGCTTTATAAGTATCGTAGCTAAAATCACTTAAGTTAAAATTAACTGTACTTCTTTTATATTTATCAGAAGTAGTTTCCATACTTACACTAGATTTTTTGTTAAATATAATATCCTGGAGAACACCATATCTATTATAGAATATAACTCTATAAGGAGTATACTTTATGTTACAAAGCTCCTTAAGTTCTATTGTTTGAGTTAAAGACAAACCTAAACCATCAGTTATAGTTACAGTACCTCCTGTAAAGTCGGCGGTTTGACTTATAACTACATATTGTATTTTATCGTTACTAGAAGCATTTTGTATTTCATAATCTTCTCCAGAAGCCATTATATCTGCATCTAAAGTCAATTGCGTATCACTATCTACAGCAGTAACATTAGCAAAACTCTCGTCTGTAGTATTATACACTATATTACCTATTTTTACAGTAGAAGTAAAATTTTGAGAACTATCTACTAATTTATAAGTAGATGTCCCGTCTGCTGTTCCGGAGTCTAGTACAGATCCGTCTGTAACCTTTATGTCACTAACTGTATTACCCCATCCTACTTTATAACTATCCCAAAACTCATCTACAGCATTCCAAAATACAGTAGCAACTTGGCCCTGAACATCAAAGCTTAATGTAGATTGTAAAGGAGCATAAACAGGAATAATAATATCTTTTCCAGGAATAAAGTACATTGTACTATTACTAATTAAAGCTTGTCTTTCAGAAACAACGCTATTTCCTGGATTTAACCCTTCTTTAAAGAATCCGTAACCATCTAGAACTAACCAAGGTGTATTATTTGTTGCTGTTGCAGGAACTGTAATCGTATATGAATCACCTGTATCAGGAAATATATCACTACTTATTGAAAGTGTTGTATCATCATCTACAGCGCTAACTGTAGCGCTTGTAGAATCCGTTGTGTTGTTTACGGTAACTGTAGTTGAAGAAGGTAATAGTTTTCTTATAAATTGTTGCGCACTATCTACTAACTTATCTGTTGTAACAGTAGTAACTGTTCCAGACGTTACTTGTACACTTGTACTTATATTTACCCAAACCGCATCTGTTGCAAAATTATAATATTCAGTTTTAAAGTAATCTCTTATTATCTCCGCTATTTCTATGCTTGCAGAAGTTTTACTAAATATTTTATACCCTTCTCCAGAAACAATTATATCGGTATCTAAAGATAAAGTTGTGTTGCTGTCTACGGCGCTAACCAATGCAATTGTATTGTCTGTTGTATTGTAAACTAAATCACCAACCTCTACTGTTGAAGAGAATTGTTTTACTGCATCTACTAATTTATTAGCAGTTGTAGAAGTTGTTGTGCCAACTTCAACAACATCTTGTATTCTATCTTTTGTAATAGTATAAGTTGCAGAAGCAGGTTTGTTAGTTGTATAAAGTCCTGTATAAATAAATATTTCATAAGTAAATTTTTCTCCTAAAGCGGCAGCAGACTTATAAAATATAGGACTTCTTGATAATTGTGGTGTTGCCATATTACATTCTTTTTGATATGTTTTGTTCTAATGTTTTTTCTATTTGTTCAGCATATTTCTTAGCTGTAGTTTCTTCTATATAATCTTTTAATTCAGTAAAAGTATTTAAAACATAGTTTATTCCTTGATAACCCTCTCTTTGTATTTTTCTAGCTATCAAATAAGATACTCTATTTAAATTAGCTCCTTCTCTGCTCATAAATTTTCCACTACTATAATCTCTTATGCTAATTCCTTTATCTTGTATCCATTGTGCTATACTACTTATTGGTGGCATACCTCCTGGTCGTCTACCTAAATCTACATTCCCAGAATATTCAGCAGAGCTTTGTATTTCTAATACATTATTTTTTACTTGTGAACCAAAGCTACCATACAAATTTTCTGAAGCCATAGAATTCCAGGATCTTCCCGGTTTATTTTTTTTAAGATTATCTTGCATTTCAGCTATAATCTCCTCTCCTATTTCTTCCAATATTGTTTTTATGTCTATAGCCATACTAGCAAACGCTTGTTGTTTTGTTAGGTAATTCTATTACTAAATCTATTCCCCATCCTGCTAATTGATTCTCAAATCTATCTAAGAAAGGTTTAGCAGAGATATTTCCTCTAATCTGAAATAAATCATTATATGATGCTCCACGTCTCATATCACCCTGTAAAACATTGGCTGCCGCCAATTGAGTGTTTAGGACGTCTATTAAATTGTTGTTACCATAAAATTGATCAGAATCATTTACTTCTCTGTTATCGTCTATTATGTCTAAAAACAATACTGAGACATTCATAACTATAATATGATCTTGAAATGATACATCCCCTATTTGAACGTGTGCTAAAGGAAATATAGTTGTCTTTGCTAAGTCTACTTCCATAAGGTCACCAAAAGTGACCGTCTGGATGCTAGGATTAGATCTTAGATTATCTTTAATCTTGTTTAATGTTTCGTATACTGCTATCATCTTTTATAAGCTTGTTTTATCATTCTGGATTCTATTTCGTTTTTCTCTTTTTCAAATTCTAACCACATCATTGCTTTGTGGATATTAATTCTTGTAATTTCATCAATTTTTCTGACATCTCCTTTTGCAAGTGAATATATTGATTGATACCATCCCCATTTTTTTCCAAATCCTTGGGTGTATGTTCCTTGTTCAATGTCTGAGCTTGTGGCCGTAAAGAGTCCATCGTAGTTTTCGACAACTCGATCCCTAAATTCAAAAAAAAAAGCATTGCACCAATAGCAACAGAAGCCGGAGCATCTTTCATTATAGAACTGTACTTACTACTGCCTTCATATTTTTCTATTTTATAGAAGTCTTTATTTCCTGAAATGATAGGCCTGTAAAATACAGCCATAGCTTGATGCATAGTTTCCCAACTACTCATATACTTTTCTGCATCTATGTATTCACCTAAAGTCATTTTATCTAAGTTTGGCATAAATCCAAATTCAATAGTATCTCCTTTTGGATCTGTCATACTAAATCTTGTTGACAGCTTGCTTTTTGTAGAAAGCAATGCTGCCAAGTGTGTTATGATGGAATCAAATTTTGTTATAGGAAGTTCGTATGCCTCCTTCATAGTTATTCCGCAAAATATGCTTAATATCTTTAATGTAAGAAAGTCCTGATCTTCATTGTCCTTTGTCTCTTCAGATACTTTTACATATTTCTGATAATCTTTTAAACTAATATCGTTTAAAGAAACCGGTACTTTTAATTTAAATGTTTTCTCCATATATACAGTTAATCTTAAATAGCATAAAGTGTATCAATAGAATTTTGTATATTAGATTTATGGAAACACACAATAATTTAAAATACTCTAGAAATGAAATTTATGCCTATGAGATTGGGTACAGAGTAACTGAAGATGGATTTCTTCAAAGTCCAAGCGGAAAACATATTGGATATATTCATTCAAGCGGATATGTTAAGTTTAGCTTACAAAATAAAATGAAAAGATTTTCTGTTAATGCACATAGACTTCAGGCTTATCAAAAGTATGGTGAGAAGATATACCAAAAAGGATTACAAGTAAGGCATCTTAACAACAACAAACAAGATAACTCATATTCCAATATTGCATTAGGAACTAATAAACAAAATGTCGCTGATAGAGATAGAGAAAGCGTTTTAAAGAACGCTCTATATGCTTCTTCATTTACTAAAAAATATGACTATGACAAAGTAAAGTCTTATTATAATAAAACAAGGTCTTATAAGTTAACTATGCAAGAGTTTGATATTAGTAGCTCATCAGCTTTGCACTACATATTAAAGAAAGTTTGTTAATAACTTTATTGAAAATAATAAACAAAAAGGCAAACAAAATGATAAAAAAATGATTGTCTATATGTCAATAGACGAGGATCGTCCATAACGATACTCGGATATGCTCCTCTAACGAGATTTAAATTTCAATATCAAATATATTAATACATAAAGAGAGGTTTTGGGGTAACTATATTCTTTTCTCAGATACACCCGTAAACAACTTTATTTTTCTAAACTATTAAACCTGTTTTGGGTTGATTTGGTTAAACTTAGTATAGTGGTGTATAGACCTTCCGTTTTACGTTAATTTTTCTCTGTCTGGATATCCAGTTTAAAAATTATTCGTCCAGCTCGATGAATTCGCAATGTTCCAAACAGTCTGAGCATCTTAAGTACCTGGACTCATTTAACCAGGGCGAAGCTCCGCAACAATTTGAGATTATTTCATTCATATTTTTAAGATTTGATTTGATAAAAGAGTTTATTTATTCCCGCAAATAATAACCCCCTTGAAAAATAGAGGGTTATATATTTACTAGGATCAAACAAAACAAACTATTTATTTTAAATAAGTTGATAAAATTGTGTCTCCGTCTTCATTCATAAAAGTTCCAAAAACAAATTCCCTTTCTTTATTTGGTGCAATATTATCTGTTATAACATCCGAATTTTCAGGATGTTTTTTTAGTTCGTTAATTAGTTCAATTACTGTCATTAGTTATTATATTTTAGATTAAACGCGGTTTGCATTTCTTCAATTATTCTCATCATTGTAGGAATATGAAAAGCTATAGAAACTTTATTTTCTTTTTTTAGTTTTTCCTGGTGTTCCTCATATTCTTTCAATAGTTGTTCTTTTTCGCTTAAAATAGATTTCATTCCCAGCTCAAAAACTTTAAGGCTTGCGACCTGGTGAATATGTGATGTTTGCATAATATGGTTAATAAATTCCACGTTAGTAAAATTTTTAATTGTTTTGTTGTCTGTTAAAATATTATTCATTCTGTTATTAGTTTTATAATTAGTAAAAAAATTAAAGTTAATTGAATAATTGAGGCGGTTAAAAATACCGCCTCAATTATTTTTATTAGTTTATTTTTCATCGTCCTGGAAAGTTAATTCTTCATCATTTTTAAAAAATAAAGGTTCACAATACATCGCCTCAACCGGGCTTTGTGGATAGTCAATGTCAGAAAATAAATAAATATTATTAACTTGTCTAATCGTTAAATCTGAAACGTTGTAATTCCTTTTTAAGTTTTCAATGATCATATCTATAACGACCTCAAATTGTATTCTGTTTCTTACCAGGCTTTTTTTTGCTTCTGGTTTAAGCAATTGAAATAAATTTTTTTGTTTACTCATAATTTTAATGTTTGTTAGATTAATTAATTATTTTAATACTGCTAATATAAGGCGCAAAATGTTAAATAAATGTTAAAGAAATGTTAAAGTTTTGTTAAAATTTTGGGAGCTCTGAAACCTGAAAAAAAGCAGGCGGGCCCACTGCGTTTAATGGGGCCCACTGCGTTTAATGAGGCCTATTGCGTTTAAAGTTCTGAATCATTAACCAGGCAAGAGCTGGAGCAATAAACTTTATTGTCGGGGATCTCTTTTTCACAGAATGCGCAAAAGTTCGGCGGATCCTGGCTGGGTGGATCGTAATAACTAGAAGGGTAAAACATCATATTCTATATATTTATTATCTTTTTTAATTACAAAACCGCTTTGATCTGTTCGCGCGTCGCCTTTGGCCTTGAGGCCCAAAATAACGCCCGAGTGATCCAGCATAATATCATCGCTTTGATCCCCGTTAATAACCCAGGTATCTAAATATTTTATTGGCATCTGTTCAAAAACTACAGCAACGTTTATTTTGTTTCTTATGGCTAGATCACAATTTAATGAGTTAGATTCAGAATGTGAAAAGGTTAATTTATAATTATACTCATTAAAATCTTTGTACTTTATTGCTCTTCTGATGTCTTTTGTATAATCATAAAAAACCATATTATCGGCGTAACTTTCTGAACAGAAACCAAAGTTAACCCGCAATAAGTGTAAAAAATCAAGGTCTGAAGTTCCGTTTAATCTGATCGCAATTTTATAATTACCTTTTTTTGCTTTGTAATATTCTTGTATTATTTCCTTATGTAATTGGTGCAAAAAATTCTTTTTATCCCTAAGAAAATATTCGGTTTTATTTATCCTGGATTTTACAACGTTTGAGAATTTACCCCGGCCAGCTGAAAACAGACAAGAGACCGCGCATCCTTTGGAGGCGTGCGGGCAAATGTTAACCCCTTTACTGTTTTGGTTATAAGGCGCTAAATAAAGAATAAAAGTTTTTAACTTATTCTTTTTTGTTTTTGCGTTCGTCGTTCCCTGGCTTAATAATTTTTTAGGAACCTGAAACCCGTTAATCTCATTAATAGTTCTTTTTAATGTAGTTTGAAAATTTGACATATTTATTTTTTTAAAGTGAATCACAAATATATATTTAAAATTGGTTTGCTAATGTTAACGAATTGTTAACATTTGACGCTATCTAAATTATTTAAAACGTTTCTAAATTGCGCAAATGAATCAAGCCCGAAAATTTGCCAATACAAAAAATATTTTAATCTACCAAAATTTTAACAGAATTTTAACATTTGATTTTGGAGGGCTAACCCCACTGCGTTTAAGAAAGAAACCCTACTGCGTTTAAGAAATTGCCAACCCCATTGCGTTTAATGAAGTTGGCAACCCTATTGCGTTTAAGAATCAGTGTTTTATTTTAACATTAATATTACTTGCAACTTCTTCTAAATAGTCATCATCATAATCCATTGAACCTTCTAAATATTTTATAATTGAAGAGTCTTCTTCATATGGCAAAATATATGTCTTTATAAAATCTTTTCTTTTCATAGTGTATCCTTTAATAATTTAACAGCCGATTCAATGTGCAAGTTCTGGATCTCATTAGAAACTTTCTTTTGCTGTATTGCTATCTTAATTAAATCCGGAAGGAAAAACCAAAGGCTTTCAGATTCTATTGTTAGCTCTTTATCTTTCCCATAACTAACGTAAACCTCTCCGTCAGATCCGTGGATCCCATCAATACTGTGAACGTAAGTGTGATTATTTTTACTCATAACTTTATTTAATTTAATTTATTATTAATTATATCCTGTTCAACTTTTTGTTCCAGGACTTCTATTTTTGCTAACAAGACTTCTATTCTTGAATGAAGTGTAACAACTTCTATTCTCAATTCGTCTATTGTATCTGCTTGCTTATTGAGAATTAATCTCAGGTGTTGAGATTCAATTCTCTGGATGTCTTCACTATAAGTCATAATTCTTAATTTTAATATTCTGGTTTAACGTTTCTACTTTACTTGCAATGATAAGATCTTTTTCTTTTTGATCTTTAGCATACATTGGATATCTAGTCCATTTATGTGTTGCTACTTTTGGATTGAATATATCATTCATTAGGATCCAGAAGCTCCTGAACCAAACTCTCATTGGTCTAACTATTTTAATTTTATTATTTATCATAACTATTTATTAATGAATTAAACTTATATGTCTCATAAGACATTTTATAACCCTTGCAATTGTAACAGAAAAAGACTCCGCCTTTCTTTACAATTTCTGATGAACATTTATTACACTTTATCATATTAACAATTTAAGTATTCGTGATTATGTGTGACTTCCATTTTAACCTCCCCATCCGGATGATTTGAATAAACGCATTTAAGCGCCTCTACAAGTAATTCTAACTCTTGTGATGTGATAGTCCAGGAATATATTTCTAGGTTTGCTAAGGTATCTCTATGTTCTTTAGCATCGCCCTTAATCGTCCAGGATGAAACAACTTCAATTTTTATATAGTTATCAATTTCTTCTCTAGTGTTCTTAACATTTCGCATTGACTTGCGATTGTATTGTTTAATTTTATTTATTATCGTTTTCATTTTTATCTTTTTTATTTATGTGATCTGTTTTAAGTATTTCCTTTTCCCAAAGCTTCTCAAAAGCTTTGTTAAAAGTATGATGATTACATTCTGTAAAACATTCTCTTGCTAATCTGTAAATAAAAGCCCCATCCCATTCACAATATTTAGAAATTAAACTAGCTAGAATATCTTCGTCACTACTAGCATCTGACTCAGCATAACCAACAGATTGTCTTTCATAATCGATTAGAGATTCAATACTGGGATCTTTCACGAAAGTGCTGTCGTAACTACCTTTTAAATTTAACTGATGAAATATGCCATTAAATTCAATTAAGCGATCATTGTCTATATCAAATTGCTCTCTAGTCTCTTGATTAAAGAATGTCATTTGATCACTAATCAGATTTAAAAAGTATTGATGTTGTTTAGGTGATGAGTTCTTGTAGAACTCTATCACTTTTTTATAAGGTTCTTTCATATTAAATAAATTTATAGATTAAACCATTAACTTTAGCTTCAATTAATTTAGCTAAATTTATCATACGATAATTCTTTTTAGATAAATCATAGACAACTAATAGGCCTCTAGATCCAGGATCATAGGCCATACCTTTACCAGTCAGACCTTTCTTGACGCCTCTGCGACAATGAATAGTTCTGATAGTACCATTCTTTTTTACGAATGTTGCGCTGAAGATCTTCCCGTTAGAAGTCTCTTCGATAAACTTTTCAACTTTTTCCATATAATTATTTTTAATGTTTGATACAATACTACAAACTATTTTTTTGTCTAATGTTAAATTAATGTTAAGAATATGTTAAAATTTTCTTAACTTTGAAGTATGAACAGAGATCTACTTCGAGGCAACAGAGGAAGTTCCAGAGATGGATCTGGAAGCCTACTGAGTTCAGCGGGAAGCCTACTGCGTTTAAGAACTAAACCCTACTATGTTTAAGAAGTAAACTTAATAAAATTAATAGATATGTACATAAAAAATAATGCATTTGAAAATCAAATCTTTGATCACTTTAGGAAAACTCAAAAGACAATAGATGATGCAGTAAAACTTTTAAAAGATAATAACTACAAGGTTATTGATTCCAAAGGTAACGAAGTTAACTAAGATCTTAACCCTACTGCGTTTAAGAGTCTAACCCTACTGCGTTTAACGAATTGAGTAACTTCCTTTAGAGAATCCTTCTAAAGCGTATTGAGCCGCATAGCGGATTGAGTCAATACAATGATTCCAACGATCAACTGGTTTTGTTTGGCCTTTGGTGGCCCAAACATAATTATTTAATTCTTTAACTAATTCTGTTGAATCAGGATCAACAATTAAATCAAAGTCTTGTAGAAGAGCAATACCAGATAATATAGATCCTTTTCTTTTTATTGTAGGTCTTATGTTAACCCCTTTGAGTTTAACTTCATTTATAAGCCTAGGTTCAGCTGAGTCACAAATAATTAAATGTGGGCCTGCATATCTTATATTATAGTCTGCTATCTGAGTTGTAGAAAGCCCAGGCTTACAATACATTACTTTACAATATATTCTTCTACCTCTTCTATCAATACTTAATTTAGTCAAGACTGTTGGATCTATTGAGAATCCAAAGTCTTGCCCATAATATATATCATAGTTCTCATTGAACTCTCCTATTCTCCAATTTTTAAAGATAACCCCTTCCTGTTTTTCTAACCAGCCTCCAAGGATCTGATGAGTATATTTTTCCGGTCTTCTTCTTCTTATGTCTTGTATTTGATTTAAGAATGATATAGATAGATTATCTACATTATCTTTATAGGTTGTGTGTATATAGGTAATACTATTCTTCATTCCATTGTAGCCGTCTGGTATTTCTCTATTCTCATAAAATCTATTGTAGATCCAATGTTCTTTAGTAGTTGGATTTAATATAAGAACACATCTATTCTGTTTAGTCCTTACCCTAACAGACTGATCAATTTTATCAAAGTCATCTTCATTTGTTAATTCTTCTGCTTCATCTAAAACGAATGTAGTAATAGCATTTAATGATTTTAAAGCTGCTGTTTGATTTCCTGATGCTGTTCTAATACCTTTAAATAAAATACTAGATCCTGTTTTAATGTTTGTGATCTCGTCTTTAGTTATTCTAAAGTCTTCGACCACACCCATAATTTCTAACTTCTCTATAAATTCTGGAATAATAGATGAAGCTGCGGATACCATTGTATATCTTGTAAATAGAATCTTGTGTCCTCTTTCATAAGTTAACAACAATAAGAATACGTTAGCAGCAAAAGATTTACCGGATCCTCTACCTCCTGTTACAATAAAGTATCTTGAATCATTTCCAAAGGCCTGGTATTTATGATTAAGCTTCGGTGTCTTCATCTTCTGATTCTATATCAATTGTGTTCTCTTCTATCTTTGGAGTGCCTTGAAAGAAATTCATAATAGAGATATCTACTTTATCATTAGCAGAAGAAGCATCTACATTATCTCTAGCTTTACCATAAATATATTCTAATATCATTTTTCTATCAAACTGAGAATCTTTAGCGTTTTCTGCTACCATAACCCAGAAAGCTTCTTCAGATCCATAAACCTCTTTAATAGCACCAGTAGCAAGCATTTTAGATCTATTCTTCTTTGCTTTATTTATATTAGCAGGAGTAGCCATAGTTCTTCTAAGAACGGCGTCTCCTTTCTTTTGACCGTTGTTCTTTCGACCATCGGTCTTCTTCATATATTTTCTTTCTACTTTTTTTCTTGGCATTCTTTATTGTATATTAATCCATATACTTCCCATATTCTTTCGCTCCATTTCTTTTTATTATATAAAAGTTCTGATTTCTTTTTCATCCCTTTATATTCTAAAACTATCCTGTATTCTTTTCCCTCAGGAACCGGATAGAGTTTATAACCTTTATTAATACACCAGCTTATTATTTTAGGATCATAGACGACTCTTTTCTTTATTTTTCTCTTCCTGGCCATTAATAACCATTAACTGTTTCATAGCTTGAATATACAGTTATCTTATCTTTCCATTCAGTATTTAACATTCTAACTATAGCCTCCATTCTGATATACAAGTTATCTATTTTGTCTTCAGGAGTTTGCTCTATTAATTTAGCGAATTTAGAATCTATTGTATTTTGAACAACCTTGAGCTTACCACCTTTAGTTTCAGCGTCCTGGTATCTAGATAATCTTATTTTAAGATCTATGTTTTCAGAAATAATATCTGATTTACTTTTAGTATCTGATACGATCTCTTCTGTAAATAAAGAAACAAAGTGATCACACAATCTTTTTAATTGAGGCTCTTCTCTAAATATTACTGGTACAGTATGTCTTATAGAATAGATTACACTTGCGTGATTACATTTAACTTCTTTCGCCATAGCTTGGTAAGTTGCTCTAGCATATTTTTTAGATAAATAAAAGAACATAGCTCTTGCATATACATAGTCTCTTCTTCTTGATTTCTTGCCTATATCTAATTGAGTTTTATCTTCTATAAAACTTCTTACTTCTTTAATCTTCATATCTTTTATTTATAAAGGTTCTCATTATTATTTTATAATATTTAATTGCCATAAATATTCCCTGACATTCATCGTACAATTCTAGTTCTTCATAGAACTTTAAGCTAGATTGTATTTGCCTGATTGAAGCTCCAGCCATAAAATCATCTACTGTTAAATTAAAATAAAGCAAACTAACAGAACTTTTAAAATCCAAAGTGTCCGATATAATTCTCAACTGCTCTTCTAAGTTTTCTCTTTCCTGAATTGATAAAATCATTTGGCGCTGTATATGTTTTTAGTTTATTATTCCTTTTATCTATGATAACAAAAACAAACTCATCCTTGTTAAATAATTGTGTGTAAATATAACTCTGTATATCATAACCATAAAAATAACTATTATATTCCCAATTATCAATATCTGAAGTAGTTTTTAGATCAATTATTTTATCTTCATACAAACAATCGGCCTTGCCTCTAAAAGGCAGGCCCATTATATATCCTATTCCAGACTTCTCACATTCTCCTTTTGTTATGTATTCTTTTATTTCAGGATCTTGTAAAACAACTTCTTTTAATCCATCTGCCCAAACCCTTTCTTTTTCAAGCATAACTTCTTTACCTTTTGAGTTTTCAGCAGCTAATTTAAATTCTTTATTTCTTCTTGTTGGAACATCAACAAAATCATAATAATCATTTATCTTATCACTTTCAAGTATTGAAACGTGAATCAATCTACCATCCCTAAACGGCTTTATGTTTGAATCTTTTGGGTTATTGATATCTTGTATATAATCATCAGCACTTACCATAAGTTTTTTAGCTACAGAAGAAGATAAAGTGTTTTTACCTAAGAAACCATAATAGAAGTTATTGTCTTCCATTTTTTCTAAGATCTCCTTAACATTCCATTCTGATCCGTCAAGTAATTTTATTGTATCCATTTGGCATCATTTATGTTTAAATAAGCAACTTCTTTTAAAATCCTTCCCCTATTACTAAATTGAGTAGTAGCAGGATTTTTATAGTTTATTTCCCACTCAGGATATACTTCATATAAATTAAAAGAATATATACCTTTTGGTGTACTACAAATATAATAAGGAATATCGAGATATTTATCACAAACTTGAATCATTGCATCAAATTTCTTTTTCTCAATGAGCAAAGTATCGTAATGAGTCTTTCTGCATTTTAATTCTATTCTATGAGCTTTGTCTACAGAATAACAATCCCATCTAGACAGCTTACCTCTTGCTTTAACTAAGTCTGGATAAACTGTTAATTTTAAATGTTTAAATAAATCCTCCTCTTTATTTATAGGCTTCATAAACCTTTTTAAGAGGATTATATACATTAGCCACAAAGCACGAGCTACAACTCGTTGCTTTTTGCTTTGCATTAAATATTCTATTGAATATATTAATACATCTAACTACTCTACTAGAAGATATAATACTTCCCTTTGTAGTAAATACATCTGTTAAGAAGTTATATTCTTCTTCGTTTAAACATAAAGGCTTATTATATCTAAACATATCATTAAGCAATTTCTTTCTTTCATCACACCCGCAATCTTCACCAGCTAAAAACTTAACTGCTTTTTTAATTCCTGTAGCTTTAGTAATCTTTTCAATAGTATCTCCAAGTCCTTCAGACTTGTTTTCATTTGCGGCATCGAACTTCTTTTTCCATTCTTTATATGCCTTTGTTCTTTTGTCTTTTGGTTCTTTCATTTTATTTGGTAATAATCTTTGTTAAAAAAGTCTGTTACATCCTCACCAAACTTTTCGATGAGTATTTGTTTATAATTCTTACAAGAGTTATATATACTTGTTAAAGATATTTTAGTTTCAGAAGCTATGTTTCTTAAACTTTTATCTGTAAAGAAATACAGTTTGAATAACTTCTCATCATACCAATGCCAAGTAGAAACCTCTTTTAATATATTATCCATAATCTTTTTATGTGCCTCTTCCATATTAGATAATTCTATATCATTATCTATAGAAGATTTAAAATTATCATTTATATTTAACCCATCATCAAAAGAATCATAATCTTTATATTGAAAGATTATGTTCTTTTTTCTCTTATTCTGATGCTTGTAATATAAGTTCCTGATAGTCACATATATATATAGGGAACTAATTTTGCCGTCTACTGTTATACGATCTATATTATTAATGTATTTATTAAGTCTTAAATACATCTCCTGAACTAACTCTTTAGATAGGGATTCATCTTTGCAAATAGAAAGTGCAATTTTTAACCATTCCTTATTTCGCTTAGACAATTCTTGAAGTATCATTCAGTTCCGGATATTATATCTTTTTTAGGTTTATCATTCATTAAGGCATAACCTAGGAATAAATAGTTTATAGCATCTGCATATCTACTTTCTATTGGTTCTGCTTGAGGCATATCTGGATTATTAGCGTGGCTTAAAATAGCTTGTATGTGTTTATGAAAGAATACAGCCCAAACCTCAGCAGGTTTAATACCTATATGATCGCCTGTACTTTTAAAATTATACAAAACATCAATATTTTTATTAGTATATTCTGGTTGTTTAGCATCCATAATAGATTGACATTCATCTAACAATTCTTTCTTTAACTTATTGAATTCTGTGTTATTCATAATTTGTTTCTTAATATAATAATTTTATTTCTATTTTATTGCTTTCTCCGTAAAATTTTCTTAACTCCTTTACTCTTATGATATTTTGATCCTGAGCAAATACAATTCCTTCTAAGGCATCTATAAAAGCTTTATTAATGTTGTCTAATAAATCAGGTTTAGTTGTTTTGTCTAGTTGATAAGTTCTTCTTTTTTTTGGAGTAGACTTATTATATTGAAATATATAATGTAAATATTCTACAGTAATTGGAGTTCCGGCAGGAATCATTTCAAAGTCTTTAGGTAGTTGTTTCCTGGCTAATATCATTACGGCTCTTTTGTAGTCTTTTATCTTTTTAGGTGTATAAGCTATACCGTTTCTACCCATCCTAACAGACTGGTGAGCTTGTGGTCTTATATCAAAACTTAAAGTTAGTTCCATTGTTTAATTTTAATATGTCATCTATTTTATCTAATACTATAGGGATACCATTTTTTGTTACTTCAAAGTTAAACTCTTCAAAGGCAAAGCTCCTGGATCTTTTGCAAGTAACTTTTACTATATCTTCATTTTCTTCACTTACGTTTAATTGTATTTGAGTCTCCGTCTTTTTTTCTAAGTGGGATCCTAAATGTCCGGTAGCTTTATTTGAATTAAAGTTAGTGTGTATTACACATATAATATGAATATCATAAAACTCAGACCATCTTAATATTCTTTGTACAATGTCACTAGATTCTTTTATGTCGTTTACATCCATAACTAAATCAGCAACTCCATCAATAACCATCATTCCTAATTCAGATCCATATCTTTGTAAATATAATTCTATAAAATCTACTCTTTCTTGTACAGATAATACTCTTAATGCATAAGTATCGTACATTTCATTATTGTTTCTAGATATGTCCAGAACTCTTTTAAACACTTTTTGAGCGTGAAACCGACCTTGTTCAGTATCAAAATGAACAAGTCTAAGGTTTCTTCTGTGGCCTTTAATATTGCCGGTTAATTTAGTTTTATCAGCTAAATAAACAGCACATAACATTGATACTAGGAATGTTTTTTTACTTTTAGGAGCGGCTTGAATGAAACTGAAATTACCATATGTTCCTATAGGTATAGGATAATAATTGTCTTTTATTTTGTATTGCCCATATGATAAAGCAACTGGAGGATATTCTATAGATTCTTTTGGATCTACATAAGTTTTATTACTGAGGAGGTTAAACTTATCTTGCATAGCATTGTTTTAGGTTAATAAATATAAAAAAAAAGTGGGTATTTTACAACCCACTTTTCCAAATCAAAAACAAAACACTAAAAATCCACCATCTCCTCAGTGGTGTTTGCTTTCACAAATTCAGCTTTATTAATGTTTCCATCAGTCCAAACAACTCTACCATTACCTAAATATACTTTAGGTTCTTTTGCCTTTCTTTCTTCTGGTGTTTGAGAATAATATACTGAAACATTTTGATTATACTGATTTGTTTCATCTCTTGTGGCAATATCTATATTAAGATATTGTCCTTTGTTTAATTTAGACTTGTCAATCTTTTTGACGTCTATTGAAATTGCTGATATACTTGCCATATAAATAAAAATTAAGAGTTTACTAATTGAATTTTTGCGGCATCAGATATTGTATATTTATCTTCAACCTGTTTAAGATTACCACCACCTAGAATATAATTCTTTACATTCTTAAATTTAGGATGTTTAGGAGTAAGTAATTCTTTCTTTGTTGCTACTGATGTTTTTCCGTGAGTGTTTGTTGCATCAGCATCTTTCGTGTCATCAATAAGGAATAATCCATTAAGACTGTATTTTCTAGCATAAGAACTAGAACTACCAAATGATTGAGCTATATCCATTCCTTTTTTATTAGGATTTATTCCTGCTTGAGCAGAAACCTGGATTTGATCTTTACCATCTGATACAGTCGCTGTAGCTTCCACATATGATGAATCGAATAATGAATGTACTTTATCTGTTAATGTTAACACTAACCCGTACTCATTTAATAGAGGTTTTACAGCCTCTAAGATGTCTTCACAAGATCGGTAATTGTATTTACCAAAATTGTTTCTTTGATTTTTAGGCGCTTTCAGTCTCCCTTGAATAGCCGCCAATTTTTCGTGTAATGATTTCATATTTCAAATATATAATATATTTAGATAGAATCAAAATACTTTTTTATTTCTATGTCCTGAATACTGTTTTCTAGTTCTTTTTTTAGATGTAGAATATCTTTATTAAGTTTGTTGTTTACAAGTTCTACTTGTTGGATCTTCATAGATAATTCTGCATTAAAAGCTCCTACCCTAACTAAACAGCCTTGAAGCAAATCAATCTTTCTTGTTTCTGGATTTCTTATAGGTCTTCTTAAGAAATTAGATAGTTCGTCAAAGTCCTGGTAGTATTGGTTTTCTGTGTCTATTTTCATATTTTGTTTTTTACAAATATAATATTTTATATTATATATACAATACAACTTTATAGTTGTATTGTAATATATATAATATTATATATAATACATTATAATATATAATATAATAATTATAATATAATATATAATATATATAATATACTATATTATATAAACCTTTTTGCTAATTTTCTTTTAAAATGCCATATTGAGTCTGGTTTCATATCATCATTATCTACATAGATTCTATCATCTGAAAAACCTATTCTAGTGAAACCAACTTCAAGTAAAGCTGTAATTATCCTATATCTCTTATAATTATCTTTACACCAGATCTCGCAAGCTCGGCCTATTAAGTGAGAAGAGTTACTGAGTTCATTGGCCATTAATACACCATCCGGTGAAACATATCCTTTAATTATCTTGAATTTTATCTTACATAGTCTTCTAGCTTCGTGTAACATAGACAAGAATTCTCTATCCATATACTTGAATCCTGTATCAGGAAACCTAGAATAAGGACAGTCAAAATCTTCGAATGTAAAATATTTAAGTTCTGTAATCACTGTGTTTAACGACCTTGACCTCTATATTTCTTTTTATATTTATTTTGCCCTGGTGATGCATTTTTAGAATGCACACCGGGCCTTTTAGTGCGATTAGACGCACGATAATTGCTTATGACTAGCTTTGCCATTACTTTTTAAATTTCTCTGCGCTACGGCCCCCAAAATAAGCTCCTATGACCGTTATAAGCACTAATTGTAATAAGTCAATCCAATTAGCCTTAACTTCAAACGATATAACGCCTGCATCAATAAATACCATAAGCACCGTAGACACCACAAGAAATATTAAAACTAAAGGTCTAACATTTTTAGATAACCAGGAATCACTACTCATATCAGTCTTCCATCTTTCAGTAACATTCTTTTGCATATCAGCTTCAGCATCAATCCATATTTGATCCATTTCTTTTTTTATCTGTGCCTTTTCTTGTTTACTAAAAGTATGTTTATCTATTATACCTGAAATCTTATCTGCTATTCCGGATCCCGCAGATCCGAATAGCTTTGCTAATATCTTACTCATAATTTGACTTCCATTTTATATGAATAAATACAAACAATAAGTATATATTTAATTCATTGAATTCATTTTGCTCATCTTCTGGATAAGAAGAAAAACCCACTAAAGGGCCAGTAGAAAATGTTTCTCCGAAACCTATTGTTAAATTATCCATTAGTTATATCTATATATTTAGTTTTACCATTTTCTTTTATAGCCCTAAGACATCTTTTTCTGTTTGAGTCACCATCTACATAGCTAACGTGAACCCAATCAGGACTATCATTTGTGCCAAACTCCCAAATAAGTTGGTCAAAGTCGAGATTATCTTTAATATAATAATACATAAAAGCATTACTAACATTACCATAAACATCATCAATATCAATAGCACGTCCTTGACAATGTTGGCTTTTACTGCTGCCTCCAATAGCTTTATTAAGTTCTTCACATCTATAAAATGAGTTTATTTTAATTGGTGCATTAACAGCTTCTCTAAGTGGTTCAAATACTTTCTTAGCTACCATCTCCATATTTTGTAACTGATATTCATTAGGAATATTATCTATACCTAAACGTAAAGCTGTAGCACTTCTAGTAGCTTCTTTGTAGCTTATATGTTTACTTATCTTATTCATTAGTTAGTACTTGCCCTTCTAGGTCTATTAATTCTGTTTATAGTATTCTGTATTTCTAATCTAGTAGCTTTAATTTGCAAAGATATATCTGCTACATATTGCATCCTTACTCTACCTGATTTATCCATAATAACAATTACAGGTACAGCCATAATTTTATTCTGAATATCTTTAGGTTGGTCTTTTAAGTAACTAAACTTTACAGTAGCTCCTGTAATGTCACTTAAATCGTAATTATTCTTTTTATTCCATTCTGCATTTATTTGCAGAACTGTTACGTCTTGACTATATACAAAGCCCGCAACCAATACACATATCACACATAATATTAATTTTTTCATTTACTAATTATTTCAAATAACTTATCGTCTATTTTCTTTAACGCATCTGAGTTTTCTTCTACTTTTTTACCAGTATTCATAATAGTTTCTCTTACGAGCTTGTCTTTTAAATCATACTCTGTTCTTGAAATCTCAGGTTCTGGTAGCTTCTTAGCCTCCTCTATGTCTGCTTGTAAGGCAAACCACATTCCTATAAGGGTGGATAACCCCACCCCTATAGCAATAAGTGTTTTTATACTAATTTCAAATTTACTGTCTTCGCTTAATTCACTCATAGTTTTTTAGTTTTTTGAATAGTATATACTATCGTGCAGATTAGAAGTATAATTTTTAACCATACCTCAACCTCAGTTAATGATACTGCAAAAGCTATTGAGTTTATAAGGTATATCTTCATATCTGCAAAATCCATAGCGTTATTCTTTATCTTCTTTTATTTCTTCATAAGAACCATCTTGCAAGTTGATATTTATTTTACCATACTTTTCTTCTAGTTCTTTCTTTACTTTGTTAGATTCTTCTCTAACTTGACTTAAAGCGTGTAATAGATTATGCTTTTGCTCATCTAGTGTACCTAAGTCGTGTTTAATAGCAGAAACTTTCTTTTCTGATTCTAACAATGATTCTAATTCTTCTTTACTAATTTTTGACATTTTATTAAATTTATAGTTATATTACAAATATATTAAATTAATCCCAGTCAGGTCTTAATGTTTCGTCTACAGGATTCTTTTTTAGTTCTATTTG
>Ga0208791_1000161_pt1 | contig 35222 bp, 48 predicted proteins | sample 11_taG_FD_184084 | JGI IMG/M metagenome (GOLD analysis project Ga0208791, IMG submission 184084) | Marine viral communities from the Subarctic Pacific Ocean - 11_ETSP_OMZ_AT15265 metaG (SPAdes) (version 2) | ecosystem: Environmental > Aquatic > Marine > Oceanic | place: Pacific Ocean | collected...
AATCGTACAGCAGAAAGAGTTTAGACGGTTCAAAGATACTTGCTCGTTACGAAGATGGACAACCCTCTTTTCTAAGCGGTAAAACCGAATACACACACGCTGAAATATTAGAAGTGTTAGCCACAGACGAGTGGACTTCTGACGAACCTATCTAATGGCAACTGAGGAAAAAGAGGCGATAGATTTAGTACTTTTACTGAGCATTGCCGTTTTTTTATTTACTGGTTGCAGCTTTCGGTCTACTTACCCAACGCTAGGCGGTATAGTTGGTGGAGGAGCTGGTAGTTTAGGTGGACCAGGTACTGCGGCCTTGGGTGCGGGTGCGGGAGTTTTAGCCGGTGAAGCATTGAAAAACAAGGATGCACTAATCGAAGCAGAAGAAACAATCGATGCCCTTACGCATGGAGATGTTTCTGCTCTTGTTGCTCAAGGGATGGCGGAGCATCAAAGCGGTTTTGCTGAATTTACTTCCTACATAAAACGCATTCTAATTGGAGCGGCAATAGTCCTCGGATGCTATTTAGCGATACCCATATTTGTCGCAAAAAGATGTGCAAAGACTGAGGTTACTAAATCAAATACAAGAGTTCCTTTTCGGCCTTCAGATTTAAAATGAAAAACTTAATCTTACTAAAAGAAAAATTTAAAACTCTGACAAACCGAGGTAAAATGATAACTCTGTTCGTTGGTTTAGTAATTATTATTCTCGTACTGGACTGCTTGTTTTGATGATTGATCGAGCATCAGTATTAGGAATGAGCGGGACGGCGGCCACATTTGGTCTATCCACCTTTGACTCCATGATCGGAATAGCGGTCGGACTCGTGACATTGGCCTATATGTCCATAAAACTTTATCAGGAGGTTAAGAAGAAATGAGCCGGTATCGTTCATACGGCAAACTAGACGATCCATTCACATCGGAAGGGGATACTTTCTTTCTGCGGATGAATGCCCGTTTACGGCCTAACCAGCTTAAGCCTGGTGAAGTTGCTTTGTCGAAAAATGGTCGAATGAATAAGGACGGGACTTGGCAAACTCGCAAAGGTTTATCGACTCTGTTTGGTTCAATCACATCGGGGACAAATGCGATCCGCTTGCCCTACATTATTTTGTCGGCTCAACGGCAGAGTAATGTGGTAACTTTAATTCTAAGCACTACTCCTTCGCTTTCTTTCATACCTGGAGAAGATTTTCATATTGATGACCTCGATGCATCGGTCGATGGAACTCGCACTTTAGCCTCTGTCAATTTTACGACTAAGACTCTTACCTTCGCCAACAGCGGAGCGGATACCGTTTTTACGGTTAATGGCGAAAATGTCGGTAATACTTCAGTCGTATCGACGGGCACATCCATCGGTACAACTTTAAATTTTACTCTCAACGACAACGGAGTAAACGAAGTATTCGGATCGGCAGTTTTCTCGGATGCCACATCGAATAATGATGACTATATTTTTACAGCAACAGATACGACCTGTATCATTCTGCGTCTGAAAGACTCTGCACTTTTCAAGTGTCGGTATGAGGCGGGTGGAGAGTCAGTCGATGGACCGGTTCAGCTTACTCAGGGACTCGGGAAGATGTATATCTTTCGCACCCGACAAACAACCCTTGAGGCCAGTCCCGAGGTTCAGCGAGTGGATATCACATCGGCTTCCCAAAGCGGGCAGACAATAACAGTAAACGCAACAGCACATGGCCGCTCGGCTAATGATTATGTTACTTTGACCGGTCTAGGAAATTGGACCAATAATCCGAATGACTGTTACCAGATTGAGACTGCATCGACCAATCAGTTCACCGTCAAAATGGCAACGAGTCAAACTACAACATTTAATGTTTCCGGTGCACAGGTGGAATTTTTCTTGGACTTCACGAAGGTGGCAAACGGAACTTATACCGCACCTATTTACCTGACTGATACCACAACAGTAGCACAGGACGGAGTCGTAACGATGGATATAAATAGCCACGGCCTGTCCGCTGGGGATGATTTAACCATTCAGTCGGGGACCAGCCCATTCGACCTGTTCGCTAACCAAAAAGTCAGAGTTACAGGAACGCCTACAGCCAATCAATTTACCTTTAACTTAGATGTCGCAAATGTCTCCCTCGGAGATTCAAAAACTTTAACAGTTAATAAGCCACTAGCAGTCGGAAAAGGTTACATCCACCAACCCGCCGCACCTTGGGGAATCGTCCACGAGCGAAGACTATGGATGCCTTACTGGTACACCTCGGATGTCAATCCTACGGACCGAGGAATAAGGGATGAGATAGTAAGTTCTGATATCATGGATTTTGATACTGTGGATGTAATCGGGAATCAGTTCAGACCATCTGCCGGGCAAAGTGATTACTTGGTCCAGCTTACTCCATTTACAAAAGATTCGCTCGTAGTCTTTAATCGAAAATCGATCCATCTGATGAGTGGAATAAGCGGATCTCTTGCTGATGTATCGACCAATGTGGTAACCACAGAAATCGGATGTTCGGCAAGAAAATCTGTAGTCCAGGTGGCTAATCAAATAATGTTTTTATCCGACCAAGGAATATATAGCGTGGAGTTCCTCGATGAATATAATTTACGGGGGACAGGTACACCGATTTCCGAAACTATCCAGCCATTTATCGACCGGATTAATCAAGACTATGTTCATCTGTCTTGCGGAGTTTACTTCGATAATCGCTACTGGCTCGCCTTACCATTAGACATTGTCCCTGGGAGTGGAGATGCGACTAAACTTAACACTATAATCGTTTACAGCTTTCTAAATGGCGGCTTTGAAAGTATCGACACTGTTAACTCGACTGAGTTTGCAATTCGTGAATTAATAGTAGGCAAAGAAGGTTCGCAGAATGCACTTTACCTGACAACCGAAGAAGGAGGCATCCACAAAGTCGATGGAGCAGATGGCGGGGATGTGGTAAGCATGACTGCCGGTCAAGCGGTCCCCGAGACCATTGCAGTAGTATCCCAATGCACAACCCGACAATATGACGCGGATACTGCTGACAGAAAAATGTTCGCCCGTTCCGAGTTACATATAAAAAGCTCAGACGAAGGGCTTTCGGATGGTGATATCAGTTTTATAACGGAAGATCCCGACTCCACAACCTCGGCCACATCGATATCCAGCCTAATAGGTTCGACATTACCGGCCAGCGAAGATTCTTCCATCCGACTTGGAGTAAGAAAAAGAGGATTCGGAATACAGACAGACTTTAAGCCCACGGCGGGCAGACCATTTTTAAGGGCAGTTAAGATCGATGCCCGAGTAACAGACAGGAGCACGACATCCATTTCATAGGAGAAACATTATGGCAGTATTATCGACAGGACAGAGTTTTAGCAGTGGTGACCAAGTCACCGCTCAGAAATTAAACGACATAATCGGACAAGCGACTTTCACCTCGGCGGCAGATACGACTGATAATTCGACCCTTACTTTAGGTTCGAGTAAATTGAAAGTTAAGGATGCCGGAATCACATCAACTCAGTTGGCAACGGATTCCGTCATCACTGCAAAGATTCAAGACGGAGCGGTAACAGCCTCAAAGCTCGATGCGGCGGCTGTAAGCGTTCTTATGCCAAGCGGTTCGCTCATGCCATATGCTGGGGCATCTGCCCCAACCGGTTATCTCCTTTGCGATGGTGCGGCGATTTCAAGGTCAACTTATTCAGCTTTATTTGCTTTAGTCGGTACAACTTACGGCTCGGGCGATGGTTCATCGACTTTTAATATCCCCGACCTTCGAGGTCGAGTTATTGCGGGTCAGGATAACATGGGTGGATCTTCTGCTAACACTTTAACTAATGCACAGGCAGATCAGTTGGGCGGGACATTAGGTGAAGAAACTCACACGCTTTCAATCGCTGAAATGCCCGCTCATAATCACAATTTGCCCGTCGATATCGGCGGAGTGTTAAACATACAGAGTTTGACGTCAACGGCAGGCTCAGATCAAGGGTACGACGGCTCGGTCGATTCCGCCCTGACCGGCGGAGACGGAGCGCACAACAATGTTCAGCCGACCATCATTTTAAATTACATAATAAAGACTTAATATGGACTTCATAAAAAAATTAATCGGCCCATCGGAGGATGAACTTAGGGAAGAAGCGGAAAAAAGACTGCAAGGGGTTCGTGACGCACAAATCACTCCCACCCAAGTTTTAAAATCACAAGATCCACTTCACCCAACCTACGGAGACACTCATGTGATGATGTTGCGGCGTGGAAACCCTACTAGCTTTCCGGACACTAACCCCGACCATTTTAATTCGGACATCTCACAAGACCAGGTAATTAAATATTTAGCCGAACAATCCCCATCGGGCGAATCATTAGCCTACATTAATCCCATCGAGCGAGAACTTCTTATGCTGTCCGGTGCAAAGGGTAAAATGACAAAAGACGGAGTGGTTTCCTATGCGCCTGAAGATCCGCTGAAACAAGCGGCCATGCTTTTAAATACAGCCGCACCCGAAGGTGAAGGTTTGGCGTACATCAACCAAGAAGAGGCACAGATGCTCAAAGATGCCGGTGGAGCGGGTAAACCGGTCAACTCCTCGGGCGTTCCTTCATTCTTCTTACAAAAACTTTTTGGAGGTGGAAAAGCACCCCCTCCCTTACCCGAATTTAATGTCGGAAAATCTGCCCGAGACTATGTCGGAGCAATGGCCGACTCGGGACTTCAAGACCAGCTTTTAGGAGTTCGCCAAAAGTACGATCCTCAATATCAAGATTTACAGATGGGACTCGCCAAACGAGCCGCCGATCCGATGGCCGACCTGGCAGAATCCAATGCCATGCGATCACAGGATTTTGGTGCAAGAATGGCGGAAAGACAGGCGGGATCGGATATTTCCATGATAGGTCGATTCGGTGCGGATATGAACGAGGCATACCGGGCATCCGATCCACTCATGCAAGCCCGTACAAACCAAGCTAACCAGTTAGCCGAACAGGCGTTCAATGAAGCACAGATGACTGACCTATCGCCCGAGATGAGAAGGCGAGCCACTCAGTCCGCCCGTGAAGGATTAGTCGCACGGGGTAGGGGGATGGATAATGCGGGCATTGCCGCTGAAGCCATGAGCCGAGAAGATTATTTAAGAAAAATTATAGGCGAAAATCGAGACGATGCGATGAAGTTTGGTGGGTATGCATCGAATTTAAATAAACAGACTTCAGTCGATCCTATGGCGATGCTTCGAGGCGGACAGAATTATACGGCCCAAGGATTTGGAGAGAGGTCCGCATTGTTTGGTTTACCACAGGAATCTGCCACTCGAATAAATCCGGATGCGGGAGTTAATATCGGTATGCAAGCATACGCAAATAAAGCAAATTACGATGCGGCCAACTATGCCGCCCGAGAGAATGCGGCGAGTGGAATGGCACAAGGTTTATTTGGAGCAATTGGAACATTAGGCGGGGGCTTTCTAAGTAGAGGATAAATTATGGCAATAGGAGATACAGTTCAGGCGGGCTTAATGCGAATCGACACCTCGGCTTACGAAAGGGCGGGACAGGCGAATGCGAATGCAAATATGGCATTCGGTAATGCTCTTAACCAGGTAGCCAAAGGATTCATCGAGGGACAGGAGAAAAAAGCACGGACAGAAGAAATGACGGGTTATTTAATGAACCAGGGAGTCTCCGAAAAAGATGCCAAAGCAATCGCAAAGAATCCATTTCTGCAAAAAGAGTACCAGCGAAAAAAGGCAACTGAGGCTCAAATGCAAATGGAAGGCAACCGAATTGCCGCACAGCAAAGTATTGCGGCGGCAAATCGCAGAAGTGCGGAAGGTATGGCCAGCGATAAAGCCGCACAGATACAGTCCGAAAAGGATTTGATTCGGGCAGAGGCGGATGAGTTAAAGCAAATAACAAGTGAGGCAAATCAGTTTATGCGGACTCGTCCTCAAACTGAAACCCCTGAGTTTTCCAATTTACTAGAACAGTTTAGCCCCGATCAAATACCAGGGACACCTGAATTTGAAGCAAAGGAATTATCCGAACCTATGGGAGCAAGGCCACCTCTTATGGCATCCTTTGCTACAGACAAACCAAACTTTGAAATGTTTAATGTCGGTAAAGCCCCAATAGAACAGCAGTTGCCCGAATCTTTCCAAGGTCTAGCTGGCCGTATTATTGATATGGCTGATAATGGAGAAATATCGCAACCGGCGGCAGACTTAGCATTAAATCGAATCCAAGCCCAAGCGATGGCCGAGCAGAAGGATGGGCCAACAAGGTCTGAGATATTAGCTAGGGAGAAATTTGAATACGAAAAGGCACAAGACGCTGAAGAAAATAAACCAATGCCTCCGGTTGACCCTGTTTATAAGGAGGCGGCAATAAACGCAATCGATTCAGCAATTGAAAAGTCTAAAGGATTTTTTGCAACTGGAATTACAGGGCAAGCTCTACAAGGATTTGCTGGTACAGATGCTAGAGATTTAGCACAAGCTATCTCAACTGTTGAAGCGGCAGTAGGTTTTGACCGACTTCAAGAAATGAGAGATTCCTCAAAAACAGGTGGCGCACTTGGGGCTATAAATACTAAAGAATTAGAATTGTTATCCAACTCACTAGGTTCACTTGACCCACTACAGAAACCTGAGACTTTGAGGAAAAATCTTGAGAGCATTAAAGAGAAGTATGTTAAAATATTAAAATCTGTTGAGGCTGAAAAATATGCTTTTGAAAATGACATAACTTTTAAAACACCAAAAGAGGCTATGGATTTCGTTGATAACTTTAATGCATCTTCGCCCCAACAACCAGCCCCTCAAAGCCGAGACGAACTACTAAAACAAGAAGCAGATTTGCAGAGGAGACTTAATGAGAGGCTTTTAAATAATCCACCCGTGCAACAGTTCAGAGGCATATAATGCGATCCGAACAAGAAATTCTTGAGAGTATAAATAACCTTCGCTCTCAGCTAGGGGAAGATCAATTTACACCTCAATCCGATGACTCCATTGAGTCAATACAAGCAAGAGTTAATGCACTTGATAGGCAACTGGCATCCACTCCCGAATCATTCTCCGAGTATGTTGAAAGGCGGAAGGTCGAGGATAGTCGATCATTGGGTGATAAGACCGCCGCTTTCACAGAATCCTTTATGACCGGTGCGGGTGCATTGGCAAAAGAAGGATCGAAAGCAATAAGTGAACTCTTCTCCGGCGATGTGGGAGCCAGCGAAGTAGGCGGAGTCTTTCAGGTCGGAATAAATGATTTTGGTAGATTCGCAGAAACTTTAGGCGGTGCGGCGATGGATAACTTTTACTCGGATGAAAACGAGATGCAAAGGGAGTATCAAAGATACAAGGATAACTTTCTTTATAATCAAGAAGTCCGTCCGGCCATGCTCGAAACCTACGATGAAGAGGGTAGGGACTTTGTCAGCTTTGGGGCAAACTTTGTCGATCCCACTTTACTTGTACCAGCCGCCGGATTAATCGCTAAAGGCGGATCTCTCGGAGCAAAAGCAGTTGCAACAGGAGCAAAGGCGGGAGCATTCGCCGCTCGGTCACCTAGGCTTGTGCAGTTATCTAAAGCGATGGCGAAGACAAGCCGAGGTGCTGAGAAGGTAGCTAAGGGATTAGACAAGGCATCTGAGGTAGCATCGATACCAGCTAAACTTGCCGCATCGGGAACGAGGAAAGCGATTAAAGGATCAGCCCTAGTAGGTTCAAAGATTGCCGGTGGAGTTGGTAAAGCTGGAGAACTGACATCGAAGGTTGCTGGACTACCAAGGGCCGCAGTTACGGGTCTTGCAAGTAAAGTTATCGATCCAAAGATTGCCGGTTCAGGTATCCTTGGCGCACAGGTAACAGGAGCATTAACGGGGCAAGTTCCAGGACTCGGATTATTAACTGGAGCGGAAGCATTCGGATATATCGCCAATAAGACGGGTAGGGGGGTAGAAAGAACTTTATCCACTCTGTCATCTACTGGCGGACAGAAAAGATTCCTTCAACGATTGGCCACTACTGCCGATTCTCCAAGACTTCGTAAGCTCGCACTTATGGCTCATGCTGGCGGTGCTACCAAGCTAACCGACTTAGCATTCAATTCACTGGTTAATGGTGCATCCGTAGGAGCATTAAACGGAGCATTAGCATACGCATCGGGAGAAGGTGCGGAAGGCGTTGGCGCGGCAGTTGGTTCGGGCACGCTGATGGGAGGCTCGCTACCATTCGGCCAACCTGGTATGAAGGGTGGGAAGAGTCAGGCGGCTAGGGATCAGTCGAGTATTAACTTTCTCAATGCCAAGCTGGCAGATGATCAGATTAAACAATTTCAAAAACTATCCCCCGAAGCACGATTGGCATTTGCCACAGTCGAAGAGGCGGGGATTCGTGCGCCTAAATTAGCATTCTTAGATAAACAGACTTATTTAGACTTCCTTCGTCAAGACGATCCAAACCTCCGCCAAGCACCTAATGCTCATTACGATATGGGCGATAATACTATTTATGTTAATCAGGATGGTAATGCTGGCAGAAGCTCGAAAGAGGCAATGGATATTCTTACCCATGAACTCGGCCACCATTTTATTACTCAAGGCATAAAGGACGATCCACTCTTTGCCCGAAAGATTTTAGAGCAGTACGAGGCAAAGCCAGGAGAGGAATCATTCGAGTTTGCATTTACAACCGATTCAGCCGGTTCACCGATTGATTCAATTCAATTAAATGCAGATGCTAAAAAGATTTCAGATGGATACGATTCCATCCAAAGCGGTGACCAGTCAATCAGCGTAGGCATGGATGCCAATAAACTCGCCCAAGAGATTGGGGCCGAGCAGTTCGCTATGATGATGGTCGATAATCCCAATATCTTTAACACTATCGAACCATCTCTCAGGCAGAAACTTTTAGACGGATCTCGTAAAGTGCTTACCATGTTTGGTGCAGTTGACCCATACACCGGTAACCCGTTAGACATCTCGATATCTCCCATCCTTAAACGCAATAAACAAGTCCGTAACTTATATAAGAATTATATTAAGCAGAGGGAAAAGTCGATTGTGGACAAGGTTGACCTTGCTGAGAAGGGAGTGGCGATTAAGGTGCGTAAGGGCGAATCGGCGGATCAGGCGGTGGATAGGATGTATGGTAAAGTATTCGGTGCTAAAAGTTTCAGTCTAGATGATGTGTCGGGATTTAGAATCAATAATAAAAAGATCAAGAAAATCCTCACAGACATAAAAAACAGATTAGTCGAATCTCCTGAAGGATCTCTTCGAGTTGAGCGAAATCAAATAGTAGGCAAGGAGTTAAACAAAGACTTAAAGGAAGCACTTTTATTCGGGGATAAATTAGGAAATAAAAATGTCCTACTGAATGCTATGCTTGAAGGCATTAAGAACTTAACAGAGTTTAATTTCTTGTATCGTGCCGGTAAACCAAGCAAATACTCCGATAACGAGTTAAGAGCTAGAATCGTTACTCCATTTCAAATTAGAGTAACTGGATTATCACCTAGATCGAAGTCTGCCGCATCTGTGAAGATGGATGCATACGATTTAGCATACCTTCGCAATAATGTTGAAGTATTAACTAAGGAAGGATTTACCGATAAACCGGAAGATTTAATAAAGGAAGCTAGGAGGGTAGCCCAACAAGCACTAGAAGATCCCGAGGGCAGAATTAATCCTGAAGGTAACTACGAGAACGAACTTGTTACCGCAGTATTCGGCCAGCCTGAGTCTGCTCAATTTATAAAGAATCCAAAACTTAGACAGTTACTTGAGGATAAGAAGCTAAAGCATTCAATTCGCTCCTACGATGTGGACGCATTGGCTGGCCTAGTTCCAACCGGCAAGAGCGGAATCGCATTTGATTACTTCAATATCAAAAACAATTACTCGCCCTTCGATGATAAGCTGTTCATGCCAACCGAAAAAGCAGATGGTAATAATAACTTAATTCCTTTCCCAAAAGCAAAGTCAGACCCAGCGCCTTTACCTGGAGTTAAGCGTACATTTCCGCAACAAGATATCTTAGACGCTTTAGCCGACAAGGGTCTTATAAGTTACGAAGCTGGAAAGAATGATACAGTTATAGCAAAAGTAAGTACTGATGGGTATCCGATGCCCGATTATTTAACAATTTACCCAGACGGGTCAGTTGAACAAGCTAAACCTAAACTCTTCATGCCGGCCTCCGAAGCGGGTGCGGGGAAGGGGAAGCAAGCCGAGGCCGCAAAGCTATGGCAGGAGAAGGGTACGGATTCGCCATACTTTAAGAAGTGGTTCGGCAAGTCCAAGGTAGTCGATGAGAACGGCGAGCCGTTGGTGGTTTATCATGGGACGAAGGCAAAATTCAATGAATTTGAAAGGTCAAGAGGGGGCGAGTTTGGATCGGGAATGTATTTCACTGAGAATATTGACTCAGCAAAAATGTTTGGAGGCTTTCAAGCGGGTGACTCAGAAGTTGTAACTATGCCAGCGTATTTAACTTTAAAAAATCCATTAATTACTAGTGATAGAAATATCCCAAGGGGTGCTGGGGTTAAATCTTTAATGAAAAAAGGATATGACGGAGTAATTGGGACTACACCAAACGGGCAAAAACAATACATCGCCTTCTCCCCCGAACAAATCAAATCGGCCACCGGCAATCGGGGAACCTTCGATGCGGGGGAGAGGAATATTCTTTTTATGCCTACTCAAGGCGATACAACTCCGGCATCAGTTCAATCATGGGACGGACCGAATCCTACATTCGGCACAAATTTCACCAAGGGGATGGTTAAAGATAATAAGGAGGCCGCCGCTTTACTCCGTAAATCATATGAAGATCAATTCGGAGAACCACTAAGGGCGCAAGATTTTACAGAGGAACAGGTAAGTTGGTTGGGCGATATGCTCGCACAAGAAGGGGAAGCCGCACTCGGTAGAACCGGCAATGCGGTAGACTGGTATACGAGTGCAGTTGAGCGGGCATTGGCGGTAGCCGAGGAAATCTTTCCCGATATTGGTCAGAAGTATGAGGCTAAAGATAGGTTTCTTGGTGCATTATCGATCACTAGTCAGAACATGAGGGTGATGGATAATGCAAAAGGTGCAGTTAAACAATACCAACATAAGGAAAGGACCGGCAAATTTGACTACAGCATTAAGCATGGGGCAAAGGCAGATGCCATAACGAAGAATTTAAAACTCTATGACCAGGCTGAGGCTAAAATGGGAGCCAAGGATCTCCACGAATTTCTAGATACAGACTTTACTGTTAAAGAATTGTCAGAATGGGGAAAGGGTTTCTTCGGGGATAAAAAGTTTTCTATAGCTGGTTACAGCACTGATATGGTTAAAGGCTCGGCAATATTCGGTCCTAAGATCGGGCAAGGATTCTTTCAGAACCTTCGAGGGAACTATAATCCGGTAACTGTCGATTTATGGTTACGAAGGACATTTGGCCGATTAACCGGTTTAGCGTTAGATACGCAATTAAAACCTGGTGATATAGGTAGGCTTATTTATTCGGTCCGTAAAAATGTAGGTAAACGAAAATTCTCAGGATTGGAATTACCTGAGTTTTTAAAAGGGGTTGCGATAACTGGTAAAGTACAAGGTAACGGAGTTGCAAATTTCAAAATATCTGACCAGGCATATAACCGGCTTTTTGGAGATAATACTATTGGCCGAGACAATTATGAAGCAGTTTACGAATTTGCCGGTAAGTTAAATAAAGAGTGGGAACGAAGATTTGCGACTGCCGGTAATGATGTTACAAAAGCTAAAAAGGCAATCAAGGCCGCCAAGAAGGAAAAGAAAGGCACAGCGAATTTAGAAAAGAAACTCGCAAAGTTGGAAATTGAAAAGGAGGCAATTGGTAAAGAAAAACCACAATGGGCAAAGGCTGGTTCAACTGTTTCCGATAAATTAAAACCTATTGATATTCCATCAAATGCAGAGCGAGCCGTAATCACAAAAGCATTTAATGTGGCATTAAAGACTTTAAGAGATAAAGGCATCGACTTGACCCCGGCGGATCTTCAAGCTACTCTATGGTATCCTGAAAAAGATATATGGGCATTTTTAAAAGGCGAAAACTCAGATGCATTAAATATGTCCTACGATACAGCAATGGAGGTAATTCGTGACCAAAGATAAAAAGAAACCTGAAGTATATGACTTCGACCATGAAGATGGTTTGGCATCGCAGTTGTCTGACAAGCAGATTGAAGGTGCGGCATCCTCACTAAAGAAATTGATGGACCGAAAGAAACGAGAAGATCCAGCACTTAGGCAAAGATTAAAAGACCTAGATGCTGAGATGAAAGCTCGTAAATCTTAATACTAGTTCAGCCAGTGCTAAGTTATCCGAAAGATTTCGGTAAATAATCTATTAACAGCCTCCCATTTCTTTCGCTAACCCTTGCGTTAGAATAGTTCCATTTTATAGCAATTTAGTCCTTGATTAGGTGTGTGCAGTCCAATATTGTACGCAACCACTAGGGAAAGGATAAAATGAAAAAAGGAACTAAAAAATGGATAAACGACCTAAGTTGCACATTGTACTATAAGGGTGAAACTCGTAAGTGTTTCGCGCAAGATTTTAGGCATATGAGACTAAAGCTACCTGAAGCGGTCCAGCGGAAGTGGAAATTATGGTGCAATATGAATAGTGACAGCTTGGAACAAATCAGTCAGAATGAATGGCATGGTCATACAATCTGTGCAACTGGAGAACGAATTAATTACACCATCATTGATCGTAAGGACAAGGTCAAAGAGGCGGCTAGGCTTTTGGGACAGGTTGGCGGCCAAGCTGGATATGGTAAGAAAAAAGTTCGTGGAGATTCTAATTATTACCGCTTACTCCGAGCGAAAAGGACGATAAAAGAGTCAAAGAAAAATATGTAAAAATGAATATTAATAGAGAAAAAGTTACTTTTATGGCAGATAATGCACAAATTTGTTGACATGATCCGATTCATTCCATTTAAGAGTATTTTCAACCTAGTGGATGGGTTGAAGTTGATCTTTAAAATTCTTAACAAATACCGGTTGGCGCATATTATGTTTCGCACAATATGCATTACGGGCCTAAACTTACAAAAAAAGTTGATAAGTAGACCTTAGTTTTTTCCAGCCGGTTTTAACACTAACCGGCAAAATGGACAAAACTAACCTTCAAAACTATCATGCGCTTTTCCTGACAAAGGACGAGCTTAAAGAAATATTCCGACTTAAATCGGACAAAGCTCTCAATGCTTTTAAGCGAGAGTTTGGCATTCGGAAAAGAGGCCAGCATTACTTGGCTTCCGATGTCCGAAAAGTAATTGCTATTTTTAGCGAGGAGGCCGCATGAAGGTCACCATTGGAATCGACCCTGGCAAGAGTGGCGGTTACGCAATCGCTTACGGTGGATTGCACAGTATTCACCTATTCTCCATCGGGGAGGACTTTGAATTTGTTGAGCATATGGAAGACATTTTAGACAACCCCGATGTTGAATCAGTTGAAGCGGTAGTCGAGTTAGTCCCACCCTTCGCTGGCAAGCTGATCCCTAGCTCGTCTTCATTCAAACTTGGGGAGAACTATGGATTTATCCAAGGAGTTCTTCGATTTGCTGGCATTCCATTTACCTTAGTCCGCCCTCAAGAATGGCAAAAAGGATTAAGCGGATTGACTGGGCTAACTTCAGGCAAACGCAAAAAAGTTTTAGCGAATCATGCCAAGCGATTCTTTCCATCGACTAAAGGTATCACTTTAAAAACGGCGGATGCCATTCTGATCCTCCGGCACTTTCTTATAAACAAATAACAATGAGTCTCCCACTCGTAAAATAGGGAATAGAAAACATAAAATATCATGGCTATATTACAGCAATCATCAAACACAGGCGGACCGATCACCGGTTGGCCACTAACTACACTCGCCCCTCAAGGGCAAACCTTCGCCGTCTGTTTGGCGGTTAAGGATTCAATGAATATTCAGCGACCTTCCTACGATGATCCATCTGTCATTGAGACTAAAAACTTCTGCCGTTTTCTTTTCGGATTAACTGACGGAACAATGATCCAAACCGGTGAAATGGTTATATCGCTCCATGAAAAAAGTAAGCTGTTTAAAACATTAACGAGTTGGAACGGCACTATGCCATTCAGCGGCTTCGACACAGAATCGATGGTAGGCAAGGGGGCAACTCTAAATATTATCAATAAGGTCAGCCAAAAAAATCGGGAGTATGCAGATATAACAGCAATCATGCCAGTGATGGCGGGCATGGAAAATCAGATACCTGACAGGTCAAGATTTGTCATCCCTAGTGGAGACGAAGCACCAGCACCTATTCAACAGGCTCCCGTGGTTCAACCGGTTCAGCCGATGCAAGCTCCGATTCAGCAAGCACCTGTCCAACAGCCGGTTCAAACTGCTACGACTGTGAATGTCGATCAGCCTCAACCGGTTCCCGCCGTACAAGAACCCGTACAACAGCCCGCTCCTCAACAGCAGACAATGGGAACTCAGTTCACTGGACCTCAGTCCACGAATGTACCGTTCTGATGAATCCGATATCTATATTACTGATGATGGGATGGGCGGCTGTAGTGGCCGACATGGTGCTGTGATGACCATCGAGGATATTAAACGAGTTTCTGCTGACGAATGTGGTGTTATGGTAAGTGATATAGATGGGCGGGGGAGATTGAGGAAGGTTTCCCTCGCCCGTCAAATTGCTATTTATTTCACTCGAAAACTGCATGGCGTAGTGGAAACCGGAAAACACTTCGGCCGAGTTCATTCTAACATATCGCACACTTGTAAACGGGTTGAAGCATTCATCGAGTGTGATCGGGAATATTCTGAAATCATTAAAAAAGTGGAGGCTAAGTTAGGATGAAATATCTGAAACGAGCGATCCACCTGGTATACTTTTTATACCGATGCGGGAAGGAGGTAATCCGTGGCTATACTTCAAGCAAAACCGAAAAGAGGTAGTGGCGGACATTGGTACACCCGAGAGGGTAAGGCCATGCATACCATGCCTCGGGCAAAGGGGGATGGCGAAAGAAATACTACCCTTCGAGATGCAAAGAAGCATGGACTATTTCCATCCGTGACAACTCTTCTTGGCCTGTTTGCCAAGCCTGGTCTTGAGCGGTGGAAACAGGACCAGCTACTTCGTATAGCATTCGATAATCCGGCGAAGCTTGACGAGAGTTTTGAAAACTATGCAGACCGATGCCTTGTTCAGCACGAAAAACCTGTTGAAGAGGCGGCAGACTTTGGGACTAAAGTACATGATGCAATTGAGTGCTATTGGAAGGGCGAGCATATTCCCGATGAGTTATTGGAATACATCCAACCCGCCCTCGACTGGAAACAGGAAAATCACCTGACCTTCATCGAATTTGAAAAGATGCTGGTCAATACGAATCATGGGTTTGCCGGTACTGTCGATATTGTCGGAAAGGGGTCAGATAATCAGATGTTCATCGTTGACTGGAAAACCCGCAAGACGAAGAAGGGGCAGAAGGTAACCGCATATGATTTTCAGATTCATCAGATTGCGGCATATGCGTCAACCTATTGGGGGGAGGAGAATGTTCTGAACCATCGAGTGCATGGTGCGAATGCCTTTATATCTAGTACCGAGAAAGGTCGCTTTGAAGTCATCCGCTACAGTCCCGAAGACCTCGCCAAAGCATGGGTCGATTTCACCGCTCTCTGCCAATTATGGCGGAGTCTTAAGAACTACGATCCTCGAAGTCATGGAGAATAAATACTGGTTACTCGAACCTTCGGACAGCTTTCTTGACATCAATCAAGATGATATTGATGAGATGAATTGGAAAGCCGGTTTTGAGCCTGATGCCATGACCTTGGCAAAAGCGAAGCGGGAAGAGGAATTATTGGAGGAATGTGCAGATGAGTAAAAACATTCGTTTTAAAACTCCTGGTTACATCTTTGGCTCCGCCATGAACGAGTCGGCAATTAATATTTGTTGCCCAAATCGAATGAAGGATGCGGTGAAAAGACTAGCCTACAAATACGAATTGTCGGTCTCTCGCTATGTCCTCGGATTAATCATCACCGACCTTCATCTGAAAGACCCAAAGTTTAAGGAATATATGGACTCTTTAGGATGAGCGAATCGTGGAAAGAGTTCAGCATAATGGTATGCGAAGCCTACGACCGATTTTGGGAGAAGAACAGACTGGCTTATAAAAATGGGCGGATCATTCGGACGGGTATTCCGAGGGTCCGCCCTAAAGCCAAGTATGAATTGGATTTTAGGAATAAGAAGAAAGGGAAAAAAGATGGCGATTACTCGGGAACAGATAGCTGAAGCATATAAGCGGCTGGATATTTTAACCGCACAGATCGGAAATGCTCGGGTCCGCAAGATGCATAAAGATCCGCTTAAACAATTTATTAAGGCGGTAGAAAAGGAATTAACGAAATGAAAACACAATATAAAATGGGCAGAGGATTACCTCGAGGCGAGAAGGTAGTCGTAAAAGTGGGAAGCCGCCAAGCGGATGTAATCCTCGACACAGATAAAATGAATTGGCGGGTAAAGCTGGATATTCCCGACCTACCCGAACTGGAATATCCGACTTTGCAGAATGCGGTCATGTCCGCAGAAACAATTTTAAAGGAGGATCGGAATTGATCGCTTTGGATGTGGAAACCATTTGGTCCAAGCAGTACTCAGTGGCCACGATGGGATTGGACAGATATGCCAAACACCCCGACTTTCGGGTAACCATAGTTTCCCTGGTAGCCGATGATGGATTTGAGTGGGTTGGAGATCCCCGAGACTTACCGGTCGATATTCTAAACGGCCAATCGATCTGCGCCCACAATGCAGAGTTTGATTCGGTCTGTTGCAGAATGGCAATGGCAAGGGGACAGATGCCACAGTTTACTCCGAAGGAATGGATTTGTACGGCTGATATGGCGAGCTGGCATCAGTTGCCGAGGTCATTGGCGGGATGTTATAAAGAACTTTTCGGCGAGGAGTTAAATAAGGATGCCCGCAATGAAATGAGCGGGTTAAGGCCCGAAGAGATCCTTCAGAATGAATCTTTTAAAGAGTATGCATTGGGTGACAGCCGAGCCTGTATCCGCATTTATAATGAACTGAAAATATCCTTCCCCGAGAAAGAATTTCTATTGTCCGCATTTACCCGAAGGACTGCAAGCCGAGGGATGGCAATCGATCAGCCACTATGTCAGGAATATATAAATAAGACCGAAGCGATAATGAAGGAGGTTGAAACCTTTCTGCCTTGGGTGGGACCAGGAGGAGGAGAACCGACTTCCACTGTTGCAATGGCCGCCTACTTAAAGATGCAGAATATCGAACCGCCTAAATCTACTCAGGAGGGTGATTCGGAATTACTTTTATGGAAGGCTAGGAATCCGCAGTACGCTCCGATCCTTGAGGCGATGACCCGATGGAGGAAAGCGAATAAAGCGAGGCAGACTTATATATCTATGATCCTTCGAGTCCGTCCCGATCATCGAGTTTCCACCCGTCTGAAATACTGCGGTGCTCCGCATACCGGTCGATGGAGTGGAGCGGGTGGATTAAACTTTCAGGGCATTCCTCGGGACGAGGTGGAAGGTACATCGGCTAAGAAATGTCTGACACCTGGTAAGGGTAGGGTAATGGTCTCTGCGGATCTCTCGCAAATCGAGCCGCGCGTTTTAGCGTACTTATGCGGGGACTTTGATTTCTTAGGTTTGGTCAGAGGCGGGATTGATCTTTACGAAGCTCATGGCCGAGCGACTGGACTCTATAACGAGGATGAGCCGATGAAGGATTTAGCCCCCGAACTTCGACATCTCTGTAAAGCCCGTGTTCTCGGATTGGGCTACGGATGCGGTCCGAAGAAATTTAGCCAAGTGGCACAGGCTTTGACCGGCGGAAAGCTAAATATGACCGATGCTGAGTCCCGAAAACAGGTCAAAGATTTTAGGAATCAGAACCCCAAGATTGTCGAGCTATGGAAAAAGTGCGAGGACCACATCCGAGAGGAAGCCAAGCAGACTCCCGAGTGTGCGATTATGAACATGAGATCAGGGAATCTGATCCGATATTTCAATGTAAATGATAACGGCCGAGAGTTGACCGGTCAGAAGGTACGAGGGCAAGGGTCGATGAAATTATATGGCGGACTCCTCGTTGAAAACTTAGTCCAAGCAACTGCTCGGGATATCATGGCCGACTCACTCCTTAAGATTGAGGCCGCTGGTCTGCCCGTTGTCCTTCATGTGCATGATTCCGTAACTGTTGAAGTTGCCGAATCGGAGGGACAGGCGGCACTCGATTTAATGATTCAACTACTAACCGAAGAACCTCTCTATATGCCAGGTTTACCATTGGCGGCGGAGGGGGAAATTAAAACGCATTACTGATGAAACTCCTCCGCTCCATCGGTCTAATCGGATTATTCATCACCGCAGTCCTCGGATTAGCCTACATCGTGGCCGCATTCATTTTAACAATAATAACATCACTATTCATCACTACATGAACCACAAAATTATCGGACTAACAGGTCCAAAGGCGGTAGGAAAATCGACCTTTGCCAAATCAATCGAGGGAGCGGTAATACTTTCCTTCGCCACTCCTATAAAAGAAATGCTCAAGGTGATATTGCCGGGGGAAAAGTATCTCCACTTTAAGGAAGAACCCATTCCCAACTTTCCCGACAATATTAATACCAGGCAGTTATTACAAAGCCTCGGGACGGAGTGGGGAAGGGAAGGGGTTTATCCGAATATATGGATCGATTTGGCCTATAAGGCGGCTCTCCCCTACATCGGGAATAAAACCATCGTCTTTGATGATATCCGCTTTCCTAACGAAGCTTGGGCGATTCGTAGGTGGGGCAATACCCATGAGGTACTGTCTGAAATAGTCCACATCTCTCGTAAAGGATATGAACCGGATGAAAACGATCACCATGTCTCAGAGGCGGGACTACCTAAAGGGATGATCGATCAATGGGTGTCGGTGGGTGAGGATGGGAAAAGCTAAAAATATAGCCAAGCAAATGGCCACCGAAGCGAAGCTTAAAAATATGCTTCTCAAAGTACCCGAGGATCATGCTGGATTCTCCCAAAGGGAACTGGCGGATAAAACAGGGATACCCAGGCGGACTATTCGGAAGATTGAGGCCGAGGCGATTACGAAGATTACCGATTATATCCAGCAATTTATTAGGGAAGAGGGTTCCGACTAATGGCAATCCTATCAGCAGATATGGCGGGGTTCTTTGACCGACTCCCGACAGGAGACTTTGGCCATCATACCTTTATTGCCCGACTTACCCTCCGTGCCGCCATGCATCAATCCGACTTTGAGAAGGCTCACGAATATTGTGTGGCCGTGGCATCCGAATTTACCCGCCGACCACTCCAACCAAACGAGATCCGTAATGCTCTGACCGGTGCATATCAAATCCTTTCAGGTGAGAAGATTATCAGTCCCACCAAGAAAGTATCTATTGATACCGGAATATCATCTAATGCAAAAGGGAAACCCGAGGATCTCGAAATGCTTCAACTCCGCTCCTCCGCCATTCCTTTGAATGCCGAGGAGGCTGTTTCCAAGCTGTTCAAGTCTGACCAATGGATAAACATCCAGGCAGACAAATATAATACCATGATCAAGTCAGCGGGCGATTGGGGGATATCTCAAGGGGTAGGGCAGATGGAATTTATTTCTTACAATCCATTCAAGGATATCGGTCCTCGGCAAAAAGAGAATGCCGGTGAGCGAATGTACCTAGTCCATGAAATCGATGATCCTACCTGGACAAAGGCTGATCAGATAGGACCAGCACTAGCACTCGAAACAATCTGCCCACTCAAGATGATAGTCGATAGTGGCGGTCAGAGTCTTCACTGCTGGTACGATTGGATACCTGGTAAGGCCGAGCAGTTTAAACATATGTCGATGAAGCTCGGAGCCGATCCATCGATTTATAATTCACCCCTCGGTTTAGTCCGACTGCCTTGGGGGACGAGAAAGCCGAAGACTGAGAAGGGCGAGAAGTATTCCGCCATTCAGCCCATTCTGTTTTGGCGGGAATGATTAATACTCTACTCAAAGCACAGCTTGTCCGAAGGTTTATAAGACTCGGAATTAAGCCCGTTAAAGCAATGCATATGGCCGACCGGTTAGCCGAAGGGGATGCTATTGTGCTTGTCAGAAATCACATAAATTTAAAGCCCCAAATAATTTTAACATTAATCAAAAATAACATAAAAGACAATGAGACCTGAAAATGACCCATATCACAAAGCACAGCTTAAAGCGGTAGAACTGGAATATATGCTCGACTCCCCAACTGTCACCAATATGCCAAACCGATCCATTGAGGTGAGGAATGACGATCCAAAACCACTCCCCGATATCATGTCATTCGGTCAGTGCATGGAGTTCGCCACAAACCCCGCCAATGAGCTAGAGGAGATTATCGAGGGATGTCTGCATGAGGGATGCAAGATGATTATCTCGGGGTCCTCGAAAGCCGGTAAGACTTGGTCACTCATTAACTTGGCCATCGCCGCATCCAATGGGATGCCGTGGCTGGGGATGCCGGTTAAGCAGAGTAAGGTATTGTATCTAGACTTCGAGCTAAAGAAATACTTCGGTACAGACAGGATAAAGCGAGTAGCCAAGGCGATGTTTAAGGGAGAGATTAAGCCCAACCATCACCTCGACTATTGGCCACTTCGCGGTCACCGAACAGAATTGTTGGATCTCCTAACCAAGATCCGAGTGGAAAAGAGGAACTACGACCTAATTATCCTCGATCCATACTACAAGCTGGCCACCGGTATAGACGAAAACGATGCCAAGGCAGTAGGCGAAATTGTAAACCTAATCGAGGATTTCTCCGAGGAAACCGGTGCCGCCATAGTTTTTGCCCACCACTTCTCAAAAGGAAATAAGTCAGAAACCGACCATATCGACCGAGCGAGTGGTTCAGGGGTATTCGCAAGAGATCCCGATGCTATCCTCACCCTCACCTCCCACGAAGAAGAGGAACACCTAGTCCTCGAAACAACCTCCCGAAACTGTCCATTCTCACCTCCAAAGGTCCTCGAATTCTCCTCAGAAACCTTCCCCCTCTTCCAACATAAGCCCGAACTTGAGGCCAAGTTTAGAAAGCCAGGTCAAGCATCATCAACCCAAAAAAAGATTAATGAGGCCTTATCCGATAAGTTCCTAGAGCTGTTAAAAGATAAGCCGATTATCGGAAGAGAGCGAGCAATTGCCCTCCTGAAAGAGCAAACAAATAATCGAATAGATAAACACATTTTTGCCAAGATTCTGTCCGAAATTAAGGACAAAATTGACATCGAAAAGGGCGGTCCGAGCAATCAAACTACCTACTCTTTGCGATTAAATCTAAAAGGTGAATAGGTCAACGATTTAGCTGAATCAATAATAGTGAGCCGAACCCTATATATATATATATATATAATATTAATTTCGGCCCACTCTCCAACATGAAAAAATACAGGCTGTTAGTAGTCCTCCTTCGGACTAATGCTTTGGCCCGTAAGCCGGCCCAAAAGCTAAAGCTTACGCACCAGTCCGCCAACCGCTTTAGGCGGCCGTACCAGGTGGACTACATTGCCAGCCTACAAGCTCACTCGAAAAGAGGATTAAAACAGATCCACTCGCCTAACCAACCACTCGCTCAAAATGTTATCCCCGTAAGTAGGTACGAAAGTATCCCACTCGCAATCACAGCAAATCGGGCATTCCAAGGAATGGCGGGATTGGCGGTCTTATACCCTAGCGTGGTAGATTATATAGGTTGGAGGGTAAAAACGCTCTCAGCGTCCTGTATGGGGCTTTAAGAGGCTATTCTGTCTTACTACCTTCAGCCCACTCGTCAATGATTTGTCCGGCAGATAATTTCTTCTGCTCAGAGATATGCTTAATCTGATCCCTGGTAGCTGGATCAACCATGCAATGAAATTGAACTCGTTTAACTCCTTTGCGGTTCGGAGGTCGGCCGGTTTGGTTTGGGCGTTTTCCACCCCATTGTTTTTTATCGGTCATGCGGCATCCTTATACTTTTCTTGCCATGCTCGTAAAGTTTTAAGCATTCGGTTGGTTTTATTTTTCCGATGCTGGTCCCTTGGAACTCGCTCACCGGTTTCCATATTCCAAACAACTCCATCAATCTTTTTCTCCCAAGGAGATTCTTTCATCCATCTAATAAGAGGCATATGGCCTTTCCTGTGGCTAACCCCATCAATGTCCCAATTATCTGCTAGAAGGCTACTGCAAGCCTCATAGGGCTTTGTGTAGGTAAATACGACCTTAGCCCCCATGCAGAAACAGGCCGTCGATGCTTTACCGAGTAAAAAGGATGCCAGGTTCTTAGTTCCATCGGTGCAGACTCTTCGGATCTCCATGTGGTCATGCCGGTTAGCCCAAGAACTGGAGCAGTTATCGACTGTGGCTATACCTTTGATACCTAATTCGGTTTTTACTCCGATGCTGAACCGATGTCGCTTTAAAGGTTTGGAGTGCCGATGATGCTCGGCCACAAATGCCTGGGCTTCAGCGAGCTTGAGGGGAACAAATGAGTGGTTAAAGTTCATTTTCAATATCCTTTTCGGTATGAAAGCAAGTACAAGCCTCTGTGTCATCGATATGACAGACTAGTTGGCAGATCGGACAGGTGTAATAATTATCATCGTTCATTTCTTTACCTTTTTAACTTTCTTCTGCTTCACAACCTTCTCAAATGTACCATCGAGAAGTGCGGTGAATAGGTTAACATTAAGCTGATAGTCTTTAGATGTGGATTTGCTCATGTGGTTGGTCTCCTTATGCTTTTAGTTCTTTAGATTTTATAGTTCGTATGCCATCCGAATCCTTGCCGATATACTCGTATCGAACTGAGGTGAATTTACCCTCCCTCAATAATCGTTTTGCAACGATTTTAGCCTCTGCTCTCCGTGACCATCCACCATTATAAAGATTTATTTCACCTTTTGAATTAATGATTTCGCTATTCTCATCTTGGAAGCACCACACATTTCTTTTTGCGGTGTCGTGGAATTTTCTGATAGTTATGTTCATGTGGTTGGTCTCCTTAGTTTTTGTGAAATTTAAAAATGCAAGTGTTCTTAGAAAGTAAACTAGACTTAATAGTATTTTCAGTTTTTTTAAGGGTGTAGTAATGTGGTTTAAGGAAATCTTTTCTGTTTACCCAAAACTTAGTATTAGCACCTCTCAACTTCGTGTATTCTCTAGCTTCCTTTTTATTAAATTCTTTCATGTGGTTGGTCTCCTTAGTTGGTTGGTTTACCACTCGTGATCGCAATCGAGTGAGTTGTTATCGTCAGTCGAGGCAAAGAAATAAAATGAAACTCCATCTCGATTTTCTTCCAATGCCCATCCTGTGCCCGTGCAAAATGCTTCAAGAACTTCTCGGTAAGTTGGAAACTTATCAAAAGAGTATGAAAACTCATCTGAGTCATTAATTCCATTAACTTCGTCAGTGACTCCATATTGGATGGTAAGTGAAATTTGTGTAGCATTGTTGTCCATACCTTTAACCTAGCTTACCTGTACATAAAAGCAAGATATATTTTACATTTATTTTTAATAATGTTGTAAGTGGCTAATAATTAACGAGCTAGGAAACGAAAAAAATTACGATTCAACATCAGTAACCTCAGCCTCAACTACTTTTTCATCCTTCAGGTTCGCCAGCTCGGCTCGGATCTCATCGAGGCTCAGAGATTTCTTTACTTCGATAGTCTGAGTAGGTTCACCTTCATATTGGCGATGCTTGTCGATTAGGATGCCGGTAGCGATGGGTAAGACTCCGTTCGGTATTTCATCGTTGTCCAGCTTCTCAATCATCTTTTCAACGGCAAGCTGTGAAGCATGGCCGATCAAACCTCTCATTACTTTCTTCGATGCATCAATCACCTCTTTCTCTCGGGACCGAACTACAGCGATAGTGTTGTGGGATACCTTCAGTTCTTTCTTGATCCGGCTTACCGGTATTCCATCCGTAAGCATTTGCACTACCTTTGCATAGTCACCTGGTCTCTTATCGAATAGCCCTTGAGCGGTGTAGACCGAGGGACAAGACTCCTCGACTGTCAGGTTCGCCGGAAGGTTATCAGCTTCAATCGTTATCCTCTTTTTTTCGGTAGGCATTTCTATCGGTGCAAGCAATTGATAATGAATTATCAATAAGCATTTTGGCAAGGACAATTAGACATAATCATTATTCTACGAAATTGGTGTAAATATTAAACCACTGATTAATAGTGCTTTATGTAAATGCTCTAGGATTGTGCAAGTTGTGTAATTTAATCGGTTAACCCCAACAGGGGGGGAGGGGGGTCGGATTTGGCGGCCCGCCGGTCACCGAGACCGATTGTAGCCCATAAAAAAATTTCCACCAATTGCGTACCACTCGCCCTCCAGTCTGCTAAAATCGAACTATGCCACTTTCTTGGACACCGCACCCCGCTCTCCCGCCTCTGACAAAATCGGAGATGCTGTCCATGTCCCCCGAATCAATCCTCGCATACTGGGAGAAAAGAGAGGAAGCGATCAAGCTCGAAAAGGAAGATCCATATCGGCACGGCTTTGAACTGGATACTTGGAAATTAGCGGATGAGCAGTTAAAGACTCACTCCGAGATCCTCGTTATGGGAGGCAACCGAGCTGGCAAATCGGAATGGGCGGCCAAGCGGGTGGTCCAGTCACTCGTTGAAAACCCCGGCACGATCATATGGTGCTTAACGGAAACCTCGGCCAACAGCATACAATTTCAGCAGAAACTAATATTTAAGTATTTACCTAAAGAATTTAAATCCTTGGGTAGAGGAAAAATCGGGTATGTCATGTACAGCCTTCGTAATGGATTTACCGCCTCAAAGTTTACTTTGCCTAACCGCTCTGAATGTATTTTCAGATTTTGGCAACAGGACATTTCGACCATAGAAGGAGGAGAAATCGGATCTCCGCAACCCCCTGTCAATCAGACACATAACATCGGATTTTGGGCGGACGAATTGGTGCCAATGAGTTGGGTAAATACACTTCGCTACCGCAATATTACCCGATCTCATGCGAGCAATTATGATGGAGTTGTTAGGCCAGCAACCGGCATAATATCCTTCACCGCCGTTGACGGATGGAACTCGGTCGTAAAGAGTATGCTCACAGGAGCAAGAACAGTCGAATCGGCAAAAGCGGATCTCCTGGACGGCGAAGAAGTCCCCCTCGTCCAGCAACCCATCCGCAAAGCCAGTTCTGTGGTATATTTTCATACGGCGGCGAACCCCTTTGGAGGTTGGGCGGCGATGAAGAATCAATTGGAGGGAGAGAAGAGGGAAACGATTCTCTGTCGGGCCTATGGAGTCCCTGTGAGGCAGTCTAGGGCCATTTTCCCGTCGCTCTCGGACCGCAACTTCGTATCCCCTGAAAATCTCCCCGATTTCTCGGAAGCCAATTGGGTATTATCCATCGATCCGGCGGGAGCAAAGCCGTGGACAATGGTCCTCTTTGCAATCGATCCTCACGGGGTAGCCTGGGCAGTTAAGGAATTTCCTGACTTCGACACCTGGGGAGGGTGGATTGACTTAACCAAGGACAAATTATCCGCCGGCGAGGCCGCCCAACCAAACGGGTACGGATTAAAGGATTATGCCGATGAAATCAGACGAATGGAGAAGATATGCGGGGATAAGGAGGTCATCCGCATAATCGACCCGAGGTTGGGAGCGGCGAGTTATCAGAAAGCGGAAGGATCTTCCAACATAATCGATGATTTAGCGGATGAAGATATCATCGTTCAACCGGCGGAAGCACTCGACATCGAAACCGGTCTTCAGGCAATCAATAATTTACTCGCATGGGATCGGGATAAACCGATGGATTTGGATAATAAGCCTAAATTGATGTTCAGCGATGAATGTCAAAATCTAATAAGTTGTATGCAAGCATATCAGCCTGGAGATTTGAAGAATCCGAGTAAGGATTTTGTCGATTTAGCCAGGTATTTTTCCATTGGAAATTTCGAGTATTTTGACGAGGACGAATTAATCGCAACAGGCGGAGGAGGATATTAATTATGGGAAAAGTTAAGAAGTGGACTAAAATGCAGAGGGACCAGGTGGTAGTTTTGCGAAAGACTGGAATGAGTTGGCCGAAGATTAGTAAGCAATTAGGCATCCCTCGTTCGACCTGTCGGGGGATATGGGTTGAGGATTCGGATGGTGAAGTGGCTTTACCCGCTCCACCGGCAAAACAGATAGAAAAGGCGAGGGTGCTTAAACTCGTCCCCAATCCCCGCCTTATGCTTATCCATTTTGATGATCGGGAAGGCATTGCTAGGTGCGTTAAGCGGCCCGAGGCCAATCACCCTCCCAAATCGGAAGTTTATGTCAAGCGAGTCGAAGGAGACGATGATCTGTATCGAATCGCATGATCAGACGGACAAGCGGATTGATGCCATGTTACAGGAAATGGTGGTGGAGGAGGGCTTGGCGGCATTTGAGGCTGGGCGTGAGCCGAACAATTTCACGCTGAAGGAGATTAGCGAATTTATTGGAGTGCCACTTGTAACTATCCATCGGGTAGAAAAAGAGGCACTGAAAAAACTTAAAAAAATAATGTTAGAATGTGGGGTTGAAAATGGAAATACAGGAATTTAGCGAAAAAGGGCCGGATGTAGATGCCATAAAAAAGGAGTTTGAAGATGCGAAAGCGGATCTCTCCTTTTGGATGGATAAAGCGGAACAGGGTAGGGAGTGTCGATTTAACGAATGGGCGGGTAAGGATGAAAGCGGAAAGAAGAACGGACCGGAAGCATTTCCTTGGGACGGAGCCAGTGATCTTGAGCCAAACTTGGTTAACCCATTGATCGATGGAGATGTAGCCCTCCTTTCTCAATCGCTTAGTCAGGCCAACCTCGTAGCCGCTCCCGTAGAGAGTTCCGACATTGGCAGTGCCAAGATGGTAAGCGAGTTTTTGAAATGGCGGATGAACTCAATGACGGAAATCCCGAGGGAGGCCGCTATTGGAGCGAACTATTTATTACAGAATGGAATCACCTTTTTCGGAACATATTGGAAAAGGGAAACCACTCGAGTATTTAAGGATATATCACTCGAAGAGATTGCCCAAATGAGTCCCGAACTGGCAATGGCGATCCAAGATCCCGAGATGAAAGAGGGAGTCGAGGAGATGTTATTCCCGCTATTCCCGAACCTTAAAAAGCGAAGAGTTCGGAAGATGATAAATGAACTTCGGAGCAAAGGAGTTTCCAAAGTCCCGACTGAGAAAGCTGTTGTAAATCGTCCGGCCATTAAGGCTTATGAATTAGGACGGGAAATAATCATCGATTCCAATGTAATTGATTTAGAGTCTGCTAGGTCAATTCATTGCATCCATTATTACAGCCCCGAAGCCCTCATGCAGAAGGTCAATGAGGGATGGGATAAGAAGTGGATCGAAGAAGTCCTCGAAAACTCGAAAGGTTTTTATGCGGATGAGAGTTACAGTTCTGATTTAATGTCCTACGATACCGGCAATTTTTACGGCACACAGGATTACGAAGGCATGGTTCGAGTAATTACAACTTATCGTAAGGAATTGGATGAAGACGATGTACCTATTTGCACGATTACCTGTTGGGCAGATGAGGCGGAAGGGCATGGATTTCATAGTCCGATGGAATACGATGAAGGTCGTTATCCATTTGTCTGTATTACTCGTGAGAACTTAAATCACCGCCTACTTGATTCCCGAGGATATCCCGAGCTTTTAAAGTCTTACCAACAGGCCGTGAAAACAGAACTCGATAGTCGGCGTGACCGTGCCTCAATGAGCACAATGCCAGCCGCAGAATATGTCGTTGGCCGTAAGCCCGAACGGATCGGGCCGGGTGCGCAGATTCCAGTTCGCAGAAGGGGAGAGTTTGGATTCGTTGAGATCCCCCGCTACTCCCCCGCCTCGATGGAGGTGGAGATGCAGTTAAGACAACTCGCCAACAAGATAACCGGTCGAGCAACATCAGCCGAAGACGCAGTTGAGGCAAACAGCATCAGACAGCACTTGGTCAATCAGTGGCTTAATGGGTTTAAACAGATTTTAAATCGGGTATGGTGTCTAGACAGGACTTATGGCGGACCACAGATATGGTTCAGAGTCACCAATAATGAACAGGGTGCAATGCTCATGCTGGATGAAACTGCCGAGGTTTATGATTTTAATATTACATGGAACAGCATGAACCAGGACGAAGAGAAGGTTCTTCAGAAATTGGATACAGTTGGTAAATTAATGTCTCAGTATGACCGATCTGGGCAAGCCCGTTTCGATGTATACCTTCGTAAAGTGCTAGAGGCTATTGATCCTAATCTTGCCGGTCAATTAATCGCACCAGTTGAAGAGGCAACTGACAAGGAGATCCAAGAAACTTCAGCCGACATTGCCAAGATTTCATCGGGACAAGTGGTCAATGTACCTCAACAAGGTGTAAATTCTCAACTTCGTCTACAAAAGCTTCGAGAGTTCCTTGAAGGTACTCCCGAAATACCGGCTCAAGATGTTCAACAGCGTATGCAAGAGGACGAGAACTTTGCCAAGAGGCTTCAGACATATGCTGGGCAACTCGAAATGATGCAAATGCAACAAAAGAACGCACTAATTGGCCAACTCGGTACAGCTCCCGGCAATGTACCTGGCACATCAGTAGCCGCTTAATTAAAAGGAAATATATTATGGCATACGGAAAAGGAACATACGGATCGAAGGTCGGAAGGCCGTCTAAAAAAGCTAAAGCAATGGGTCGGAAGAAAATGTCTCCCGCTAAGAAAAAAATGCTCAAGAAGAAAAAGTGAGTAAGGTTTACCGAGGGATTACTTTCGCCGGATATTCAAAACCGAAGCGGACCCCAAACCATCCGACTAAATCTCATGTGGTTTTAGTTAAAGACGATGGAAAGGATAAAATGATTCGTTTCGGCCAACAAGGTGCGAAGACTGCGGGCAAGCCGAAGAAAGGTGAGAGTTCGGCAATGAAGAAAAAGCGGGCAAGTTTCAAAGCTCGTCATGGGAAGAATATTGCCAAGGGAAAAACATCAGCGGCCTACTGGGCTAATAAAGTAAAATGGTAGCAAAAAAGAAAAGACCGACACCGACAAACAGCACACTTTACTCTCGGGTGAAGTCCGAAGCCAAACGGAAGTTTGATGTTTACCCATCAGCTTATGCGAATGCATGGTTGGTAAAGACTTACAAGAAAAGAGGCGGTAAATATAAATGAGTCTCAAAGACTGGTTCAACGAGGAGTGGGTGGACATCGGCCGAAAGAAAAAGGGCGGTGGGCATCCAAGCTGTGGGCGGAAGAAAGCCAGCACAAAGAAAAAGGGCTATCCGAAATGCGTACCCAAAGCCAAGGCGGCCACAATGACCAAAGCACAAAAAGCATCAGCTATCCGCCGAAAGAGATCCAAGGCTCAGGGGGTTGGCGGTAAACCAACTAATGTAAAAACCATCGTAAGAAAGAAAAAGAAAAAATGACACTAGGAGATGCAATAAATGGCCTTGGTGAACAAACCGAATGGCTCGTAATAAAAGATTTTATTAAAGAACAGCGGGATATGTGCCTGGTCGATTTTCAGGACTACACTCATGTCGATAATCCGCAAAAACTCGCCCGACTAAGTGGTGAAATTGCTGGGTTATCCCGAATAATTGAAAGCTTGGAAAATGCCGAAACTGACACCCCACCAGCAGTTTAAAAACGAACATCGGGCATTGCTGAATCGCTGGCTCGAAGAGAGCGACATCGAGGACACCGACATGGCGAAGATCGTTTTGTCGGACATAGAGGAATGGATGGATGAAGAGGTGGTCGACTTTGAATGCGACATAAGCCTCGATGATGACGAAGAACACGAAGCGTAAAGGTTATATTTACGAGCAGACTTTTTTCACTGAAGCCTTAAAGAACGGCTTAGAAGTTTTCATACCCCTCGGAGATTATTTACCGGTTGACTGCATCATCGTAAATTCGGCGGGTAAAAAATTTAATGTTCAAATCAAAGGGTCTGAAAAGTCGAGTATTTCGGAGAGAAAAAACGGATGCCAAAGATATAAATTTTCCACCACCACTGGACGGACAGTGAAACAAGCCCTAGACTGCACGAAAGTCGATATAGTGGCTATATTTTGTGCCGACATTAACACCTGGTATTTAGTTCCATGCATGGCGATTGATGGAGCGTTGACTGTTGCGGTGTATCCGCACAACCCCAATTCCAAAGCCAAGCACGAAAAATATCGGGAGAATTGGGACATATTTAAAACTCCCTGAAAATTTTATCCGCCCCCCTGTCATAATTGGAAATGGCGAACCATTTCGGTCCGCAGAAAACGCAAGAGTGCGAACTTTCCAAACGCAGAGAAAATATGGCAGATACAGAATTAAGCGAGGCTCCGGCTGAATCCACGGGAGCAGAAACAAACACGCAAAGCATTACGACCCTTGAGGAGTTAACGGCATCGTTCGTTGACAAAGTTGAGGAGAGTGAAGCGAAAGAGGAATCTGAAGCGGAAGCTGGTCCCGAGACAACAACCGCAGACGCAGAAACCGACCAGGATCAAGATGTTCTTTTACAGTCAACCGAATCTGAGGAATCAGAGGAGGAGGAAACGGAAGAGATAGCCGAAGAGGAGGAGTCAGAATCGGAAGAAGCTGAACCGCCCAAAGCTGTCGGTAAACTGCTCAAACAGGTTAATAAACTGACCGCCCGAGCCAAGTCAGCCGAAGAAACAGCCGAAGCATTACAAGCCCAAATCGAATCATTAAAGACTAATCCGCAGAAGCAATCGGAATCCAGTCAGCCCGCTTTGGAAGAAGTCCAGGACTTTCAGTCATTGGAAACTCTTCGGAAGGAAGCTTTAGCCGCCAAGAAATGGGCTTTACAGCACATTGGGAAAGATTATGTCGAAGCCGATGGGAAAGAATTTGCTGATGAAGATATCAGAAATATTCTCACTCAGGCAGAAGATTATCTAACGGAGAAAATCCCCGAAAGGGCGCAATATCTCCAGTCAGCGGCTCAATGGCAACAAGATACGATCAACACTCATCCGTGGATTTCAGAAACAGTTGATACCGACATCGCCGAAGAACGGAGATCCGTTTTAGGTCAGATCAAAAGTCAGTATGCAGACATTCTCAAATCCTTACCTAATGGCGATTTCGTTGCCGCAACACTCGTTCGAGGAGTTGAAGCAATTAAGCAAGACCAGGCGGCCAAGACGGCCAAGCCGAAAGCCAAAAGGGTAGCCAAAGCACCTCCTTCATCGATGGGTGACTCATCCCCACCGGTACAAACCTCGGCCACTCGAAAGACTGCAAATAAACAGAAGATTTTGGAGCGTAAAAATCTCTCGGTCAACGATCTCGCCGCATTTCTTGCGGACTAAAAAAATTTAAAAATCTTAAAACAAGGAATTACTAAAATGTCTCTCGCAACTTCATATAATGTGACCGCCGACAAAGGCGCACAAACCAATCTGGAAAATGTTCTCCGCACTGTGGAGCCCACCGAAACGCCCCTATTTTCTACGCTTTCACAGTCTGCCGCACCCAAGGCAACTTTGAATGAGTGGTTAGTCGATAGCCTCGCAAGCCCCGAGATCGGAGGAACAATCGATGGTGTTGATTTAACACTTTCGGCTGGTGGATCAAACTTTCAAAACTTAATTGACTCAAGAGCTAGACTCGGGAATAGGGTACAGACAATCCGCGATGCGTTTGCAACCAGTCGGCAGTCAGAAATGGTAGATGTCGCTCCTGGTGGATCACTCTTCGCCGCTTCCAAAGCAAAAAGTCTTTTGCAGTTAAAGCGTTCAATCGAGACAGCAATCGGATCGGGTAATGATCAGAATGTTGGTTCAAGTTCTGCCGCGGCGAAGCTCTGTGGGCTCGGGATTTGGAGTGATCCGAGTGCGACCGGAAATACTTTCGATACAGGTGCTAAACAAGCATTTCGTGCAGTAAGTGGTTCTCGCGTAAGTCTTGCATCCCTAACTGAATCTGCTTTTCGTGGGCTTCTTCAAGCTGTTTACACTGCTTCCGGTTCTAAAGGAAATCTGAACCTTTTTGCTGGCCCAGCCGTGATGAATCAGATAACAGATTATACCCGTTCAACAACAGCAAACGGAAACTTTAGTTTCGACCAGGATGTTAGCGGTAAGGTCTTAGTTCGTTCAATTCTGACTTACATTTCCGATTACGGACAAATTAATATCATCCCTGATTTATTTTTGGGTCGTGTGGATGGCGCTGCAAGTGGAACTGACACCGTTGAGGGTACAGTAAACACAGATCGTGGATACATCCTCCCAAGTGATGACACGGTTTCCTTGAAGTTCCTTGAAGGTATCACAGTTCAGGATCTCCCTGATAACGGTGCTGGGAAACGGGCCTTCTCTGAAGCGATGTTGACTTTGAGGGTGGGAAATCCACGCGCACTTGGCTCAATAGTTTAGGTTTAAGTTGGTTTATTAGTGTTATTTGGGGAGGCCGGTTGGATAGTGGCCGGCCTCCCTTTTCTTTTTAAAATATGAGTTTAAACATCATAGTAAAAGGCGGGAAGAGAAGTGGTGGAATGTCGGGCGAAGAGATGGCCCACTACTTATCGAAAAAAGTTGAACGGGATGCCGAGCGGGAAAAAGCTGGGTATGGTAAGCGAGCAATCGCCGCCCGAAAGAATGCCGAGAAACTTGGGGGAGGGAAAGACTTTCGCTTAGTTTCTGCAATCGATGCGACTACCTTTTTGAGACATGAGATTCAATCACCTGGCTCGATGTCTGATTCAGAATATCGCCGGGACTTCGCAAAAGCCAATCCTGAAACGGTAATCGGAAGCTAGATGCGGACCATAACCTACACTGAATTAAAGAATCGATTCACCTCGGCCATCGGGGTGGATACTTTATTATCGGTAGAAGAAACAGCATTCAAAAACTCGTTAAACGACCGAGTTAAGGGAGCATGGACCCGCGCACAATGGCCCGAGCTAATGACAGTAGTGGAGAAGACTGTTGCCGCCGTTACCTCGCCAATCGTGGCAGACAAAGCCGTGCAAATCGACAACGATGCAAATCTAATGGATGTATTTTCGGTCTTCGATAAGAATCCATTATCAGACAGGACAGCATTCAAGTTGGATTACAATTTAATCAATGGGTACTTAGTTTTACCCGCCAATTCGTCCCAATCTTCAGTGTTCGTAATGGGAAACCAGGTAACTCCCTCAAGCTATGGAGAGACGGGAGATCCCGACCTCCCAAGATTCTTGGAGAGGTATTTACTTTTAGCCACAATTGCAGACTGGTACAAATCAGACGGCCAGTTGGAAAAGGCGATCCAACAGGAACAAATGGCAGAAGAAACCCTTGCACTCGAAATAGACCGAGTCGAGAGGCTGGAGGGGATGAATAAAATATCGGTCAATACATATCCGAGCTATTCGTTCGGAGTAAACATTTTAACTACTACATAATTATGGGACTAGGATCAGTAAATATCGGAAATGCTATGGGAGCCGGCGGAAGTTTATACGCCAATGATACAGCGGCCCACACTGGCAATTTTACATCAATTCAATTCACCGAGGACTCCGTTCTTTCGGCATACACCGGTAAGGTAGAGAATGTATCTGCTCTGATTTCGGACGGAACATCCTTCGCACAGGGTCAGGTAATTTACGGCGAATGCACCAGCTTCACTTTAGCGAGCGGAGCCTGTCTAGCCTATAAAGAATAATGCCCTTTAACTGTCTAGGACTTCTAATCGGTGACACCGATGCGGACAACGCAGTCGGACCAGTACCTATTGTCAATAATGCTTTGCTTACTGAGTCTAGGGCATTCTTGCAGACCGAGGACGGATCTTATCTTCAATTTGAATTTTAAATATCATGGCTAATTCACGCATATCCTCACTTACATCACTTGGTGCAACTCCAAACACCGCTGACATCATTCCGATTACCGATGTGTCAGACACAACCGGTTCGCCTCAAGGTACTACAAAGAAGGTAACAGTTGCTAACTTGGTTGCGGCGGCTCCGCAAGGAGATCTCCAGGCATCCAATAATTTATCTGATGTTGCTAGTGCATCGACATCAAGAACGAACTTGGGTTTAGGCGATGCGGCCACGAAGACAGTTGGAACTGCTGATACAAATGTACTTGCAGTTTCTAGCGGCACAGTCGATTTAGGCGGGAATAAAATTGAGGACTTTGGTGCTAGTATCAATGACCAAACAGGAACTACATATACTCTACTTGCTAGTGATAACGGAAAGGTAGTTGTGTTAGACAACGCTAGTGCAGTAACTATTACAGTCCCAAGCGGATTAGGAGCAGGCTTTAATTGTAGCTTCGTACAGAAAGGTGCTGGTCAAGTTAGCTTTAGTGCATCTAGTACTACTATCAACAATAGACAGTCTCACACCAAGATCAACGCTCAGTACGGAGTAGCTAGTTTATTAGCTTATGCCGCTGACACTTTTGTTCTAGCTGGAGACACAGCTTCCTAAGAATGTTCGTTCTTCCTACATTTGGTCTGGGAGTCATAGGCAGTCCTACTGTAATTCCTGAGACTTTTGATACTGCTACTTTGGATAATGGAGGTAATGGTGCTGGTAATGATAATACTTTAACTCTAACCATTCAACCTTCATCAGCGATTACAGCTAGTGGAACAATTACATTGGCTGGACTTACAGGATCGCAGACAGCAGATAGTGGATCATTAACAGTTGGAGGTGCTGGTGCAGCAATCTTTGGATCAAGTGCAGATTGGACTCAGTCAAGTGGTACTTTGGTTCTTACTGTTGCTGGCGGTCAAAGCGTACCAACAGGTTCAGATACTGTAATCACATTTACCCTAACTAATCCAGCTACAACGAATGCTGGAGTCACGGGAATTACTTTAGCTTCTAGCGGATTCACGACTGCAAACATTAGCGGAACATTCTTAAATGCAGTAACTTTATTTAATGTTACCACAAGAGATACAGAAGCTAATATTCTTTCAAGCACACCTACTAATCCTAGCGGTGAAGTTAACATCGCATTCGGCACGGATACTAATGACTTTTACATCTACGATGGAAGTGCTTGGTACAACAATAACA
>Ga0208791_1000168_pt1 | contig 34685 bp, 62 predicted proteins | sample 11_taG_FD_184084 | JGI IMG/M metagenome (GOLD analysis project Ga0208791, IMG submission 184084) | Marine viral communities from the Subarctic Pacific Ocean - 11_ETSP_OMZ_AT15265 metaG (SPAdes) (version 2) | ecosystem: Environmental > Aquatic > Marine > Oceanic | place: Pacific Ocean | collected...
AAGAATATGTTCCTTTTGAATCTCTTTGCTGCTTATCTAAAAAATAAGCTACATCTGTAGGTATTCTGGAAGTTGGTTTTCCTAATCCAAGTTCATCACTAACAAATTTAATATCTTTTTTTTTTTCAAATAAATCTAATGGTTTTTTATTTAAAATTTCACTACTCATATTATAACTATGGAGTTAAACTAATATCTGTTTCTTGTTCTAACATTTGCCAAACTTCTTTTCTATTTTTATATTTATTAATAAAATCTTGGTATCTTACATCTTTCATTAAAGGATATACTTGTTCTTTTAAATGTTTGTCTGTAATCAAACCTCTATTAAATTCTATGGAATCAGTATCTTCGTCTGTATTTAATATTGGTACTTGCATACCATTTGTTTTATTAATAATATATATACCATTTACATCTGATATTCCAAAAGCGTCAGCATCTACAGCAATTAAATCATCTATTTCATTAAATGGATTTATTTTACCTTGATCGTGAAGTGACTTAATATAAGTTTTAATAGATATGTCGTGATAGTCTGGTCTGTTTTGTTTTCTTGGAACTAACATTCCAAAAATATCTACTCTATAATCTCTTTCAATATTATTTTTAACAGATTCTAAAATTTGATCTTGATCACCTCTTCTAATTTTATAAAGAAGATTTGATTGTCTCATAACAAGACTTTCTATTTCATCTAAATTAACAGCATCTTTTGCAAAAAAACTATTAGCAATATCTTTTGATACACTTGTAATTTTTTTAGAATCTATAATTAATTTTTTAACATCTTGAGTATTTTTATTTTTATAATATCTTTGATAATCAGATACAGCATTTTCAAAAGTTGCACCCATATTATCAATCATAAAATCTAAAGCATCATAAAAATCTATTTCATCTTGAGTTAGTTTCATTCCACCTTTTAGGTAAGCATCTGCTCCTTGAGATTTATAATTTTTATAAATATCATATGCTGATTGAACTACTTTAATATTTCCTGTTATAGCAGCATTTGTAAATCCAGCTTGTAAAACATTTTTATGTGGTTTGAAAACACCATTGTTATTTATTGCTATTTCAGCAATTTGATTACCTTGTGTTATATTTCCAGAACTAACCAAATAATTTAACCCATCTGTTTTTTCTTTATCAGAAAGATGTATACCCATGTTATTCAACATACCATCTGCTATTAAAGTTATTTTTGACGCTTCTGCAAAATCTTTTTTTAATTTCTCTCTATCATTATCAGTTAAAAATTTTTTATCATTTAATGTAGAAATCATTTCCAATGATTTGTTAAAATTATTTTCATCTAAGGTTGTTTGAAAATCTATTTTAAATAAATTATTTTCTAAATTATCTAAATCTAATTGTTTAGTGGATGGAGCATCACCAAAATGTGTAGCTTTACTATCTAAATCAGAAAACATTTCATTACGATAAAATAATTTTTCTTGCTCATCTTTTGCTGTTCTGTATTTAGATAAATTTAATTGAAAATTTGTTTCAAAATTATATGCTGTTTGTTTATCTAATTCATTTCTTGATAATTGTGCTACTTTATAATTTCTTCTAACCAAATCATAATTAAACTTATCTTGCATTATTTTTTTAATTCTTTTGTTTTCTATTTGATTTAATTTTTGATTAAATAAAAAACTAGATTGTGTTTTAAATATTTTTTGAGCTTCTGATGGATTAAATTGTTTTGAAGATTGATCTTGTATTTGATCTAGTTCAGTAGATAATTCTAAATATTGCTTGTCTGCTTCTGCTTTTTCAGCAATCATTCTTTCTCTTTCATAATATTCTGCAATTTGAGTTACAGGTTTTACTAATGCAGCAGCAGGAGTTGCAGTAGGAGATAGTTGCAATCCTGTTCTAACACTTGGTGCTTCAGTAGTTATTGTTCCTCTAGCTTGAAATGTAGGTATCTTTGGCATTAGAATGATCCTTCAGTTGCTGTTAAATCTGTAATTATTTGTGTTTCTCCACCTAATAAAGATTTACCATAAGGTGCTAAAGCACTAGCAGCTTGACCATAATATCCTATAGCTGCTGCTCTACCTTGTTGTCTTGCAAGTTGACCTTGCATTCTAGCAAAGTTAGCTTGTTCAAATGCTCTTGCTTGACCAATTTTAGAGTTGTATTCTATTATATTTTTTTCTATTTCAGATTGTTCGGCATTAGATCTTAATATTTTTAAAGCAGTACCAGATAATTCTGCACCAGATTTTAATACAGATACTTTTGTTTCAGATTGTAGTTGTTGAAACTGTTGATCAAATCTAGCTAAATCTAATTCAGTTCTCTGTTCTATTGCTTGAGCTTCTTGTTCAGCAACTTGTGCATTTCTTTCTTGGATAGCTTGATTATATTTTCCTGTTGCTGATGCTTGTCTAGCAGCTATTATAGATGTTCCAGCAGTTATTGCAGCAGTCCAACCCATTAGAATAACCTCGCATACATATATTGATCTGAACCATCAAAGCCAAATTTTTTCATTAATCCTTCTTCCTCTAAACCTAACCACTTAGCAAATTTTAAGCCAGTTGTATAGTCAGCTCTTACAGCAGTTTGAACTCTATTGATATTATTTTCTTTAGCAATTCTTGCAAAATCTTTTCTTATAGCTTTCGCTACAAGTAATGAATGATCTAAAGCATCTTTAGTAGCTAACACCCAACCTTCTGCAACACCATTCCAAATAATTTTCATACCTGCAGCGAAGATAGGTTTACCATCAATCATACCTGTAAATGCTAAGTTATCTTGTTCTAGGTTCTTTGCGTTACCATCAAACTCCATATCCTTATCCATTAATGTATGATTCATTTGTTGCTTCATAATGTATGCTCCATGCTCTCCTGTATATCTTACTATATTTAATATTCTATCCATCGTTAGTTTGAAGTTTAGGATATAAAGATAGTATCGTCAAAGGTAAAGGTTGGTTTTGTCTTACAAATATAAAACCATCTGTCTCGTAGTTACCTCTAAACTCTATTTCTTTATCACCTGTAAATACATTGATACCACTATCCATTGCGTTAGCTGAAGATCTAAATGGTATTCGTTCCATGTTATCTAGATCTGGACCAATCTCCACACCAATACTTTCGTAAAGTCTAGCAGTAATTTCATAGATTCTTTTAGTTTTACTTTGTGATGTACCATTCTGTGAACCAGCATCTATTCTCATTGTTTGTAATAAAGATGTATAGCTTAATCCAATTTTAACTTTACTTGCAGATCTACTTAAAGTTATTTCTCCAGAGCTAACTACAACATCTGGATGTGTTGCACCATCAGCTAATACTGAAACTGTTTGACCTTCAAGATGAGCAAGACCAGATATAGTTGTAACTGCAGATCCATTATAAGCTAATTGTGAATCTAAAAAGTTAAATGATGTATCATCTGCTTCATCAAAGTCATATTGATTAATAAATTCTACATATCTTTTTGTTGCACCATTGATTGTTCTTTTTATAATTACCCATGTTTGATACTCCGAATCATCTGTAGGAATTGTTGCAACACTTTCACAAACTGAATTACCACTTCCAAACGCACCACCAAAAATATGTCTGTGCCAAGCAACTACTTGCTGTTCTCTTTGATAAGTTAGACCAACTAATTGACCATCATTTCTAGCACACCATATAACTTGATTAGGTTCTTGTTGATATGATAATTGTTTAAATCCACCTTCTGAAATATGTTCGGCAAGGATAGTTAGATCTGGAGCTATGTAACCATCAACATCAAAGTTGTATGCTAGTTCTCTTAATTTTCTTTTAGCTCTTTGTAAAAATAAAGTTGCGTTACCAACAGCTAGAGCATCTACATTTGCTGCACCATTGTTAGATTGTTTTTTAATTAATATGTTTGTAGGTGTAATAGCAATATCAGTACCACCACCACTAACTGCAAACTCACCCCCTGCAGTACCAATGATTAAAGTTCTTGTAGCTGTCATAAATCTAATTGCATTTACTTGGTTAGATGCAATCGTATAAATAATAGCATCATCATCTGCTACTGTTCCATGATAGTTATCATCCATATTTTCATAATCACCAGACTTAGAAAAGAATAATGTTTGTGGTTGAGATAAGGTTGCTGCAAATACTAATCTTTGTTCAAAGAAAGTTACGCAAGAAGGATGACCAGTAGTAGAACTAAAAGAACCTAAAGCAAAATCAGTTGTAGATGAACCATTTGATATATCAGATAACACTTCCATATCTACTACAGTTGATGATGTGTAGCCTGTAATTTTTACATGACCATCAAGAATATGAACTAATCTACCAACATCTGTAGCCAACCAACCTTGATTAGAATTAACTCCAGTAGTTGATGATAAGGTTAATGTACCTGTATGACCAGCATTAGTATGTGATGCTGTCATAGTTGTTGTTTCAATATTATGATCCATAAATGGACCATTCGTAAATTCAACACTTGCTAATGACCAAGATGTATGACCTGTTCTAGATAATTTTTTTACTGGATGATTAGGATGACAAATGTACATAACATCAGCAGATTGTGCGAACTTAATATCAAATAGTTCTGCTTCTAAATAAGGTGATGATATTTCATAAGCTGAACCACTAGATAATATTTGACCATCATCTTTGTAGAAACGAATGTATTGATTACCAAACTCCAGCATATAAGTTTGTGTTGTACTAAATTCAAAAGGAATTAATCTTGTTTCTTTAGAGCTATCTTTTACTTCTGCTACAAACTGTGTGCCACTTCTTCTTGCTGCACTTCCATGAGGAAACACAATCATGTTTTCTAAAGTCTTACATCCTGTAGGATATTTTTGTAAATCATTTCTACCATCTAACCTAGGTGATAATTCACCACCTGTGAAGTTCGTTAATTGAACAGCAACTCTAGCCATAGGTTAGTACCTTGAGTTTATAAAAGTAGAAGCTCCCATTACATCTGCTTGACCATTATCTGGATTAGTATTGTAACCTTCAGTAGCATCTACAAATCTAGCTTCTTTTAATTTATCTTGAAATAAATTATACATATTAGAAGCAACAGGATTAGATGATGTTACTGCGTATGCAATATCAGCAGCTAATGCAGAAGATATTGTTTCTCTTAACAACTCATCATATTGATTGGGATCTGTAATTCTTGCAACATATTGTATCTTAACTGTTCCATGATTTGCTACAATCTTTCTACCTTCAATCTTATAATCATAATCGTAATTTAAAATTGTTAAAACTCTCAAGCAATCAGCAGGTAAAGTAAACTGATAACTAAAACCCCATGAAGGAGTTTCTGTATCTTTTGCAAGTTCAACTCTTTTAATTAAACAATTCCATGGGTGAGATCTAAATAAACTATCTCTAACTTGTGTGTATCTTGCGTTGCAAAGTCTTGCGTTCTTTGAATCTTCTGTAAGTGTTAAGATTGTTGATGCACCAAGTTGGTTTAATGCTCCATTACAAATGTCTACTACTGATGCCATACTACTTCCTTATAATATATTTTCGCCTTATCTGTCTATCTTTTTCTAAAGCAAAAATTTCTTCTGTTGTTCTCTCTTCTTTACTGTCAAACCCATAATGATTCTTACTATCATTTTGAAATCTGTCTACTAAAATATACCTATATACATAATTATCTTTTTTAAAATGCATTACAGGTTTTAAATCTTGTATCTTTTTCATGCACTTTAAGGGGTTTCCACTCTCGCTTCCACCCCTTAAAATTTTATTTACTATGCTTCGTGAGCTAAGATTTCTACAACTTTTTCTTCTTCCATTCTAGTTGCACCGAATGCAGCAGAATAGTAGACTTGAGTTGCGTAACCTTTGTCTGATCTTTCATCAATTCTAGCAGTTGAATCTTTACCAACAGCTAATGCAAGACCATCTTGTGCGAAAGCAAAACATTTTCTTTTGCTTGAAGCGATTGACAATCTGTTAGATACACAAAAGTTGAATCCTAAGAATGTACTTACATCACCTTGAGCTAATGCTTTTACTGTGTTGAAGTCGCTTGAAGTTACTTCAGTAGTTCCTAATAGGTCTGTAACCTGTTTAGGAGATACTACGATGTATCTTGGAATTGACGGATCAACACTAGCTAAGTCAAGAATCTCTTTTGCTTCTCTAAGTTTAGCAATAGTTAAACCTACAGTTCCAGCTTCAGCGATTTTTTGACCAGAAGGTAATGCAACAGAAGTACCACCAGCTACGCCAGTATCAGCAGCACCAGTTGCAGCAGTAATGATAGCATCATCCATAGCTCTACCCATTGCAAAAGCAGCAGCTTGTGCATAGCTAGAAGTAGGATCTACTAACATTCTTACTTTATCTAGATCGTCTACAAGATCTGCGAACTCATAGTCAACAAGTGAAACTCTTCTTCTTGAGTGAGGAGTATCTGCTTGTGGAGTGTCAGAGTGTCTAGTTGATCTTACTGTAGCAGTAACGCTTCCGATTTGGTCGAAGAAAGCATTCTTTCCTGTAACAGATTCAAGTCTCACTTTATCTCTTAAAAGTGATCCTTTTTGTTGTGATAACATTTGTATGTTTGAACTGTATTGTTCTACAAATGCTTTTGTTATTTCAGTTGACATATTATGTCTCCTTAATTGTTAAGTTAATGTTAAAACAAAAACAGAGACGTTATCAGAAATTCTGGCTTCTCTTGGATTTAAAGTCTTTTAGACTACAATTCTATTCTTTGTTGTCAGTAAGGTTCTTTCGAATTGTCTTACTTTTCTTAGGCGAACTTTCATTCGCCTTAGAAATCCATTTATAATATTCTTCGCAGATTGGCAAGGGATTAGATTTTTGATTCTCTGATCCACTCTCTACAACAATACGAAGTATTTCTAATCTTAAATCTTCTTTATCCATTAATCATTGTTCTTAAAGTAAATACTTGTTGAACTACTTTGTCATGATCTGGGTGTGCTTTATTCCAGTATGGACCATTAGTATCATTAACAAGTTTACTAATTTCAGCTTCATAGTCTGTACCTCGATCAGTATTTTCACTCTCTGTACTTATTAATTTATCTTCAGATAATATGTTTGCAATGTTTGCAAAACCTTTAATAACTTCTGGATGATCTCCTAATCTTGTACCATCCTTTAGTTCCATATCTAAGATTTGTGGATTCATATTTGCTTTAGCAACTGATCCAGCTTTTTTAATGTTAGCATCATAGTTACCACCCCACTCTTTACGAAGTTCAGCTTCTGCATTCGCTTGAGCAGTTTCAGTATCTATTCTTGCTTGTTGCACAGATCCTTCCATAGAATTTTTATAAAACTCTAAGATACCTTGTGCTTGTTTATTATTTAAACCAAGTTGATGAGCATTCTCTGCAAATTGTTTTATTGCACCTTCATCCAATGGAGCTGTTTCTGATTTTACTTCCAACTTGTATTTGTCTGCAGATTCTGGTCTACCAAGTTTTCCATATACTTCATTCCATTGATCTTCTGTTGAGTTCTCATTTGGTACTGCAACTTTGTCTTGACCAATCATTCTAGTTGCGTTGATATAACTTTTAGCTAACGCATCTATTTCAGTAAACTTAGAAATGTTTGGATCGTTTCTAAACTCTTCCGAGATTGTTTCTTTCCAAGACTTAACAGCAGTTGGTTGTTCAGTTACTTGAGGAGTGTCTGTAGTAGTTTGTGTTGTCTCTTCTACAGGCACATCAGTTTGTGTTATCTGTTCACTTGACATTCTTATTCTCCTTTTGTAGCATTTGTTTTATAAATAGAAGTACGCTACGTTGACCTTCCATATATGCACTCTCATGGCTATCACCTTTTACATTGGTGGTAGAATGATAATGACATCTTTTTTCTAAGTCAGACAAAACCTCTTTGCCTTCGTCTGTATTAAAAATATATTGATAGTTGTCTCTAAGTTTTTTTACTAGATTCTCTAGCTGTTTATTTGTTTCCATAAATTATTCAACATCAGCGTTTGCCAAAGCCTGTGCTTCTTCTGGTAATGCTTTTGCTAATGGTGCGACTTTTCCCCCTGCTTCTGCTAGTTGTTGTACTTGTTGCATCTGTTGCATTTGCTCTTGTTGTTGTGCTGCTTGTTGTCTTTCAGCATTCAATTCAGATTGTGGTTTTAATATTTTTTGTGGAACACCTACTATGTCTGCTAAGTGTCTAACCAACTTATCCATATTGATATGATCGAATACTGGAGCAACATTTGATAAGCTACCCATAATCTCAATAGCTCTCATGATTGATTGTAACTCGCTAGACTTTTGTGCTTTAGCTAGTGGAGATACATATTCAATTTCTATATCTGTACCTGCTAAAAATTCTGGTGCAGGTCTAAATAAATTCTTTCTAAGTATTAATGCAAATGCTCTATCGATTAATGGTTTTAATAATTCAGATTGAAGTCTACCCAAAACTGGTCCAAGTAATCTCATCTTCTCTTCGTTACGTTGGATAACTTCTGTCGCTGTCATTTGTGGACCATTCTGCATCATAAGTTGATTTACATAGAAAGCATTTCTAATTGAGTTTCTTCTTTGCTCTTCCATATTTAAACCTAGTGGAGTGTTCGCACCAATGTTTAATGGTTCAATTCTATCTCTAGTTCCTGCTCTGTAAAAATTTAAACCACCTGGTACTGTTCTTACAGGTAACATAAAACCATCATCTGGAACTAACAAAGGTGGATCAACTTGTTTCTGTGCAGACTTGATTGTAGTCTTTGACATTTCATTTAGCATCTTAACGTCTGGCAAAGCTGTCATTGCTGGAGATCTACCATAGATTTCGTGTGATGCTTTTAAGTATCTTGGTACTACAAAAGGAAACTCTCTAAAACCAGATACAGATAATTCATCTCCACTATCTGCGTCTAAGTAAACAGATTCAAAAGGCATATTATCTTTGTCTTGTTTCTTTGGATCAAAGTCAGATCTAGGATATACTGCGTGAAGTATCTCTACTTCTTCGTAAGGATCTTTCTGTGCTTTCGTTGCGATGTTCATTGATACATCACCAAACTTTTGCATTACTGCTCTTGCAGATAAACTAAACTTTCTAAATACTGTATCGATTCTTCCTTTGTCATTTTCTGCAATAAAGATTTCGTTAATGTGTCTTGTAGAAAATTTTAAAATATCTTCATCATCTTCTTCAATAAACATTGCAGCAGTTCCAAATGTAATTAGATCATGATACAGTTCAAATATTTCTTGTTGGAAGTTAGACTTATTAAATGCAGAGTACATAACTTCTGTTGCATCTTCTAACCATTCTTTTGCTTCATCCTCATTCTCCATATCGTTTTGTTTGAATCTTAAAGAGAACCAAGGAGTAGATGGGTTTGTCAACATACCATGTAGTGATGCTGCTAATAGTTCTACTGATTGTAATGGTGAGCCATCAAAAATAAGTTCTGTTCTTTTATCACCTTTAGATCTTGTTTTAGTTACATCTGCTTTTCTTGGTTGCATATAATCTGCAACTTCTTGCCAATGACTTTCCCAGTTTTGTCTTTGTGCTTTTAAACGATCATATCGTTTTAATAAATTTTTTGCTTTATCTGTTTGTGCCATTATCTACCTAATAAACTTGGTTTGCCTAATGTCAAGCTACCAGTTGCACCAGTAACACCTGTCATGATTGTTGGAGATCTTCCTTTAGCTTTTACTTTTCTTTTTCTTAACAAGATTGGATCTTCAGCATCTGTTGCTGTACTCTGTGAAACTTCTGCAGTAGTTGGAGCAGTTACTGTTGGAGCTTGTACTACTTGACCACTCGAACCTGTTGCACCACCATCATTACCACTAACAGGTTGATAAGAAGCACTTGATTTAGTTTGGTATGCACTACCTTCATAATCTAATTCTTTCTGCATTTTTGATTTTTCTGCTGATTTTTTTACACCTCTAATAGCAGCTCCTAAAATTCCACCACCTTTAATAAATTCTACAACTTTATTTTTTTTCTTAGGTGGCTCATATCTTCTTTCTCCACCCCCACCAGTTGATGCACTAGGAGATCCCATTACTTACCAAATGTTAAAGAAGATTTAGTTTCAGATTTAACTTCTGTTTTTACTTCTGACTTAACTTCTTGATTAATACCTACACCAGTATCTAGGTCATCCATATTACTAATAACTTTTTTTGCAGCAGGTTTCTTTTTTGTAAATGCTTTTTTAATTTTATCTAACATATTATTCTCCTAATAAAGTTTTAAGTTTTGTTTCTTCAGATTCTTGTAGACCAAGTGGTCCAGTAAGGATTGTAGACTTTCTACCTTTTCTTTTTCTCATGATTGCATCTTGTTCAGATTTTATTTTTGCTTTCTCTTCTGCTGACAGTTCTGCTTCTGGAGCTTCTGGCAAAGGTTGCACAGGTGGTAGTGGTGGCATTTTTGGTTTGAATATTGATCCCATAATTAAATAATCCTGTAATCATTATCTGCTACACTTTGTGGAGCAGTTTGTCTAGTATTAATTTCTTGAAGACCAACAGCTAGGTAACGCATAGCATCACAAGCATGAGAACTCCAATCGTGTACAGGTTTCGATCTGAACATTCTATTTTTGTCGATGTACTTCCTATGGTAATGTCTTAACGCATCTACTAAACTTTTGCAATGGTCTGTATCTATCCAACATCTAGATAGCAGCATGGTTACTGCGTGGATACCTTCTTCTACTGGTAGCTTCGGTACTACTTTAAACCTAACTCCTAACTGATATGCTATCTCTCTTCTGGTCTTTCCATTGCCAAACTCTTGCACATCAATATCGTGTGGAGCAAAGTGATCTTTGTAGATGTAAGGTTTTTCTTCTAGCAACTGGATATAGTGTGGTAAGCCATGACCTCTCTCTTCGTGGTAATCTATTATTTGTATTGATGTTCCTTTTTGTTGAAAGAATATAATACTACTGTGGTCTGCGACACCGAGATCCCAGGCAGTTGAGACAGGCAAAGTGGGATCGTAGGGAACTCTAGCTATCTGGTTCTTATCTTCAATCTTGTTAATCTCTTCACCATATATTGCACCTTCTATGTTTGCTATCCAATCACACTCAAACTCTTGCATATACTTCTTCTCACCCATAACTTCTTTTGCTTTCTCTAATTCTTCTGGGTCTACAATCTTAGTATCACTTGCTTTAGCTTTGTAGTTAAACCAATCTTCTGCACCATTTGCGTGTTGGTATAGATCATAGAAGTTGTTGTTCATTCCAGCAGGTGTACCAATGAAGACACAATAACCTTTACGATCTGATAGAGCTGGTCTAATTATTTCTGCAAAGAGTTTACCATCAATGTTAGCGTATTCATCTATGACACATCCATCTAGGTATATACCTCTTAATCCATCTGAGTTTTCTGCTCCAAGTAATGTTATTCTTGAACCATTGGGTAAATCAACTCTTAGTTCTGTTTCGTTAAACTTAGTGTTTGGTATCTTTGCTGTGAACTGCTTCATGTAATCCCACGCAATACTTTTGGCTTGTTTGAATGTGGGAGCTATGTATGCAAATCTAGGATTCTTCAACTTGCTCATTAATGCTGATCTAATCAAATGATTTATCATACATACTGTTTTGCCAAACCTTCTGTGGCACACGAGAACACTCCATCTGTATCTATTTATCTGTTGATGTAAATAAGATTGATGTTTTCTCGGAGTATAAGGTATTTTAATATTCATTAGTGTATCATCTTTGATCTTTCAATACTGCTTAATGGATTATAGTCTACACCTAGTGTCATCATTACATAATCAGTAAACAGCTCTGCTGCTTTCGCATTAGGTAAACCAACAAATCTAATAATAACATTATTTGTTTTCTTATCTATATAAGCAATACAATCTAAATCTTCGGTATTAAGATAATCCATATACTACATCTAGCTAATTTAGAATCGTTTTAAAGTAAAAAATAAAATATTGCATAAGGTTGAATAAATAGGTGCAGGGTTGTTTGTGGGGGTATGTGTCTGTGTGTCTGTTAATAAATCCCATGTATATATATATAATAAAACGACACCACAATCTGGGGGGTAGGGGGTATCGCGTTCTATAAATATAGTCAAAACTACAACAAATATTGGTAACGATAACTAAAAGGTTATCATTACTAAAATAAAAAACCTTTAAATAAATAGGTCAACAATACTTACCTATCCGATACTTATGACGTGGGTGGGAAGTTGACGTGTCAATGTAAGAATAGGATCATTTAACTATCTTTAACTATCTTTAATTTTCTTTAAACTTCTCCAAACATTAAAACTATTCTAATCTATATATGCGTCAATATGTCAACTTACATTAATTAACCAATATATTAAATTAAACGAAACAAACAAAACAAAGGAAACAAAAATGACTAAATTTAAAACTTTAATAAACTTTAAAGATGGTACTTCAATGTACTATAGAGATCACAAAGAAGCTTTTGAAAATGCTAAATCAAAAGGTTTAAATGATCCACAAAATTATATGTATATGTATTCAAAAGATAACAAAGATTATTTTAAGAATATTGATTATAGAAATTATATTAACTTTAATCAGTAATAATATGATCTATAAAATATTATTCTTTGTATTTACTACAACCTTTTTAACTTCTTTGATGCTTTATATCTTGCATTTATGGAGCATCTAGGGGTGCGACAAATATATACAAGACAAACAAATCAAGTTAAATTATAACAATAGAAAACAACTAACAAAGGGAAAACAATGAAAACACAAATAGACCAAAAAAGCCTATACACTCAAACAATAGGAAACAATCAAGTATTTTATAGCTACAATACAACAGTAGCAATTAAAACGCCTGTTGATACTTATGTTTGCGAAAATGTATGGTCAGTAACCACAGCGAAACACTTAAACAGAATAGAAGAATTAACAGGAAGCAACAGGGAATATCGTATGAGATATAAAGATTTTGTTAATCTTCTTGAGAATAAAAACATAGACAGAAAATATATATAATAGAAAGGATAAAATAAAATGAAATATCAAGATCAATATAATGATTGGTTAGATGAACTTTATGACACAGGAATTTGGAATTTTTCTAAACTCTTAGAGGATAGCGATCCGATTGCTTATAATGTAGGTTATGATGATTATCTTGACGCAAACGATTTAAACGAAGATGAAGAAGATGAGGAAGATGAGGAAGATGAATTGGCAAGATAAGATTATTAAAAAAGTTAATGAACGAGCCAAAAAAGAGGGTGTGAGGTGCGACTGTTCGCACCCTTTTTTTCATAGAATAATTGCAATACAAAGTAGTAAAGAAAAAACAATAACAAGACATAAACAAAAACAGAAAGCGAGTAAATAATATGACAAATAAAAACTTTGAATTAGCGTGTGAATTAGCTGATGATTTATATTTCAAATTCATAGACAATTTAAGTGATGATATAGCTAGTGAATTTGTAATTGCTGATGAAGATAATATAGGTAGCACAAAAAACACCGAGAAAGGTAGCAATTTATATTGGGAACTAGAAAGCACAATCAAAAACGCATTAGATAAACAAACAGAAAGTGAGGGAAAATAACATGAATAAATATAAAGTATCTTTGTCAGTTGACAAAAATTGGATTGATAGATTTGATTTAACATTTGAAGCAGATAGTGAGTACGAAGCCGAAAGTATGGCTATGATTGAAGTTAAACAAAATTTATCTGATTATATAACTGCGTATGCAGATGATGAAAGCGAGGAATAAATGACACATAAATATATAGTTTGGATTGGTAGTATTGATGAGTATTTTACAAATTATACTGATGCAAAAAAATGTTATGATTATTGGAAACAAAAAAAATATGATGATGTTAAAATAGAAAAAATAGAAAGCGAGAAATAAATGAAAGAATATATAAATTTAGATTTTGTAAAACCAAATAAAGATTGCAACAGTTGTGATAATATAACAGACAATGAATTTGTTTGTTTTCCTTGTGAAGATTTTCAAGTTAGACAAAAATATTCAAAAGCAATTTATGACACAGATGTAATTCCACCAGAATGGTACATAGAAAGCGAGGAATAACATGGTACAATTAACACCAGATCATTTTGAATTGATCGACAGAAACAAAGCCAAAGCATACGAGGATAGAAAGGAAATGAGAAACGAACTAATAAATTTTATAGAAAAATGCGACACATTGCAACTATCAAAATTGTATGATGAGTATAAAAGAAATAAAAAATAGAAAGGAAAATAATATGCAAGATTATAAAATAAAACAAGATAAGTACAAAAAATCTGTTGAAGTATTACATGAATTGATTGAAAGAAAAAGAGATCAAATTTATGACAATAAAGATAATCAAATTTATAAACAACAATTAGAAAGTTTAAGATCAAGCATAGAATTAATTGAGGAAGATATGCCTTATCTTAATCCAAATTATTAATGAATAAACAATTACAACAACAAAATTTGAGAGCAGAAATAAAAGAACTATACGATACTCTCAAAGAACAAAATGGTCTAGCTTGGAAACAAATAGTTAGAGATTATAACAACAAACAAATGGAGAAAAAAAATGACAATAAACAATTACGATACAGTAATAAAGTTAGCTGATAAAGGAGAAGTCTTTGAGTATCATGTGGGGTACTTACCACGAGATAGGTTCTACGATAATCATGTTCGAGATAAAGCAAACTTGCTTAGAAGATTAGCAGAGAGTGATGTTGTGGAATTATACCAAAAAAGATTGACATATGGGAACATTAATCATGATCCTAAATTTCAATACCTAGCAAGAAAAATATAGAAAGGAAAACAAATGATAACATACGACAAAGTAAAAATACATTCAGTAAGAACTGATGATACTTACTATGATAGCAAAAAGAAAAAGCATATCAAATATGCTAAACCAAAAGTAACAAAGAAACTTTTATTTGAAGATAATTGTTATGATCTTGGAGAACTGTATATGCAGATTAAAAACTGTCATGAGAGAGATCCATATCATAAGATAGAAGTAACTTTTAATTCTAGTTTAGAATACTAATCTTTATTATCAGAGGGTATATCAGTTATATCCTCTGATACATCAATCATATCATCTTGATTGTCTTCCCAGCTAATAGTCATTTCAGTTTTTTGATCTACCTTTTGAACCTTATTATCAGAATATAAATCAGTAATCTTTCCTGCAACCCATTGAATGAACCGAGTTTTTTCCCTCACCCAAAGCACCTCGTTGGGTGATTCTATTTCTTGATAAGAAAATACTTGCATTAATTTATCAATTAAAGTTTGGATACCTAGCTTTCTAGCTTCAGTAATCTTAGCTTCTAACTCTGGATTTTTTCTCAAGTAAGCGTAGAACTTCATCAAGCTGAACGGATACTGTTTGTTTTGAAGTATCTCGGTAAGCGTATTTCCGTCTACCAATTTTTCTTGTATGGTAAATAGATCTTTCTCTGTTATCAATTCTTGGTTTGGTTTTGGTGTAATAGTATTCTTTGATTTGCTCATCAGTATAGTTCCTAAATTGTATTAGTTTTGATAGTTGTTTTATTCTTGTTTCATCTGTGTAATTAGCTTTGTTAAACTTATCATAGTTTTGAAATCCGTGAAACTTACATTTGAAAACCTTACCACCAGATAGTGGATAACCTTTCATTCTACAAGGTATTTTCTTTCCCTCTCTTAACCCAGCACGAGTGAAGCCTTGGCAAAATACCTTTCTCATTGGTCGACCCGTCATTATTTATTTTCCCATGGTTTAATCCCATTGCGTTTATTGTATTCAACTTTCTCTCTGTATCTTGGGTTAGCTTGTTTCTTTATTCTGGACAATGCCGATAGAATTTTATCCCCACTAACATAAGTTGCTTTACTCTCTCTCTCATTATCTTCCTTTCTTTGAATGGCTAACTTACAGAGATAGACATTAGTTTTATCTTCTTTTAATTCGTTGATAGGGAGCTTAGATAATTCATCTAATATCTTCTCCCTATCCCCTGCAAAACTCTTAACTATTTTACCTATGTTATAATGTATATTGTCTTCTACTAATGTAGCTAATGTTTGGCTATCTGACGCTAAATGTTTAGCTATCTTAGGGGTTGAGATAGCTAATGTTTGGCTATCATAAGTCTTCTCAGCTTTCAAAAATGTATCATTAACAATATAAGTTTTACCAGATCGACCTCTAATATCTGATATGATATTTAATTTAACTAACTTAGATATTGCAGTTTTAATTGTGGCTCTACATAAACCAGTATCTTTAGCAATAGTTTCGTGTCTCAACTGTGCCTTGTATCCATTTTTCTTCCAAGCATATTTCATTATAGATAAGAATACATTTAAGCAGGTAGATTTTTCTTCCCCATTTAAAATATTTAAGTGATGATACAGCTTATAAGTTACATGGAGAAAACCCCTAGTTGTTACGTTCATTATTTATCCTTTCGTTTGGTTGATTTACATTTTAATTTGTGGTGGTCATGCAAGGATCTCAATATTATAACCCATTGATCCTCACTCATTAGTCTAAACTCTGTCTTAGAGCTACGTATACGCTTGATCCTAAAGGTTAGGCTACTCGGTGTCAGTTCCTTATAGAATACTAAAAAGCAGGGTATATTTAGGCGTTCAGCGATGATCTTTGAGAGGGTTGTAGACTTAAATTGTTGACCTTTATCATAACAAGTCTCGATGATAGCTAAAGGCTCATAACAATACTGACAACACTCAACACTATCAATATCTATATAAGCAATTTTATCATATTTCCTATGAAAATCTGAATATAAACCATTACTGAAAGCATACACATCTCTAGCCATTTATAACCTCATTTTTTTTAGGGTAATTTAATAAAGGATATTTTAAATTATTTAAAAAATATTTTTTATCTTTTTTATTACCAACTAAATAAACATATCTATGCTTAGAACTTCTAAAAATTCTTTTTGTTTTATCTCCTAAATGGTGTCTTGGATGTTTACCATTTTTACTTGCCATATCTGTTCTAGGTTTACTCGTTCCTGTAAAGTAAAAGTTAGTTGCTTGATATATAAAACCTACATGATTTTGATTTGTATCAGCATAAGAAACAACTATCTTTGGTTTAGGTAAAAGTTGTAAAGATTTTCCAACTAACATTGATGCTTCATTTTTTTTATTATATTTTAAAACTAATCTATTCAATTCAATTACAAAAGATTTATTTTCTAATCCAGCAATCCCCTTGCATAAACTGGGAGAAGCAGGAGAACCATAACTAACTATACCAACTAATTCATTATTTAAAAATAAACCATAAGCATAAGATATACTAGGCATACGCTTGGCATAATGTATATTTAAAATAAAAGGTTTAGTATCATTATAATTAATTTTTTTTACTTCATATACCATTATTTTTTAATATCCTTATCTCGTTTTCTTTCTCTTCAATCTCTTTCTCAAGTGCAAAAATTATATCAGCTTGTTTCTTAATATATTTCTTTGCTCGTTTTAATTCTAACTTGCAATCAGTTTCATCAAAGATTCCAGAGTATGTCATTTCTCGTATATAATTTTCTTAACTACTGATCTAGGATATGCAGTTATATTTCCAACAGATAGTTTATCTTCATCATAAGAATAAGAAGTAAAGATCTTAACTACTTTAGAATCTTTATAATATAGATAACCAATATCCTCACACCAAGAATAGCTGAACTTATCAACATCAGCTAGATCATCATACCATTGGCTCGAGCTGCATATGTCAACCCAAATTACACGCACCTTTTTATATGGTAGTTTTTTCTTAGTCATTTTCTCTCCGTTATACAATTATAATTATCCGTTGACAACCCATTAAAATCATTGTAATCGTTACAAAAAAAACAGAAAGAAAAAAAATGGAAAACGATAAAATAAAAAAAGCTGAAGATTCCTTCTTACTTCGTCAGAAGAAAGCATTCTCAATATTTAATGGTGGCGAAGGATTAGATCATTGGTCTTATTCATCAACATCAACACCTTTTGCAAAAAATTTATTAGGTTATACTTTCCCTCAAGAAGTTAGAAGGAAGTTTCCATTTAGATACAAAGCAAACTTTGGTAACTTAGTTAATAATGTGGTGCAGAAACAGATCGCAGATGTAATTTATAAATCTAAAACAATTAAAGAAACAGAATGGGATAAAGATTATAAAGTTTGTTTCGATCAAGAAAAAGAAAACATAAATGCAAACCCACCTGTTGACGCAAAGGATAAGTTCGGTAGAGAAGCGATGATTAAGTTTGCCGAAGATTGTATTCCAATCACAAAGAAAGTTGTGCAAGATATTATTGGTAAGGATAAATTAGTTTGTGAAAGATATGTAGAACTAAAAGAGTTTGACATGATCAAGCCTGTCATTGGTCGTATCGATTATGAAACTAAAACAAAATTTATAGAATTAAAAACTAAGCCACCTAATTTAAGAAAGGTTAAAGGCAAAGAAGAGTGGAAGATGATCACTCAAGATCTACCTTCGGAGCCTACGATTGAGAACCTTACACAGACTTCGTTCTACTACATGGCAACAAAGAAGATACCTCACTTGGTATATGTTAATGATAAAGATTATATCATCTTTGATAAGAGCCATGAGTTAATGAAGGCAGATCATTTGCAACATCTTTACAATATCATGATAGATAAAATTCTAACATGGGAGAAGATGATTATGTTTTGTGAGGGTAACATCAATAGATTAGCTAACATGATGGAGCCACCAGATCTTAATCATTTCTTTTACTATAAAGATTTAGCAGATGAACAAGTACAATTAATCAATAAACTATGGGGTATAAAAATATGAGTAGTGAAACAAACGTGTATCAAATGAAGGGAAACAATATGGGTAACATACATAAGAAACTTTACAACGCCTGTAATCATGCGAGTGGTGTAAAGAAAGCAAGCAAGGTTAAAGGTATGCCTTTTAATCCTTTGCTACATGATGACGTACAAAGAGTTGCAATGTCAGCTCTATTAGAAAATGGATTATATCCAACCTGCAATTATGTAACAGACATCACAGAAAAATGTGTGATCGTTACTTGCACCATGAGAATAACTGACATCGATGATCCAAAAAGTTTTATTGTGATCGATGGATGTACTGCCATGGGTGGATTAGATAAGTATGGAACAGGTCAAGCAATGTCATACAGTAGAAAGTATGCGTTCTTGAATGCTCTTAACTTAAAGACAGGTATGGATTTAGAAGATGGTTACAATGCTAAACCATTCCAACAAAATTCTGCGGAGCAATCCTCAGAACCTACCTACCTCGATGATGAGATAGATGTAGAAGAGATCATTAACAGGATTACAGAAACTAAAACTGTTAAACAATTATCAGCAGTTAAAAGCCAAGTAAGATCAGTTGTTGGTCATCTTAAAAACAATAACTTCAAAGCATACGAACAGATCAGAGATGCAAGTAGTAAGCATGAAGTCAAACTAAACAATAATCAACAGTAGTTGATATAACCAAGGAGTAAACATGGATAATAAATCCGAAAAAATATACATTAACCTAACCAAGAACCCAGATTGGAAGTCTCCAGAAGATAAACTTCCTATATATGTTGGTCCAAAAAATATGAAACATCCAGATAAGAACTGGACTATTGGAGTAAACATTAATGGTAAATGGTACAACCAAGCTGCGTTCCCATCTAAAGATCAAGATGGAAATTTAAAAGCTGGTGAGTTGACTATAATTTTAACACCAAGTGGAGCAGGTAAACCTGCGAATAATAGCTTTGCAAAAGCAAATGATGGTGGTAATAACGAATATACCTTTTAACTTAGGCTAAAGGGTATCAAGCAGGGTGGGGTTTTTTTCCCTTTCTATCGTTTTCCCCACCTTGCTTAAAAAAAGGATTTAATATGACAGACAATATAAAAGAACCAGCACACTACATAGCAAACAAGATTGAACCAATAGATTTTATTATCGAAAACAATTTTAATTTCTGTGAGGGTAATGTAATTAAATATATTTCTAGATATAAAAGAAAGAATGGTATTGAAGATCTTAAAAAAGCAAGACAGTATATAGATTTTTTGATCAAAAAAGAAGTTGAAAAAAGTAAATAAGTATGACAAAATTTAAAAGAATTATCAATGGGGAGTGTCATTTTCAAATGATTGAACTCTTTGATGATACAGAGAAAGCTGCAAACAACTCGAATAGAGGAGAGTTTGTAGAATGCAAGATCAATAATTTAAAATTTGATTTTGCAACAGTAGCAAAGGAGCATGATGGAAGACATCAAAGTTCGTCTGCAAAAGTTGAAGGATCTTCAAGCGAAGAAACACGAGAAGTATCTGGAAGCAAAGCACAAAGTAAATAAGTATCAACAAGATTCTTATAAATTACTTTGGCAAATAGAGCAGACAAAAGAAAAGTTAATGGCAAGTTAAGCTATTAACTTAATAGTTGAAAAAAAAGAAAGGAAACTGTAGGGGATCTATGACCATAAATGTAAGTCAACACTATAATAAACACATCAATAAACTAAATCAAAACAACTTTATCTACAAAGTTAAGAAAGCATTTTACCTTTTAACAAACCAAGAAGAAAGATTATATGAGGTAGGGTTTTCAGAAGGATTTTTGTACGCAGCAGAACTAATGCAAAGACAACCAATAATGGATAGCAATAACAAAACTAAAGTTGCTACTACATTTAAAACAAAGAACGCAAACTTGGAAGTCGTATCTAAACTTGTAGATAAAGTGTGTGAGAAATATACTGTTAGCAAACATGACATCTTTAGTAAAGGTAGAACAAGGGATGTAGTTCGAGCAAGAAGTATAATATATAATCTATTGTATGAAGGTTACAATGTTAGCCTATCTTCTATGGCTAGAGTATTTAATCAAGATCATACTACAATCATTCACTCTATAAGAAACAAACAAGATAAGAAAAATTATTGGGGTGCAGAAAATTCTATATGGCAAGAGTTCGAAGAACTAAAACAAATTAATATTTAACTGTAGCTTCTATATCTTTTTACTTTAGAAGCTATAGACTTAGGTTGCTTACTAAATTGTTTACCAGATTTTTTAGCTTTTCTTTTTGCAGCAGTAGTTCTTGCATACTCTGAAGCAGATAAGTTTTTTATCGCTGCACTTGGAAGATACCTTTCTCCAGTAACTGATGATTTTTTTCCAGACTTTGTTCGCCATTTCTGTTTGCTCCATGCTTTTAAACTTCGTTGTCGTTTAGCCAATGCCATTATCTGTACCCACCACCCTTAGACTTGTAAGTCTTAGCAAGTAATTGAGCCTTTCTTGCAGACCATTGACCTGCACCAGTACCCATTGTCTTTCTAGCTTTTATTTGGCTAAACAATCGCTTTCTTAAAGCAGGTTTAGTATAATTACCAGCTTTATTTACTGTACTTTTTTTCTTCATTTACTTTTTCTTTTTAGCTTTAGACTTCATTATCTTTTTCTGTAAAAAAGATGGTAGCTTTTTTTGTTTAGATGTTAGTTTGCTTTTACCTTTTGACTTACCATACATAACCATACTCCTGTTGTTGTTGTTTCTTTTTAAGTTTTAACTCACAATAGTTATCAAAGCAACTTCCTTCTTTACCATCATGACAAAAATATTCTCGTTTATGGGTTACTATCCAACCACCCTCATCACTCATTAACTGTTTGTCGCACTCTTTACAGTAGCCACATATTAATGATTGAACCTTTTGTTTTTTCCAACCCTTCTTCTGCATTAGCAGTTCCAAGCACGAAGTGATTTATTAATTCTTGAGTTAGGATCTCTTGCAGTTTTAGCTGAAGTAAGTTTCTTCTTCATCCCTTTCATCCTCGCACAAAAACTAGCTCTTCTTTTATTGCCTACCTTTTTACTTGGTGCTTTAAGATTACCACCAGTAGCTTTGTTATAACTTCTTCTACCCTTAGCATTCAATCCACCTTTAGGATTCTTTCCTGCTTTTCTCTGCCATGCTGGTGTCTTTGCCATAATCTATTCTACTATATTTTTGATTGCTTTACTACCATCTATATTTTCTTCTAACTCTGCTTTTACTTTACCACACTTATATTCTATATTATCATTTGCTCCTCGTTCAGCAACTCGTTTACCTTTTAAGCAATCAGACATAGCAGGTTGTATTCTGTGTTCAGTTAATTCACCTGCAACAAACATACAAAGAGCCACAACTGTACTAATGACTGTTTCCATTTTGTCTTACCTTGTCTTTTAAGTGTTCAACATCAGCTAATGCTTTATCTAATTGATCTCTTAGAAATTGTATATTAACTTTGTTCGTCATGTTTTGTTCTTGAGTTAATTCTAATTTTTCTGTTGTCTTATATAGATCCTCTATTAACATATATTGCTCTTGATCAGTAGGAAGTTGTTCGGATTTTTTAAGTAAGTCTGCTTGGAATAATTCTCTTGATGTCTCTAATGATGTAAGTCTAGCAGTTACTTCTGTGTATGCAAACACACCCATAGCCACAGCTACAACAATACCAATCATGTTTTTAACTGGCATAGCAACAGATGTATTCTCACTTATCTTCATTTCTTTTTCTTCTTTTTAGGAAAAAATACTCTATCCAAATGATTAGTAAGTTTGTCAAGCAAACCAAAAAAATTATAAATAAATCTATCAATCATCTTCCTTGACCCTTGTATCTTGTCTGCTTCTTTTGTCTCTTAGCATTTTTGTTTTGAGATTTAGTATGTATACCTTTACGTTTCTTAGGTTTCTCTCTAGGAATAAAGTGTGTGAATTTTTGTTTAGCCATTACTTCTTCTTCTTATATTTTTTTTTCTTTTTTTTCTTACCTGTTTGCTGCGAAAGAAGTGTAGGTTTCTTTTTACTGTATTGTGATACGAACATTGTAGGTGCTTGATTACTCATTACTTCCTCTTAATTAAATCTGTTGCTTTCAAACCATAGACACTTGCTATGACACCCACAAAAATTGATTGATACCAAAATGGTAGGTTAGAAAAGTATTCAAAGAAGAGCTGCATCTTCTCCATGTGAGCAGGATTGTCTGACCAAACTGCAAAGCCAAGCATAACAATAGGTACTGATAGTAAAATTAAAATGAACTCGTCTTTCCAATCTGAATTTCTACTCTCTAATAATTTACCTTGATACTCTGCTTCACCACTTGCCATCTTTTGAGCATGGTTCATCTGTGCATCTGCCATAAGCATTTTAGTTTTCTGCTTGTTCTTGTAGATATGACTACCTGCTTGAACAGCTAATTTAATTGCACTTAACCACATCTTATATCTCCTAGTATTGGTTTGTATTTTGTCTTACCATCTTCTTTGTAAGCTCTCAAGAATTGTTTTCTAGGTTTATCTGCTACACTACAATGAACCCATCCACTAGAAGGCTCACCAATAGTATAAAATTCAAGGATCATTTGATCCCAACCTTCTATATTATCTTTAATCCAATAAGCAAGATCAGCATTATCTGTGCCTGGACATTCGAAATCAACGGCTTCAGCTTTACAATGTTGACTATTAATTGAGCTACCTATCTTAACGCATAACTGTTCACTACGAAATCCAGACGTTATAATTACTGGACCAAACTTATCTCTAACTGGTTGTAGTAAAGTCTCGCAAAGGTTTTGTAGTTTAGCTATCTGATCAGAGTTAGGCTCGTTAGGTATACCCAATCTTATTGCTGTATCTGATTTAGTTAGTTCTTGTAGTGTAAAGTTTTCTGATAATTTCATTCGTATATAATCCTTACGTTAAGTTTCTTTTGTTCTTTAGTTGCACCTCTAGATATAAATGATCCTTTAAGATTTCTTTTATATCCATCTTTTGCAACATAATTTTCAACTTTTCTATAGTTCTTAGATTTAACATCATAAGCAGTATACTCACCTGTTGTCATATTTAAAGTAACAATATCTACTGGACCCAAACCACCAACTGGTGTGAACACAAGGAGATTAGGATCTTTACAAAGTCTAAGCTGTGCTTTTAATTCTGAAGTTAAGCCTGTAATAGCTTTTACTCTTCTAGCCATGATATTTAATGAAGCCTAGCAAGGAAGCTATAGCACCACCAATGAGTAATAATACTCTGAAGCCACCCTTACTTTTATTAACATCACTTTTTAATTCTTTTATATCTGTACGCATTTCATCTATTGCTTTGAATAAAGTTTTCATTCTTTCTGCACAAACTTTTTCGTGGTAAGAAATACGAATAGAGTTGTTATCCTCTATACCTTGTTTTAAAGTTTTTTTTTTAGGCATCCTCACCCCCTACCTCGTTACAAAAATAAGTTACATATAATTTCTCTTTATTAAACTTCTCTATGTTTTCATTGGTAACTTGAATAGTAGCTGCTGCACCAGACTTAGTACAATCTGTCCAGGAATTAAATTCTATTGATGATACTGTTGTGTTGTTGCAAAATCCTGTGATAGCTGAACAGATTGTATAAGCTAACACAAACTTCATTGTTAGATATTAAATGCGTCTTTAACTTCGTCTACTGTTAGACCTAAATCTTGCAGTTTAGTTTTAGCAGATGCTATTCTAACTTTCTTGGCATCTTCTGCTTCTTTTCTAGCAGTTGCGTCTATTGCAGCTTGTGCTTCTTCAGCATCTCTAGCTGCTTCTTCTTCAGCAGTGAAAGGAACTATGTTCCCATTTATGTTGTGATGTCTTGGCATAATTATTTATACTCCATTGTTAATTGTTAAGCAATACCATAAAGGCAAATATCTCCAGCATCTATGTTTCCAGACGACATCTGGAATCTAACTGCATCAATACTGTTAGTAGTGTTTCCATAACCAGCAGAAAAACTTGTTTGACAAAAGTCATTAGAATTATATTCATTACCAGTTGAAATAAAATGTTTTACAAAAGTTGTAGAAGCTGGGTTAAAAATTGTTAAAGAACCAGAAAATGATTGGTCGTTATCATTTCCTATTGTAAAAGATAATGGTTGAAATGCTGTTGATTGAGCTAAATCAAAACTTGCTTGATATGCTAATCCAGAACTATTATCTGCTTCATTATGATAACTAGCAAAAATTGTAGTAGTTTTTGTTACATTGTAATTAGAGCCACTATCTGTACTCATATTAAATTGAAAATTAACAAAATCACTTGCTGGGTGCATATTGTTAAATGTAAATACATACTCCTTATAAGTATCATCTAGCACCACACCATCAGAGCCATCAACAAAAGATAAAGTAGCAGAAGATGATGCTGTTAGCTTTTTAATAAATACCATACTGCCTAATCCAGTTATAGAACCAAAAGCAGTTGCGTTCTTTACACCATTATTTGATAACTTAATTATGCTCATTAACTATCCTTTATTCCGTAGAGTTTTATTTTACCAGCATCTATGTTGCCACTAGACATCTTGAATTGAACTGCATTTACTGCACTTGTAGTATTTCCGTAACCAGCAAAAAAAATTTCTTGTGATTCATTATCTGCTCTATAATTATTGCAGTTTGACATAAAATGTTTAACGAATGTTGTACTACTAGGATTGAAAATTTTTAATTCTCCAGTACCAGATTGGTCAGCTTCATTTCCAGTACCTATAAGTACACCTTGAAAAGCTGTTGATTGTGCTAAATCTCTACCACTTTCATAAGACAATCCATTAGCAGTACCACTTTCAGCTTGATAGGCTTGAAAACCAGTTGAGGTTTTAGTTACATTGTAATTACTTCCACCATCAACACTCATATTAAATTGAAAATCTACATTATCACTTGCTGGGTGGATATTAATAAATTCAAACTTATAAATAGGATATGTGCTATCCAAGACTACTCCATCACTTCCATCTACGAATGACAAGGTAGAACTAGAACTAGCAGTTAAAGTTTTAATATGTGTTAATGCTCCAACTGGTATTAGAGGAGCAGAGGTTACAGCACTTATGCTATTGTTGTTGTATTTAACTAATGCCATTTATGATACCCCATATAATTTTATTACTCCACTATCTATGTTGCCAGATGACATCTTGAATTGAACTGCGTTAATTGCAGATGTTGTGTTTCCATATCCAGCTACAAAAACATCTCCTGTATAATTTTCGCCACCTGATGGAAAATATTTATTAACTCTTGCTAAAAAATGTTTCACAAATGTTGTTGAGGATGGATTAAATATTTGCAACATACCTGACATTGTTTCATCATTAGCATTACCAACAGAACCTAATGTTTGAAATGCAGTTGATTGTGCTTGATCTATACCTGTTTCATAAAAAATATTTGCACCTGTATCTTGTTCATTATGAAAAGCATCAAAAAATGTTGTTGTTTTAGTAGTTGCATAATTCGAACCACCATCTGTTGAAAAATTAAATGTAAAAGAAGAATTTGAATTTGGGTGTATGTCATAAAACTTAAATACATAGCTGTCATAAGTATCATCTATTCCAGATGTAAAAGATATTGTAGATGAGCTTGATGCAGTTTGTGTAGAGATAAGGTTTAATGCTCCACCACTTAAACCACTTGGTTTAGTTGTGATTGCTGATAAGGAATTGTTGTTAGCAAAGTTAAGAGCCATGTTATGCTCCTATCAATGCTTTAACTTCTTCTTCGGTTAGACCTAAGTCTAAAAGTTTTTGTTTGCCAGATGCTTTTTTAGTTTCTGCGTCTATTTCTTTTTGTTTTAATACAGAGGTTTCGTTAGCTTCTAATACAGCTAATGCTTCTCTGTCAGAAATTTCTTGTGCTGTTAATTCTACTTTATTTCCATTAATTAATTTGTGCATTATGTTGTAACTCCATATAAACTAAATGTTCCACTTATTGTTCCTGTGTTTAAAAATAAACCTACTCCAGTTGCTGCACTTGAACTATCACTAGAATAATAAGCTGAACCATGATTTTGCATTACTTTTTGTGTGCCTTCTTGATTAGCACCCCAAATATTAAAATATACAGATTTATATATAGAAGTTGAAGATGGATTATTAATTATAAACTCTCCTTCATGAGCTGATGGTGTTTGTCCAACATAGTTATAAGATGTATATATTCCATTAGAATTATCAGTTGCAGTAGATGATTGAGTAACTGCAGCACTTGTTCTTTGAATAAAAAGAGTTCTATAATAATTAGATGTTGCAAATGAGCCACCAATTCTAAATCTCAAATAACTATTAGAATTTGCTGAAGCAGTAAAATTTATTGCTTTTAAAATATATTGTTTATATGTGCTGTCAAAAACTACATCAGATGTTCCATCAATAAATTCAACACTTGATGCACCACTAGCTGTTACAGTTTTAATTAAATTTAATCCAACAGTTGGTGTAGCAAAAGTATTATCTCCTCTTAGAAATGTAGAAGATGATTTAGTTCCTGTTGCTGTTAGTTTAGCAAGTGAAACTGTACTGTCAGACGGAACTCCCAAGTCTAATACATTACCCAATATTTGAATGAAGTCGATCACATCTCCTGTAACTAAATTTGATGCAAAGGTAATTGTAGAACCAGATACAGTATAAGAACTTCCTGGTTTTTGTAAAATACCATTCAAACTAACCAGCATATGATTAGCACTTTCTGGAGATACATTTACAGAGCCTACTTGCATAGTGTATGCAGCTTGACCATTGACTACTGATATTGCATCGCAGACTTGAAAGTTTCCTATTGTTGGTGTCTTACCTATATATGCCATTCATTAACCTTTTGGATTTGCGTCTTTAATTGATTTAATTCTAGCTTTCCAACCATCTATATCTTTATAGATTTCGTCTAGCTGTTCTCCAATATCTCCATATAAAGCTTTTCTAGTTGCTTTAACTTCGTTATTGGCTTCTTCTGTGTTAGCTGCAGTTTCTTGTGCTGATAATTGTGCGTCAGTAGGTTGTGCAATATCTAAATTCCACTCCTTAATGTAAGCACCATTACCATCGCTGTCATCTTGCAACATAACATCTGTTGTAAAATCTACATTTGAAACACCATTTGCTTCGCAGTATGATTTTATTTTTGTACTTAGTTGTGCCATAGTTTGTTCCTCCTTATTCTATAATTTTATGTCCACCAAATGATGTAGTGTAAATATTAGTTGCTTCAATTTTTGTTGTATAACTTCCACTACCTTCTGCATCTACATTGACATAAACTTCTAAATAATCTCCAGCAGATAAGTCTAAATGTAATTGATTTCCTACAGAAAATTGTAATCCAAAACCTGCATTTCTTGGGTCAATATAATTTTGAGCTACTACTGAACCATTTTTATATAATTTTGTTGCCATTAAAATTAATCTACTTGGGTCTGTAGAACCCATTGCGTTATAGTGAATAAAATATTTTCCACCTTTTCCAGTTGGAACTGTAAAACGATAATTTGTTGTATTATCAAAAGCACTATCAGTATCAAATTCTTTTTGATTAAAAGGAACTTTAGTATTAGACCCATCAGTAACAGTAACATCGTCATCTAAATAAGCATAAAAAGCTGGAGTGTTTCCTATCGCACCACTTGTAATACTATCTGCTATTAATTTTGTTATTGCCATAATTTATTTTCCTTATTCTATAATTTTATATCCAAAAAAATACATAGCTTGTGTATTTGCATAAGTATCTCTATTACCACCAAAATAATCATGTCTTAAATAAACTTCATAATAATCTCCTTCTGAAGCATCATCTATAATTTGTGTTTTTCTAACTCCATAATGTTGGTTAGCATCTAAATCATATGAAATAATAGTTGAACCATTTTTATTTATTTGAATACTTAAATGGTTAAAATCATTTCCATCGTTAATAGCACCAGAACAACATAAAAAATATTTACCAGCATGACCAGATGGAACGGTAAAACGATAATTAGTTGAAGCATCATAAGCAGAATTTGTATCGTATGTTTCAACATTATATTGAATTTTAGTATCAGTATTATTTGGAATTGATTGTGCAGAATTTCTTTTTGCTAAAAAACTTGGAGTGTTATCTCCACCAGCAACAGCAAATGTGTTATCTCCTCTTAGGAATGTAGTTGCGTCTTTTGTACCAGTAGCAGTTAGTTGAGATAAACCAACACTTGAGTTTGGTGGATTTACAGTTTGAACAGCTTTACCTAAATACACACAGTACATATCATCAGATGATGATGTAGCTTCTGTTAGTGTTAATGTAGTACCACTTGCAGAATATGCAGTTGTAGGTTCTTGTCTTACAAAGTTAATAAATAATGCTAACTCATTTGCATTAGTAACTGGATTATCCAATGTGTAAGATGTAGTCGCACTTGTAGTGAAGTCTTGCTTAGCAAAACTTGTGTAACTTAATGCTGGTTGGTTTCCAATAAAAGGCATTAATCTCCTATGTACTTATTGCATCTACTGTTGATACCCAAACGTCTAAAGATGAAGCTGTATCTGATATTACTTTTAAAGCATCTCCAGATTGAACTACAAATTTAGCTCCACCATCTAATACTTGTAATGATGAACCACTTGGTATTGGTGCATCTTTAATTAAATAAATATCGTTTGAACCATCGTTTATATAAACTGATGCTACAACAGCTGATGTTGTTATATTAGCAACTGATATACCTACAACAGTATCATAACTGTCTGAAGTAAATAGAGTTGCTGCAGATGTACCTACATCGTTGCTTGTGTATCGTCTAAAGTTCTGTGCCATATATTCTCCTTACTATAAAGCGATTGCCATTGCAATGCTAAATCCATTAGTTGCAAAATTACTTGTGTCTGTTGCTTCTACATTATTCCATGCAGAACCATCCCAATATTTAAGTACGTTACCAGTTGTATTGAAATATAATGCACCATCAATTAATGCGTCTCCATCATTATCTGTTGCAGGGTCGCTAGATTTTGGACCAAGATAACGATCATCAAAATTGTCGTATGCTAATTCTGCAGCAGTTTGAGCTGTTTGAGCTGCCGTAGCCGAAGTCGCAGCATTGGTAGCTTGAGTGGTTGCCGTAGTAGCCGAAGTTCCAGCATTGGTTTCAGAAGTCGATGCGTTTGACGCAGACGTTGAAGCAGCACTAGCACTTGATGAAGCATTACTTGCACTCGTTGAAGCATTTGATTCAGAAGTCGAAGCAGCAGAAGCCGATGAAGCAGATGCTGTAGCAGAGTTTGCAGAGTTAGTAGCTGAAGTTGCAGATGCCGTAGCAGAAGTTGCAGAATTAGTTGCACTAGTTGCAGCTTGTGTAGTGGGAGCATCCCAAGATGAACCATTGTAAAATCTAATATCGTTGTCTGTTGAATTGTAGTACATTGCACCTTCAACAAGAGCATCTCCATCATTGTCTAAAGTTGGATCGCTTGATTTAGTTCCTAAGAATCTGTCATCAAAACTATCAAAACTGTTAGCAGCATTAGTTGCCGAAGTAGATGCTTCACTTGCTTTTGTAGTTGCAGTTGTTGCACTTGTTGCTGCATTGGTTTCACTTGTAGCAGCAGCAGTAGCACTAGCAGCAGCATTAGTAGCACTTGTTGTAGCACTAGCTGCATCTACCAAAAGATCCCATTTAGCACTATCTGTATTTGTAGTTAAAGGTTCTACACCAGAAGATGTATGACCTGTGTTACATAAAAATATATTATTTGTTGATGTATCTTTTACAATATCTCTAGCATTGTAAGTAGTTGATGCAGACCAATCACCTTGAAAAGTTCCTAGTTCTTGTGATACAACAAGTTCACCATTATCATCAAAACCAAAAATCTTTCCTGCTCTTTCAGTTGCACCAACAGCAAATTCTGTAGATGTCATTGTGTTTGTTCTTGATAATTTAATTGATCTATCTATTTCTTCTTGCAACTGTTGAATTGCCATCATAGATCTATCTAATCCTTCTTCATGACTTTCTGCAGGGAATGGATCATTAGCAATATAATCGATTGCTTGTGTTTGTGGTGATGCTCTTCTTATAACCACAGTTTCTGTTGCAGTTGGAATGTTACCAGATGTAAATACAATAGTTCCACCAGAAGCAGAACCTGCACCTGTTACCGTATAATGTGTAGTTAAAGTCTTAACTGTTTCAGTAGCTGAAGCATCCCTAATAATAACTTGAAGATCAGCATCTGCGAATACTTTAAATGTATAGTTGAAGGTATCTAAAGTACCATTTCCAGAGTAGGAGTTTTTTACTGTAGTAGATGATATTGTCATATTAACTATTTCTATATATTATTTTGCAAAGTAATCAACTATCATATTATTAACATTTTTAACACCTAAAGCATTTTGTGCAATAAATATAGATAGCATTCTTCTCATTTCACTTTGACTTGGTTTATAATTTGGATCTGTTATTGATTTAACTAATCCTCTACTAGTGTTTATTATATTATCAGCTAAATCAAATGATGGAATACCACTTAATAAATTAGATGATAATTCTGTATTTCTACCATAACCAAATAAGTTTTCATCTGATACAAAATAATATGCACTTTCAGCAACACCTGGAATTAAAGTAGACCAAGATGATCTAAGAAAAGATATTTTTGCTATTTCATCTGGTGCTAATCTTTTCTTTAAATACTCATCTCTATCTCTCATACCAAAAGAATTTATGTATATTTGTGCAGAAGCAAATGTACCAGCACCAATCATTGAAGATATAAACCTTGAATAAGTTTCGTAATCTTGACCTCTTGTTTGATGAAGAGTGTACAATCCATTAAGTAATTGTTTTTCATAAGCACCTAAACTAAACATTCTAAATTGAACAATGAGTTTTACAAAATCTTTTGTAAACCATTTGTGCATAGATGCTAAATCATTTCTTTGAACCACTCTATCTATCCATCTGTTTAATCCAACAATATAACTTGATCTTGCATCAACATCCCAATTATCTAAACCTATTGAATCTACAAAACCTTTTTCATTTATAATAGAATGTTTGTTTATATTTTTTGCAATTTTATTAAATTCAGTTTCGGTCCAACCAAGTTGTCTATATCTAACTTGATCGCCTAATTTTAATTTATTATATATTTTAGTTGTACCTAAATCTTTTGCTAATTTTTTTACATTTTCTACAATCTTTACAGATAATGCTTTTCCAGACCAAACTTGTGAAAGCATAGTCATAGGATTTAAAAGAGAAGCATCTGCTAAAACTCTTTTTGCTTTTGCTGAATTATATTCCACTTCGTTAAATAGTGTTGCTTTATCATCTACTAACATATCATCTTGACCTTCAAGTCTAGCAGTAGGAGAGTTCATAAATTTATCTTGACCCATTGACATACCTGTTGCACGAAGTTCTTTTATTAATGGATCTTTAATATCAACTTCACCAGCTCTTAAATTATTAAAAATAGTTTCCATTTGTGGCATTGCTTTTAATGCAGTAGTCCAACCTACCTCACCTAAAGCACCATAAAGTTCAGCACCTTGAGCAAAACCTACTTGACCAAACAATCTTAAAAAATTGTAGTCTCCAATTAATCTTGCTATTCTTCTTAGTTTATCTCCTTTAGGATCAGATTTTTCTAATGGATTTCTTTTACCTAATAAAGATGCAGTAACAACATCTATAATTGCTAAGTGATCATCCAAATCATCATACTTAACATCTGGTTTTTTATTTCTATTTCTAACTCTGTTTAAAAAATTAGTTAAATCTCTTTTATTTTTAAATCCACCAAATCTAGCCATTGCTGCTTGACCAATAACTTGATTAGCATATCGAACAGTAATTCTTTCAGCATTTCTATCCATTAAATTTTTAAGAGATATAGATTTTACTTTTCCAGTTTTAGTTGATTTAACATCTGTCTTTATATTTATATCAAATGGTAATCTTCTTTTAGCATTTGAATCTAATTTTTTTTGTTCTTCTTTAAATTTTTCTTTAGGTGTTAATTCTCTTTTACCCATCTTACCCATGATCTCATCTATTTGTTCTTTTGTTAAATCTAACTCTTCTAAAAATTCTTTCATACCAGCTTCATCTGTTCCTTGAAAAGCTCTAGCAAAAACAACATCTAATCCATCATAATCAAACTTATTAGATATTTTTTTAACAATACCTTTAATCATTCTTTCAAAAGTTTTTGGTTTTATATTTGGTCTTATTTTTTCTAAAGCATTTGCATAAACTTTATAAATTTGTTCTAATCCATATTCGTCAATATTTTCTATAAGTTTTGATGTGCTGTGAACATGAGGAAAATAATTTTGAATTGGAGATTTACCCACATCACTCCAACCATCTCTTCCAGAATCTTTTGCTATTTCTAAAACATTTTTATAAACTGATCTTAAATGATTTGCATGAGATTTCATTTCTGGTGTTAAGTATTTTAAAAATTCAGATGTCTCTGGAAACTCAGCAGCATCTGCTATAATTTCTTGAAACATTTCATTTGCACGATAAGTTCCATTTTTTTTTATAGAAGGATTTTGTTTTAAAAAAGAAAGAAAAGCAGTATCTCTAGTTTTTTGAAACGGATCCATTACTGCTCTAAATTCAATATCTTTATATTCCAACATTGTAGCACCCTTAGCTCCAACAATTGGATCTGGAAACATAAGTTGAGCAAGAAGTTTTATTTCATTATCTGGAGATTTATTTAAAGATGATGACATACTAAATCTAAGAATAGGAAAAACACCAAACAATTTTGCTTTACCTTCTCTCCATGCTTTTTCATATTTAGAAATTGAATCTTCATCTGTATCTAATATTGATGCAACTTTAGCATCATCTGTTACTGTAAAATCATATTTGTTTGGAATATTTGGTTGTAATTTTTTTCTATTATTCATGTATTCTTTATTTGGTTTTTCTCCTATAGAAGATGCAAAATTATTAACTTCTTCTAATTCTAAATCATCCATTGCTTTCTTTGCAATTAAATCCATATTATTCATTTTTTTTGCTATATCTTTAGGTATTCCTCTTGATGCTGCACCAAAACCAGTACCTAAAACAAAACCACCATACATAGCATACTTAATATCTTCTACATTTTTCATTGGATCTATTGCAACTAAACCAGATTCTATTACAGCATTTTCAACTCCAACTAAGGCTCCATACTTTAAAGCTCTATATATTCTAGCCATTTTACCACCATAAATAGCTGGAGCTATTAATCCACCACTACCAATAGATAAAGCAATAGCAGGTAAATCAGCTGTTGCTGCAACCATTCTTGCAGAAAAACCTTTCCAACCCATGTTATTTAAATTATCTTCTACATCTAATCTTTCTTGAACTTGTTTATCTAAAAAATAAAAATGATCTTTTGATTTAGCATCTAAATAAACACCTCTTAAATATTCTGGTCTTGATTCAATTATATCAAACTCTTCTTGAGAAGGTTCGTAATTAAGATCTCTATCAAATTCATTTTTATTATATATTTTTTTAAAAGTAGATACTCCTAAATTGTCTATATTAAAAGCATCAGTTAATGCTTGACCATAAGAATATGTTCCTTTTGAATCTCTTTGCTGCTTATCTAAAAAATAAGCTACATCTGTAGGTATTCTGGAAGTTGGTTTTCCTAATCCAAGTTCATCACTAACAAATTTAATATCTTTTTTTTTTTTCAAATAAAT
>Ga0208791_1000174_pt1 | contig 33702 bp, 65 predicted proteins | sample 11_taG_FD_184084 | JGI IMG/M metagenome (GOLD analysis project Ga0208791, IMG submission 184084) | Marine viral communities from the Subarctic Pacific Ocean - 11_ETSP_OMZ_AT15265 metaG (SPAdes) (version 2) | ecosystem: Environmental > Aquatic > Marine > Oceanic | place: Pacific Ocean | collected...
GCCGTCTATTTCTAAAACAGCATTAACAAATGCTGCACACCATTCTGTACGTACAGGATCTACATCTAATAGTTCTTTAAGTTCGTTACGATGTACTCTTTCCTGTAAGCCAATGTATGGTTGCGCTGATGTCACAGGATTAGTTTCGGGTATAGAATTACACGATGCTACAAAAAACACAACTGAAAGGATACTAAGATTTTTCATAAAATGATTAAATTATTCTTTAATAATCTTTCATTCTATTTCGCCTTGTACGGCGTTATCCATTGCTTCTTCTGCGGCTTCGTAATAACCTTCATAAGCTGCAATAATAGCTTGCTGTTGTTGTACTAATGCACGAATATCACTGAAGTTTAATCCTAATGCACTGTAACCGTCACCTGTAAGTGCGTATAAAGCAAATGCTTTGCCTTCTGAATTAAGTTTAGCAATAACAGCGTCAACGTTATCTTCATTAATTACTATCCATTCGAAATTACGCATGTTTAGTTCGTCTACTGGAGGCAAGGTAAGGGTAGGTTTTTCAACTGGTGCTGTGCTTATGTCAATTACTTGGGGTTTCGTTGAGCAAGCCGCGAGACTTATAATCATCGTAAAACCAAGGACACTCTTTGTTAAAAGCGATGCCATTTTCTGCGTTCCTTTCCTTCTCATTTAATTCTGCTCCTGATAGAAGTTCAAAACATCTACCTGCGTTTAGTGTACCTCTATTTACAGCACGTTCAATGCTTTCTGCATTTGCTATTGCTGCTGCTGTTAAATCTATTTCTTGTAGTTTGTCTGCAAGTCTTTGATTCTGTCTACGTATGCTTACGTACTGTTCGTTTAGTGTAGCAAGTTCGCTGGATGCTTTTGCATAATCAGTTTCCAGCGAACTTATTGTTTGTTCGTTTAGTTCGACTGCGGTATTAAGTTTAGCATTATTTGATGTTAATATAGCCAAACGTTCTTGTGTATCGGTATAATACCAATAACCAATGCCGCCTGCGCCTAATAACAATATAAACATTACTAATGCTAACTTACTACCCATATCTTAATCGTCCAATAACTTTGCAAATGTAGCAGGCCCTGCAACACCGTCAGGTGTTAAGCCGTTTGATAGTTGCCATGCCTTTAATGCTCGTTCTGTACCAGGACCAAAGTCTCCATCTGCGCCAATGCCTAATGCTTCTTGCATTATTTTAACACCTTCGCCTTTAGAACCTTTGCGTAGTACACCGATGTCATCTAAAATTTCCGAAACATCATCATCGTCTGCTGCTAAATCTTCTGCATCCATACCTAATACTTGCATGGCGTGCATATAGCGTTTCTTACGATCATCAAGACCGATTGATCCGCCGTTGATTTTCTTAGTCATACGTTTTACATCATCACCGTCTGCAATGTCATTTAGATTGTTTGCGTCCCAGAACCAACATGCTGATTCAATAGCACCTTTTGGTGTTGCTACATATTCTGCTGCTTCTTCTGCTGTTATATCTATAGTCTTACCAAAACGTGTATAGTTTTCACGTCCTGTTAATTGCTTTAGTCCGCGACCTCTAAATAACCAACCATCGCCTTCGTTGACATTGCCCATTTTGTACTTACGGTACTCGTCCATATATACATAGTTTGCAATCATTTCAGGCTGTCTATGATATTCGTCTGCATCACGCTTAGGTGCTGCTCCAAAGTAACGTCCAAATACAGCACGTAATGCTTTTGACGAATAGTTTAGGTTTTCTTCTAAGCGTTTAAAGCCTGCTGATTCGTGCGCACATTGACTTAGGAAGTGTGCTACTCTGCGTTCAGTTGTAATACCGTATTTTGGTAATAGTTCGCATAAAGCATCAAACCAATCATCAGCATCAGCACTGATAATTTCAGCCAGGTGGTCTTTAGTAAAGTCAAATTCAAAACTCATTTTTAGATCCTTTTTAAAACGAGAGCCTTATCTTCATTTTCAAAAACAAGACTGTCTCCATACTTACTTATGTTATAGTCTCCGACATACTTGGTCAAAAAGAGTATCTCAGGATAGCTTTCCATCAAATCAAATTTGCCATTAATCGTTTCTAATATAGTTTGTTTGTCGTTAAAAGTTATATATTCAAAAAGCAATGGATCAGCATATGCTTTTTTTATTTTTATTGTATTTTCGTTTATTATTATATCTTCTATATAGCTTTTATTAAAAAAGTTTTTATAGTTGTTTAAGTTACTTTCATTTACAGTCATTTCGTAATCTTCAGCAGTAAGGGGTATGCTTCCGCCTAATAATTCTTCATCAATTACTGTACTGTCAAAACTTTTATAGTATCTGTATTTGAACTCGTCTAACTCACATAAACTTTTTAGTCCATTTATAAGTTCCATTATTTCTTGTGGAACTGATGTTTTTCTTTCCATCTCAACAAATACTTTATACGTACCGTCGCTTTGTTCACCAGCAGTTACGTCAGCATCTAAGACAAAATTATATCCTTTTTCAATAAAGTCTACTAAGTCTTCGCCACTTTCTTTAGTAAGAGTACTAAAACTTAGTGTAACAATATCTTTATCGTTACCCATTTTTGATTTATAACTATCAATTTCAAAAATATTATAAACTAAATCTTTTAGATCGCCTTGGTGTAATCCCATTTTAGATTCCTAAATCTTCATCAGCACCAATACCAAGATCAGCTTCTTGTGCAGTATCTGCTGGTGCTTGTGCCTGTATTGTAGGTTGCTTTAATGCTTCTACAGCATCATTGTATCCACTATAAATATCTGATATCAATGCTTTTGGCATTTTGATTGTTACTACCCATACAGGGTGTCTATCTAACTTACCTTTGCGTGTTCCTGAACGTATATCATCAGGTGTTTTAATTTTTCTTGGAGTAACAAAGTGTGATTTTTCAAAAGATACTTTACAATCGTAATCAGTTAAACGTTTGCCACCATCTGGATCTGGCATTTCTGCATACGGCCACATAAATGAACATGTAACCCAATGTCTTTCAATATTAGGTCCTGATACTAATTCGCCGTCCTTCCAGTTTTTGTAAACATATATATCGAGCTCGTCGATAACTCTTTCAAAATCTTTAAGAATAGAGAACTGTGTATTTGAATTATAAATGCTATTTAAATTATTTGCTACGTCAATTTGCTGATACATGATATTTCCCGTATTTGATAAAGTATTTATCTATATTGACAATCCCTTTGTCATCTATGGTAAATAATATTAGTGATATGAATCACTAATAATCCAAAGGAGGATACTGCATGGGTGCGAAGCAGAAAGCCAAACGGCGTTCAGACAACGTATTAAATTTTAACACTTTTACAACAAAACCTAAGCATGTACAAATAATTCCAAGAAATAAAAACCAAGAGCACTATATTCTAAAGTTACTCGATAAACAAAAAGATATTGTGTTTGGTATCGGCCCTGCTGGTACTGGTAAAACTCTCTTGGCTGTACAAACGGCGGTTAAATTTTTCAAGGAGGGAGAAGTTGATAAAATCATTGTAACAAGACCTGCTGTCTCGGTAGACGAAGATTTAGGGTTTTTACCAGGTACATTAGAAGAAAAAATGGCACCTTGGACAAGACCTATATTTGATGTACTACGTGAGTATTTTACAAGCTCTGAAATAGAAGGTATGATTCAAGAAGGTATTATTGAAATTGCGCCATTGGCGTATATGAGAGGTAGAACCTTTAAGAATGCATATATTTTAGCTGATGAAATGCAAAATGCTACACCGAGTCAAATGAAAATGTTATTAACGAGACTTGGAGAAGGCTCAATGATGGCAGTTACAGGAGATTTAGCACAAGCTGATAGACTAAAAGATAATGGTTTATTAGACTTTGTTGATCAATTAGAGAGTAAAGATACAAGTTATATTGATATAATTAAATTTGCTCATTATGATATTGAAAGACATCAAGCAGTCAAAGAAGTTTTAGAAATCTACGGCGACGAATAACGAAAGGGGCTCTATGCCCCTTTCAACTGTACTAACAAAAATTCGTGTTTTGTATACACGTATGCCCAATGCGGGCCTTTTAAAGGAGGCTTACCGTTATGATCATAATAGGTAAACCGAATATGGTAATCCTTTAACCATATTAATTTTCCACTATTACTACGTTTAGGCCACCACGCAAATTTCTTTTCATAAGAATGCTGCGGATCCTTTTGCCAATTGGCACCCATCATAGATTCATAGATCACTTGCTAACGGAAATATAGAAGCAATAGCTTTTGCACAGGCAATAGCAATATCCATATGTTCTTTCTGTGTACCATTTGCACTGCGTAATTCAATATAGTGTACCCAACTACGTATTGTACCGTTCATATATAGACGTGTTTTTGTTAAGCCTTCGGGCAATACTTTACGTGCTTGTTCTTTTGCAATACCTTTTTCAATAGCATTTTCATAGATAACTTTTGCAACTTCTGCAACATGCTTTTGTTGCATGTCCCACCAATGCTGTAAATCTTGATCATCAGTTGAAATACTATTTTGTCTGTTCTTTTGATCCTGTAAACGTGCTTCACTGTATTCAAAGATCTCACCTTGCTCGGCAGGATCTGCATAACGCTGTGAAAACTCTTGGAATGCAAAACTACGATGACGTACAATTTGGTGTGCAATATCACGTGTAGTATCAATTTCTAACACTGCATTTGCCATTTCTAATGGTGACCAATGTTGGTGTTTGATCAAATACTTAATTAAACGTTCACTTGTTTCTTTGTTTATCTGTGCTGCTGGATTTGAAACCTTTGCACAAAACGCAATAAGGTCCTGTACATTTTCTAATCCTTCTGCTTTAAATTCTTCTGTAGGTTGTGTATAACTTACTAATCGAACGGCCATCCAGTTAATTCTCCTTTGATGTTAGATAGTCTTTGGCTTAAAAAGCCTATTGTAGTATGTATATGACCAGTGTCATGTGCTTGTAATAAAGTTTTGTATAGTGCAATTTCTTCTTCTAAAACATTTATGCGAACTAAGTCATTTATTAATGTTTGGTTGTTCATCCAAAATCTTTCTTATTGTTTCACTTGCATATGTTTTGAACCATCTTGGTCCGATACTGTGTATAATCACAGCAAATACAGTTATTTGTAATCTAAGTGCAATTGAAAGAGCATGGCGCATATGCTGCCAGCCTGTCATGTTTACTGATTCTAAATGTAATTTGCATTGTTTACTTAACATTAATTTCCCTTTCCGGGGTTTTCTGAGAAATATTCTATTTTATTTTCTACACCATGCCATTCTTCAGCATCGGCTGGTACATCTTCAGGTCTCATTTCTGTAATAACTGGCCACAAGTCTGCATACTTTTGATTAAAGTCAACCCACTCTGCTGCACCAGGTGCAGTGTCAGGAAGAATTGCATCTGCTGGACATTCTGGCTCGCATACGCCACAGTCAATACATTCTAACGGATTAATAACTAACATGTTTTCACCTTCGTAAAAACAATCTACCGGACAAACTTCTACACAGTCCATGTGTTTACATTTAATACATGCATCATTTACAATATATGTCATGTTACCCCATTTCTATTTGTTGTTTAATTATTGCAGATATCATATTTGCTGCTTCCTTTTGTGGTTCATGGTCAAGATGTGCTCTGTCTTTACCTAAATAATGTTCAAATCCGTATTTCTTTGCAAAGTATTCGTATCCGATCTCGTATCCGTCCCAGTACATCAACTTATCTGTAGGTTTTAATTTTTTGCATAATTGCTCTATAAAGTGAGGCTGAATTTTTATTAGTCGGTCGTCGTAGGGCATATGCAAATCATCAGTAGGAGTTTTTGACTGATACTCGTCTATATTATTTTCTGTCCATCTGCCCCAAAACATACATGCTGTAATGCTGATATTAAGTTCGTGACAAAGATCAATTGCCTGCCGTAAGTTAATCATTGTAAAAAAATATGTACGGTATATGTCATCAATTGATAATAAAAAATTTCTTTGTTGTTTTTTAATTCTTTTACTTGATGTTCGAGTTGTGAAATTTTTCATTTTATTCTGATCAAAACTCTCATGAACAATATTATCACCAGCCCAACATTTTTCAAAATGTCCTGGATTTAGATCTGGTTCTTTGTCTACTGTAAGATATGCTCGATCAGTTATCCATTCCATAATTATATGATCGATATCATATTCTTTTTTCATATTAAGAATAGTATTTAAGTATATCTCAGATCCTTTGCCGCCTTGGGCGTTACTAAAGAATTCAATATCTGTATCTTTAAAATTATCTCGTATATTATCAATAAACAAAGGAGTTAGTTGGCCATTTCTACCCAAATGTCTACCAGTTATATAAGATGAGCCAACCATACCAACTTTGCTTATACTCACTTATACATCTCCTCTATATGATTACAAAGTATATTTACAATTTTTGTCTCAGCTGGACAATTTAAGTGAACGCCATCCTTACATGCCCAATCTATTTTACATTCATGAAGATATCTTTTTGCTGAATGTACAGTATATTTGTCATATGTTGTAACAATCTTTACATTAGGAGTAGTAAAATCTTCAGACCATTCCTGCATTACATCTTTTAGATACGGTGAATTAGCTCTGCTACTATGATGACACATCCAAGCTGTGACTTTTATATCTAATAATTTACATAAATCGATAGTTTGAGAAAGAGCTGTATGTCTATAAAAACCTTGACGTGTTACGTCTAATGTTATTTCAGTTGATAACTCAAATAATACATTTGCCTGTTTTCTAAAAAATTTACGTAAATCAGGACGCCTATGTAACCAACGTGTTATTGCCCTATGATTATTAAAAAATGTTGTGTAAGTTCCAGCATTATCTACACCGTATATTGCTTCTTCGTCGTGTACATCAGGATACTCTTCACTTATATGTGCATATAGCGGAGTTCGATCGTTTATTATTTCTACCAACAAATGATCAATATCATAATTTTTTTTTAAATAGACAATACTGCTCAAGTATCTTTCCATACCCATTCCAGATTGTGCTGCATTATAAACGGTATCAATCTTTAATTGCTGTTTGATTAGATCTGCAAACGAAGGGTTGCGCCGCATTTTATTCACATCGTAATGTCTACCTGTTGAAAAAGAAGAACCGACAATACCTAATTTCATAGTCGAGCTAACCTAATTAATGTTGCCGCTAAGTTAATCTCAGGATCAGCAACTAAGGTATGATCAACTAATCCTTGTTTAATAATTAGTACTGCTTGATCTTGAACCTCATTGTCGCCAAATAGTTCATTGTTGTCATAGAGCCATCGATACACTTCTTCCATTTCTTCTGGGCGAATAGCACCACATAATAGTTTACGTGCTTCTTGTATCTTGCCTGCCTTAAACAATTCGACCATATCCAGTTTCCAGTCACTTTCACCCGTGTCACCTTCGTTGGGTTTTGTAAGCACACCTTCTACACTGTTCATTTGCACTGTGTTGATACACTTACGTAAGTCTGGATACGTACCTTTTACATATGTGTCAAGTGTATCCAAGTCTGGAGTCACACCTTCTGTGATAAGAATCTCTGCAACTCTTGCTGTAAACTCTGTTTGGTCTATTTTAGCAATATGAAAGCCTTGACAACGACTATGAATAGCAGGGATGATACGATTGGGGTAATTGCAAGTAAGAATAAACCTTGCAGTGGTGTGATATTCTTCCATAACACCACGTAGCGCCGCCTGAGCGTTTGGCGACAAGTAATCAGCTTCGTCAAGTAATACAATTTTAAAGTCTCCGAAAGGAATCATTTGTACGAAATTTACAATTTTATCACGTACATCATCTACTGAGTTTGTTCGCGATGCGTTTATTTCGAGTATGTCTAATGGATTAGTATCTAATTCATTAAACAACAGTTTAGCAAGTGTAGTTTTACCAATACCTGCGTTACCACTAAACAGCAAGTGCGGGATAGTCTTATCCTTAATCCAAGTTTTTACTTGATTGCGTTGTGCGTCATCACGAAATACGTAACCGTCTACTGTTTTCGGACGATACTTTTCTACCCATAATTCTTTCATTTACTTGCCTCTGTTATCATTTTAATATTCTGTTTTATTTTAGCATGAAATTCTTGATCTGTCAAGTTATAATTTAAGCCTTCACTTAATGCTCTGCTAAAACTTGCTGTAACATCTGCATTAGCACCTAACCTACGACATGCCTCCATGGTAGGATATCCGCCACTGAGAAACACAACACGTTCTACGTTAGGAAACACTGTGAGATTGTGATACAAGTTAGGTACTTCCGGCGGTGTTAGTTTGAGGATACACTTGCCTGGAAACTCATCTAAGAACTCTTGTAGATGAAACATAAGAGCATCTTCTACTTCAGCTTTGATAGGATGGTCAATAGGTACTTCAGGTTCAATGATTGGTACAAGCCCGTAATCACAAATAGTACGAGCAAGTGTAAACTGTTGTTTGAGTACAGGATGTACCATACCTGTACCGTGTACAATACTGCGCATTTTAGTTCCGTAGATTTTAGGTCCAATGCCGTTTGTAGCCCATTCCAACATCTGCTTTACCGGAAACTGTTTGAGTGTGCCATCTTCCTTACATCCACTGTCAATCTTTAGGAACGTGTCAATACCTTTTTCATCAAGCACATTAACCATGCCGCGTGTGACTGTGTCTTGGTAGAGGATTGCTGCCCAGATGTTACTGTCGTTGAAGTCAGGACTGTTGACCATTCTAAGACGCATAGCATGAACTTTCTCCATCTTGTTTTCTTCTGTGTATTCTTGTCCGTAGCGTTCTAGTACGCCACCTGTTGAACCACCACTGTGATCCATTGCTGCTATAAATCTTTTCATTGGAATAAACTACTCACTGATTCTTCGTTAGTAATACGGCGCATTGCTTCGCCAAATAATGGTGCTAAACTTACTTGTCTAACTTTTTTACTTTTGCCATCATATGGAATACTATCACTGATAACCAATTCTTCTAGTTTACTAGCTTCTATCTTTTTGCTAGCACCATTGCTTAGTACACCATGTGTAATGTATGCTCTAACACTTAGTGCGCCAGCATCTAAAATAGCTTCTGCGGCTTTACACAATGTGCCTCCGCTATCAACAATGTCATCTACTAGGATAGCATGCTTGTCTTTAACATCACCAATCAGTGCCATTACTTCACTAACACCTGCTCGAGGTCTACGTTTGTCTACAATAGCAATATCGCCATTAAACATATCAGCAAACTTACGAGCTCTAACTGCACCACCTGCATCTGGTGAAACAAACACAGTTGGTTCTTCTGTACTAATGTTACGTCTGATATCTTTTGCAAACACTACACGGCTTGTTAAATCATCCACAGGGATATCAAAGAAGCCTTGTATCTGTCCTGCATGTAGATCCATTGTAAGTATTCTATGTGCGCCTGCTCTCTGTAATAAATCTGCTACTAATTTTGCAGTAATAGGAGTACGACTTGCACTCTTACGATCTTGTCTTGCATATCCAAAATACGGAATGACCGCTGTAATTCTTTTTGCACTGCTACGCTTGGCAGTGTCTATCATAATCAATAATTCCATTAAACTTTCGTTTACAGGAGTACATGTGCTATTCACTAAAAAAACATCCTTACCCCGGATGTTTTCTTGAACTTCTACACATATTTCTCCATCGCTAAACCGATTAAGTTCTGCTGGAACGAGATCGGTAAAACAGTGTTCCGCAACCTTTTGTGCAAAAGGCTGGTTACTGCTTCCAGTAATAATTTTCATTTAGTCCTCCGTTATACTGCGAAACTTTCCCCACAACCGCATGAAGCAGTTGCGTTGGGATTCTTTACGGTCAGGTAACTGCCGCCTAATTCGTTAACATAATCTACTGTGCATCCAAACACAAACATTTCTGCCATAGGATCTAAACTTAGTATGTCTTCGATCACAGGGCCTTCAGGCTCGTCAGTGAATGTCCATTCATACTGAAAGCCACTGCAACCGCCACCTTTGACTGCCAAGTTCACGTAACGTTTGTCGTGTTGCTTGGTCATATTTGCCAAATAGTTTTTTGCGGTTTCAGTGACTGTCAATAACATTATACTTTTCCTTGTTCTTTTAGTAGTTGCCGATTGTTCAAATGTTCGTCTTCGATATCGCTTTTAGCTTGACCATGATATCTTACTGCCATATGTTCATCGATCATTTTTTCGTTGATGTTGATACCTTCTGCCCATACTGTTCCGAGTACTCTGCCAAATTTGCCTTTTTCATTATCTAATTCAGTTGATATAACAATATCGTCATTTAGATGATTGCCTAGCCAATCTTTAGCCAGTAATCCGAACTTCTTTTCTTCTAGGTCTCTTGTTCTACTTTCCGGTGTGTCTATTCCGTACATACGTACTCTTGCCTCTAGTAACACATCAAATCCTAAATCCATTATACAATCAAATGTGTCTCCGTCAATGATTTTTACTATGCTTTTTACCCTATAGCTATAGGGAATTGGTTGCGTCATAATTTTCTCCTCTTATAGGAGTATTTATGAGTTAATCCCCTTCACCTGGGTTCTCACTTAGTAAATGTGTTTTTGATTCAGTTGGATCCCATGAGCCATTTTTAGGACCATAATAACTATGATCAGGCATTGGATCTTTTTTCTGTGTAATAACGGGCCATAGGTCTGCATACTTTTGATTAATTTCTACCCACCCTTCTGATTCAGGTGCAGTGTCAGGAAATATAGCACCTTCCGGACACTCAGGTTCACAAACACCGCAATCAATACATTCAACTGGATTGATCACAAGAGTGTTTTCGCCTTCATAAAAACAATCAACAGGACATACTTCAACACAATCTGTGTGCTTGCACATAATACAAGCGTCATTTACAATGTATGTCATTTTACCTCAGATTGCGCTGACAGGTAATCTTGAATCATTGTGTCTTTCTTTTTACGTCTATCTAATTCAACGCCTAGTGAGTTTTTTGCTAGTTCATCAATTTGTGTTTTTGTCATTTTATTTAGACTAGCTGTTGTTTGCATATCGCTATTCGATTGTTCAACCCTAGGCTTAACAACTAATTCACTAGTAGCACTTGCATTAGTAAATTTGTCATCTAATTCTACAGTGTCATCTTTGATTCCAAAGATTTGTTTAATCCATTTCATTCCCATACTCCTAATATTAGTTTTGCATCCTCACTCATATTCCATGGTCCGAATGGAGGATCAAAAGTTGTAATTACATCAACATCGTTTACATTATCAACACTAAGTGTAGCACTTCTGATATCTTCAATAATGTCGTCTGCCGCTGGACAAAACGCACTTGTTAATGTGTGTGTGATTTTGACATCAGGTAAATTATCAATGTCAATATTGTATATTAACCCAAGATCATATATGTTGATACTTATCTCTGGATCATATACTTCTTTTAATTTTTCAATGATTTGTTGTTCAGTATCCATTTCTAGCCAATAACTTTAATGTTAACATATCTTCTTTACTTTTAAACCAGCATTCATATCCGTTACGATGATTGTCGTATCTAAACGCACCATAGTCATTACCAAAAAGGTCTTCAAGTAATTTATGAAAACCTTTTGGCTTACTATATCGTTTGCTTCTTATAAACATAGTACAATAATATCTATTGTCTTGTGTCCAGTTAGCACACCATTCTAAATCATTCGTTGTGATAGATTGCACTATTCGCTCCGTGTTCACTACATTCGCAACTCACACAATAACAACGATTGTCTGTTGCTTCACGTATTAATTTATCTGCAAATTTACAAGCATGTTCTGCAAACTTCTCTGCACCTACACCATCTAGCACTGTAATTTCTGCTAGTCCCATATTCTCAAGTTCTGCGAACTTATACAAGAATGGATCTTCACGATCAATTACTACTTTGTGATCAAAGTTATCTTCTAACCATTTCTTTAGTGGCTTTAGTCCACCAAAGTCTACAGCCCAATTACGATGATCTAATTCATCACAACCAAATGTAAATTTAAATGCTAAACTATAACCATGCAAGAATCTACAATGTGAATGATCTGCGTGTGGTTGACGGAACACTGCACTTAGTCCAATGTTGTGTCCGTATGTTTTTGTTGATTGATATTTTGCCATATTAAACTCCTTGACTTATGGTTGGTGCGGAGTCTTTATAGTGGGTCGAACCGTTAGTCCACTCAGCATATTTAGCATATGCTATTTGTATTGCTTTTGCTTGATAATAACTATCAGCAAGAGCATTGTGCAGATCCTGTTGCATAGTTTTGCGAGGATCGCTGGGCAATAAACTTAAGAATGTTCTACCATCTTTTACTTGCCAAAAATTCCACGGAATAGGTGTAGCCAATTGACGATACATATCTTCTACAATAGTAACATCAAAACCATATCCATGACCCCATAATACATCGACACCTACCATCCACTTGGTCAAATGGTCTAGGAAATGTTTCAGCCCGACTCTGTCATCTTCTCGAAAGGCTTCTTCTTTTACTTTGGGATCTTGTTTGGCCCACCATTCTATAGTATCGTCTGTAACTGTACGTCCAAGTTTATCTTGTTCGTCTAAGTCCAAACGAAAATAAAATTCGCTATGAGGTTCATTTAATGTATGTGGATTAAACTTAACACCGCCAATAGTTAGTACAGTGCAACGTGGACTGGTGTCCAACGTTTCTAAATCAATCATTGCGTGAATTGCCACGTTTTCTAAACTCCTCATATTGTAACCATAGTATACACATAACCGCTAAAGAAATCAAGTTAAAAGATAGAATGCTCATCCAAAATTGAAAAGCAAAAAATAAACAAACTGGATAATCCCACCACTTCATCCTCGCCTCATATTTGCTATGTCTTTTGCATCTTCTTTTTTGTCGGCAAATACGGGTACCATATTTGACTTGTGCATTGTAGCAATACCTAGTAGCTGACGTTCGCCACTATATGTCATACTTTCTTTAGCAGGCCCATGTCCTGCAACTTTGTCACTAGTAGGTATGCTGCTGGCATTTGCACGATAATCAGGAATAGTATTAGTAATAACATTTCCACGTTTTTCTTTCTTTGCTTTTAATTGTTCAGGATGCACACCTTGTTTGCGTAACCATTTTTCATGTTCAGCTTGTGCTTTTGCTACTTTAGCGTTGGGTTTTTTCTGTTTACGATTATACTTTGTTGTGGTCATATAAGGACCAACTAAATGCATACTCATAATTACCTCCGTGTGTACTTGATTGATTCTTTGGGACCGTCTGTTGTAAACTCCATACCGCTTACATTACCTACATAAGTTTTACCATTCCATCGCATTGGTATTTTGTTTGTTGCGATAAATGCATCCAGATGTTGTTGGAATTTAAAGTTATCTATTTCGGCTACAACTTCTGTACCTGTTCGTGTGCTAGTGATTGTTGCTTCATTAGCATATACTACTTTGTTGTTCATTTAAATACTTTCTTAGTCTAACATTTGATAACGGATACGAAAACGTTTGGTTTGTCCAACCCAGGCGCTACGTCCTTGAGCTTTGTTTACAGTGTATGCAAACTCGTGCCCATCTACAAGATACACTAAACGATACTGATTTGCAACCGTTTTTTGTTCATTTACATATTTTTGTTCACATCGTTGTTCTTGTCGATATCCTGTGATAACACGTTTTGAGGCATTAGCACCTTTGTCAGCACCAATAAGCCCGCCAATTACTGCACCTGCGGCTGCTCCGCCATCATCACCTGTAGCACCTTTACCTAGTACTCCACCAAGGATCATACCCAGTAGTGCGCCACCAGCTGCATCACCGCCGCCTTGTACATTTCCGTACACTGGAACATCAACTGTATAACATTCATTTACAGGTGTCTGTTGTGTTACTTGTGTGTAAATAGGTTCTTTGCGAATTAGTTTACCTGTTGTAGTAAAACTATTTGCATGTGCCGCACCAGCGACAAGTCCAATAAATCCACTGATAACAATTATGTGGAAGATTTTTTCAAAGTATTGCATTCTTCATCTCTCCTTAGCCATACTTCAAAGAATTGCTCTTTGGTTATAGCTTTATCGTTCCATACTTCACGTTCTCGCTGATTATCATAATAAGCATCGTGAAAGGCTCTTAGTTTCATAGCTTCTTGTAAGGTCATTGTACACCTCTTAGTTACAAGTATACACTAGCATCTTATGCTAGCAATGTCAACCATTAATGTAGATCTGGATCTCTTCCAAATCCTTTTTTTACCTGTGGCTTGTGTTCTACTTCAATATGCAAGTTTCTCAAACCTTCTTGTTGTTCATGAAAGTCAATGACAAGCCAGGCGTCCTCTTCGCTTGGAAGATCGCCCTCTAATACATGGCCGCTGTCATCAACTACAAAAAATTTGTATATTTTACCAGGCCATGGTTTATGCTCTGTGATTAGTTTTCTACTCATATGTTCCCTATCCAATGTGTTACATCATCGCATGGGTCATCGCAAGTGTTCAACCAATCTTCATTGGGATCTTCCATGGTTATATATTTACCGTTTAATATCTTCTTAGATATATACATACATAAATATCAACACAAAGTCAAGCTCTAAAGGAAACAATATGGCAGATAAAGATAACACAGGTAAAATGGAAGTGCTGGTTCGTATACTAGGAAACGAACTTGTCGCACTTAAAATGACAGTAGATGATTTCAAAATTAAATGGTTAATATACGGCGTAATTACAATTTGCGCACTAGGATGGGCGGCTGCAAGTTTTGGACCGCCGTTAATTGATATGATGGGAGAATAGAAACATTGATAATTTATTTTTATTTGCTTCTTATGAAACATGCTGTAGCCGACTTGTGGTTACAGAGTAGATTAAACAAACCAAAATATGGCGACAAAGAAAAACTGTATACGCCTAAACTTTGGCTACACAGTATGGATCATGCACTGCTTACAGGTTTAGTTACACTTGTATTTGCAGGTATCTATTGGGCTGTAATAATCACACTGCTAGATTTTGTATTACATGCTGTCATTGATTATGTAAAAAGAATATACACTATACGTGTGAAATTAGATATGAAGTCTAATAAGTTTTGGAAAGTTCAAGCAATAGATCAAATGGCACACTATAGTTGCTATTTGTTTTATGTGCTTATGGTGTACTAGCCTCACCACCCATACCACTGTGGAATTGACAGTAATAGTATAGTGTACCAACACTAGACGGAACATTAATTTGTGTATATGCACCGGATTGACCTGGTGTACCGTTATAGGTAACACCTAGTGTCCATTCACTACCTCCACCATGTGTACCATTTGCAGTTGTACTAAACTTGAACGGGTGACTACTGTTTGAACTATCGCTTTGGTCAAATCTGTAACTTGAACCTTCATTTAGTGTAAGTGTTGGACTAGCACCTGATAATCCAGCAATATAATACTTGTTACCACTACCGTATCCGTTTGTGCCACTAGCAACCGTAACTGTATAAGTTGTTCCACTGAAACCACCACCGCCTCCGCCATCATCGCCTTCAATGTCTGCGGCACCTACAAATACATCATCATCTGTACTGAGGGTTGAATCAGCACCAGCACCTATGCTTTCTCCTGCATCTTCAATTATAACATAGCCTGCAACTCCGTTATCCGCTAACAGCCAAGGAGCATATTCATTTGTGTCTAATGTTACTTTACGACTTGAAATTTTTGTTATTTGACGAGTGTTTATTCCGTCCTGGCATGTCATTGACATTTCGCCTTCAAGTAAATCTGCACTATCTTTGTCTACCAGTGAACATATTTTGGTTTTTGTTCCGCCTGGATTTGAACATTCAAAACGTTTGGAACCTCGTTGCTTAATAATATATCCTGCCATACTTCCAGAACCATCATTAAATTGAATTTTAAATTGTGATTGCCCTGATGTTGGCGCTCCAAAGTTTCTTTTGTTTAGTGGTCTTCCCATAATATTATTTAGCTTTTTTACCTAATAGCTTGGCTTTTATTTTTTCTGCTTGCGTTTGAGGTCTTTGTTCAGACTGTTGAGGTATAGCTGATCTTTCTTCGAGGCTTCTTCTAAGGTCATTACTTTTGTTTTTGATGACTTGCAACGTGGACGATGAGTAAACCCTTTGTGCTGGAAGAACTGGCTTCTGGGCACTTTTCTCTCTGTAGATCCTGACACGAATATCACGTATTCTTGATTCCAGTTGTTCAACATCACTCCAGTCCACTTGCTCAGGTTCGAACAATTTTTTAATAAACTTGAACATACTAATATTTATTCTGGTGCTCTACGAATACCTAATGCTTTGCTCGCAGGATATATTTCTATGTTTACACTGTTATTTTGGTTACCACCCAGTATACGATAATATTCGACATTGTTTCTATATATACTACCAACATAAAAGCCTACATGTCCTTGCCAACCGTTATTGCCTCTTGGAAATATTACTAAATCTCCTGCCTTAGGATCTTGTATAGTTTCACCCCAGGTTAAAAAACTTCTTGCCATTAATGGAACATTGCTTACACTTTCACTACCTGGTATACCACTCTCGTTTAGTACTGCATTTACAAAAGCCGCACACCATTCTGTGCGTTTTGGATCAACACCTACATACTCTCTGAGTACAGTTCTATGTTGGTACTCGTTAAATCCATACTTGTTGAGCGCAGTTTGAATATGCTCCGGAGCATTTGGTATTGGATTGCCATCTACTATCACAGTAGGCTCACACGCCGATAAAAATAACACACTTAAAATAACTTTGTATTGCATTCGGTATCCTAATCATGACAACACCTGCAACTTAGTGCAGGTGTTGTACTTGTAATTACTTATGTCTTATCTCGATACCGCTAAGTTCTTTTCAAACTATTTTGTGTCTAAATTGGTGCCAGCGACAATTCTTCCATTATCAAGAACTTTTAGTAGTTTCAGTTTTATCATACCGTCTAAGGTACTTTCAATTCCGTTACGTTTTCCTTGTGTATAACCTAACCATGTGCAAAATAAACAAATTGCTACGGCTATATAACCTTCGTAACCTACTAACATCGCTGACTCCTCTGTTTGTCTATATGTATAATATAGTGTATTTATTGACAGATGTCAAGTCTTAGAAGTTAAAACTTGCTACAATACTTGGTGAAAATTCTTCAGCATCAAGATCGTAGTTTGCTTTTGGTTCAACAGTCATGCCATTGAAATCCATTTCATAACCTGCACCAATGTTACGTGCTAGTTCATCTTGGTCACCATTGATATATGCTGTGATACCATTAGTAGTTGCATCAATTTCAAATGCTAACTTTTCAGTTGATTCTGCATATGTTACTACACCACCAAAATTGTCTACATCAACACGTGAACCAAATGTCCAGTTTTCTGCATCTAAGTCGTAGTCAAGTGCGACTGTGCCACCAAGTGCTTCTTCGCCCCAGTGCATTGCACCAGCAACTGCTTCAATGTCAGTTACGTCATTTTTATAGTCGCCAAGCTCAGCTGCAACTGCAACTGACCCTAAGTCTACAATTACACTTTCGTCCATTTTTGGATTTGCAATTGTGTGTTCGCCTTCTGCACCAACCCAAATATCACCTTGGTTACCAAGTGATACAGTTGCCGCTGTGCCGATTGATGTACCTAGTTGCCATTCGTCAAGTGTAAGATCACCGCCGTCTGTTGATGCGAAGTTAAATCCGCCAAACGCCATACCTTCTCTTGCAATGCCTAAATCTAGTACAGTTGTTGAGCCCCAGTCTCCTGCGGCATTTTCTTTAATTGTGACTTCTACTTCACCTGCGATAGTTGTACCTGCGATTTCGGTTTCAGCGAAAGCGCCTGTACTTACAGTTGTTGCTAGAAGTACTGCTAATAAACGATTCATTATTATTTTCCTTAGTCGTAAAAAAAACAACTGATTGTCAGCTGTCTATATATATTTAACACATCCAAACACAAATATCAAGTCTTTTTTAGATTTAGATATTAGGTGTAACAAATATGCAACAGTTTATTTAGTTTATACTTAACATTCCATCTTCAGATATTTCAATTCCGTCGACAACAAATTTTTCTACTAAACTTAAAAATAAAGTATGTAATTCTTCATAGTTCTCTATACTATCTTTATTATCGACATTTTTTGTTAAGATATTTTCTATTTGTTCTTCGTTATTTAAATCTGCAAAGCCATGCACTTTACGTTTAATATCAACATGATCATCTGGAAAATCCTCGTATGCTAATATAATGTGGTTTTCGAATTCATTCATAAACTCTACAAGAATCTTATATTGTTCTACGTAGAACATAAACTTTTCGGTAAAGTATTCTTGATCAAATGTAAGTTGGTTGTCTAGTTTATCGGTATAATTTTGAAAATGATTATTGTTATCATCATTTTTATTTTTATATTCTGCTATACAGTAACTAATTATTGTAGAAAAAAGATCTTGTCTATATAGTATTACAGTATTCCAATTATGTGTTGTGTATTCTTTCCATAAAATAGGATGAGAGTCTTTCATTTTTTTCAGTGGCATTACTACATTCTTTACCACTACATTGTCACTGTTTAACGAATCGAAAAATTTCGAATTTTCAATAACATGTTGTACATCAGACAAAGACTCTTCGTCGAAAAGTTCACCTCCTAATAGGAGATTGTTATAAGGTGTTCCAATTGGCTCATTGAACCGATATGCACTATCGCCTACTAGTTCATCACTTAAAACTTGATGAAGAAAAGTACTACCAGTTCTGCCTGGAGCAACGATTTGTATTTTATATTTCCCTGCCATTCAATGATTCCTTTTAGTTAAAGGCCCGTTCTGTTGCTAGGTGGAACCCATACCCCGCATACCTAATTAGGCTGCAATTGCCATTTCTGGCGCACGATTGTCATTTGCAATTGTGAATGTTGACCAATAACGCAGTCATCCGGTTAACTCCACTTCACTTTCACACCTGTCGATCCTAGTTCAGCCCCATAAGAAACACACTCATCTAAATGTGTTTATGGTGGAGCTGCGCGGTACTGCCCCGCGGTCCAGTATGTGTCCACGTTGCTTCAACGCTAACAGTATATTTATACATGGTTTCTGTGAGGTTGTCAAGTAAAAAGTTTACCAGCGAGTTTCCAGAGTCTTGTTCAATTCACGCTGTCCTTTGATTGCAGTGATGCAGTTCATAATTCCACGACTACGTTGAAATGGTCTTTCATAGTTATTTTTACTTTTCCAAGTTTTATTTTGTTCTGCTTCGTATAAAAATTCTTTATGTAAGATTTTTTCCATGAGTTGTAACTCTGCATCTGTCAGGTTAGCTAGTTTGTTTGCAATCATAACGACCTCCTTGAATTGATTAAGTGTATTTACATAACTGTTACAATGTTATACGCTAACAGGTCTATTTTCGAACAGTTCGAAATGCACCTTCAGGACTATGCATTGCTGATATAAGTTCGTTAAACATTTCAGGACTCATTGCAATTGCTTGTGGGGTCTTGCTGTTGTCTTCAAATTGTCTTATGTATACAATATCATCAAAACTGTTAATAATCACATCGGTATAATTACCGCTATCATCTAGCAGTGTAATAGTAATTTCGTCGAGATCCATTTCTACTGTATACATTAAAAATTCAAATAATTTGTTGCTTTTTGCTTGGCACTGTTTTCAATACCATCTGACCATTGTTCTTCTGCTGTTGCACTCCACATAAAATCTTTTTGGTAGTCAGCACTGACCCACGTACTTTTGCCGCCAGTTCTACTGCCTAGTAATTCACTTTCAAGTTGACCCGGACCCCAACTAGCACATCCAATTATAATTCTATAGTTTTGTGGAAATTTATTTTCGTTAAGCATTGTAATAATTGATTTGTCTCTGGTCACACATAGATTATCATTGATTTTTAAACTTTGTGCAAGCATTATATCGCTACTGTGTAATACAAAGCATTGATTAACTTCAACAGGTCCACCATAGTATATGGGAGCATTTATTCCAAGTTGAATACTTTTACGCAATCTTACAGCTACTCTGTTGTCTAGTTCTTTGTTTACTATCCAACCCTTTGCTCCATCTCCGTCATGATTCTCTACATAGACAACACTTTTAAAAAAGTTACTGTCTCCAAGCATAGGTAAACTGACAAGAAATTTTTGGCTCATATTCATTGAGGAGTTGATCCTTTGCCAAAATCAATATCAAAATCTATCATTCCGTGTTGTATATCAAATGCTAAAGCTCTTAGATCGTCAAGCATTACTTGACAGGCATGTGAATCGTATGTTCCTTGTACACGATATCTTTCTCTGTGTAGTGCTATAGCTTTCTCATGTAGCACTTTTGCTTTGTGATAAAATTGTTCTACGCTGTGTGACATTGTGTTCCTTTTGCAATATTGTACACGTATTTAACTCGATTGTCAATAAATACAAGTGGAGAGAAACATGGACGCAGAAATAATGAGTGCCTCTGGTGTGGGCTTAGAAATCACCAATTTATTAATGCCTTTTATAAGTGCATTATTGTTACTAGTAATAACATTATGGTTTAAAGACTTTGCAACTGGAATTGCAAAAGGTCTTAAATTTAAAATGAACAAATCCTTCAATGAAGGTGATACAGTAATACTAGACGGAAATGACGCATTGATTGTAAAAGTCGGTCTCAGTGAAACTGTGTTTGGTGTGTACAGCGATAAAGGTTATACTTGGCGTTATGTACCAAATGAACGTATTCCAACATTAAAATTGGAAAAGGTTATCAACAAAGATCTCCATTTAGATACTGAAGCAGAGAAAGCTGAGAAACTACAATCAATGATTGACCGTGCTCAGGATTCTCAAATCGGTGCAAATAAAACTGCTATTGAGGAGATCAAGAATGGCGCTAACAAATAAGTTTAGTTATGAAAATGCACTAGAATGTGCAAACCTAAGTAATCTAGCATACCAAAAAGAAAAAGCATTTAAAAAAGCTGCCTCTGCTATGGGATATAAGAATATCAAATTTTTTAATATTGATGGTGCTCAAGCATATGGTATGAGTAAAAATGATTATGTAGTGTTGGCGTTTAGAGGTACGGAACCCACACAATTTAACGATATCAAAGCAGATCTTAATGCACTGCATGTGCGTAACGAACTAGGTGCAGGCAGAGTACACAAAGGATTCAAAAGCGAAGTAGACGAACTGTGGGATCAGATTGAAGCATGGTTATCCAAACGCAAATTTACACAAGTATACACATGCGGTCACAGTTTAGGTGGTGCTATGAGTACTATTGCTTGTAGTAGATTACCTGAAGGAACAATATGCTATAACTACGGGTCACCACGTGTTGGTACTAGAAGTTGGGTTAAAGAGTTCAACAGTAAATTTACATGTCATAGATTTGTAAACAATAACGATATTGTGCCACGTGTTCCGCCTAGCTTTTTGTTTTATAGACATGCAGGCGAATTACACTATATCAACACATATGGTAACATTAGAAATGCTACTGCTTGGCAAAGATTTAAAGATAGATTCAGAGGATATCGTGCGGCGTTTCGTAAACGTCAATGGTTTGACAGTATATTAGATCACAGTATGCCAGGTTATGTTGAAAGAATCAGTAAGCACACTGATTAGCCACCTGGTGTAAATTCTTTGGGAGAATACCAATTTTTTTGATTGTGTATTCTTCCTAGTAAATCTTGTATTTCGTGCATTTCTTCTTTGAGTTTTTTTGATGTTTCACCAGAAGCAATCGCCATCCCACGTCTGCCAGCTTTTGCTCTTAGTGCTTGTTCGATAATTTCTATATCTCTAACATCTAACTCGAATTTTTTATTTGGTTTCATAATCCTAAATTCCACATCCAAATTGGTATTACGATAAAGTGCAATAGCACACAGACAAATATCATTAGATAAACTGTGCGCCATTGCGGATTCAAGTTCTGTTACCCCTGAGTGCGAAGTACATTCCGCCTACCCAAAGTAACACATGTAAATTGTCATACAATATTACATCTGTAAAACTTTCAGGTTCGCCTGTCCATATAACACCTGTCATAATACTAGCAATAGTTATGCCTGAGAATCGTGTAATAATATCCCCAAGTTCTTTTGTGCGTTTTGTGTAGTCTGCTATACCGCCTACTAATAAACCTAGTGCGGCTCCTAGCTCTCCTAGTACAACAAAAGTCCAAACTAGTAGTGTAAGTTCCACAGGTGAGTCGTCAATGTTGATTGGCCACTTTGCTAATCCTTGCTGTACAAATACAACAATAAGTGGAATGCGCAGTAGCCAATGAGTCATACAAAATTCAGGAATCTTGTTTACTATGTTTTTATAATTCACTCAATAGTTCCTTGAGTTTCTTTTTGCTTTTGCCTTTTACTTTGGCTTTTGAGATGTCATTATCTCCGTCACCTACAACAACAACAGCAATCATGCCCATTGTTTTGTGTGGCGTACACTGATACAAATATACACCTGGTGTATCAAATGTAATAGCAACTTCTTTTGATAGTTTTGATTTCTTTGGTGCGTCCCATCCGTCTGGTCCTGCAATGAATTCTACATTGTGACCTTTTTGTGTTGGTACCCATGTGATAGTATCACCTACGTCGATACGTGCAATATCTTCACTGTACACCATCTTAGCGCCATCATCACGCTTGTTTAACATTTCGATAGTCATGTCTTCTGCATATGCACTCGTTGCAAATAGTGCAACGATTCCTGCAACGATTAAGTTTCTCATTTATTGTCCTTTACATTGAGATTTGAAGGGCTATATTGTTCCCCATTGTATCCAGGATATTGTCCATCCTCGACACCGCTGTTACATCCAACAACGACAACTAACAAAAAGAATATACTCCATAGTGTTACTCTTTTTGTCCATACCATGAACGCCTCAAATGTGCGTTCAGCTTCTGCTTGTGCAGCCGCTCTTACTTCATTATCATTCATTCTGGCACCGTCCAAGGATAGCAAGGTAAGATACTTTGTTTACAGTATTTGGCATTGTCTACCATTAGTACCGGTACGCCTAAAATAAAAAAAGCAATTATAGCAAATGCTTTGCCTAGGTCTTTTGTGGTGCAATAGTTTGTTTTTTCACTCATTGAAAATTCCCTTCATGCTATACTATATAGTGGTTTAAAATCAAAATTCAAGACCACTATATACTTTTTATATGCGCTAAAACGTAGCAGTCTTATTTGCCACCTTTTTTCTTTTCGCCTTTGGGCTTTACATATGTGTGATCCGGATCTAACATTAGTAACTCGGATACATCTTGTGTTTAAACTCAGATATCTCATCAGCTTTTCTATAGTAGCCTCTGTTTCTCAGTTCTCTGATAGCCATACAATAGCTTCTGTATTCCATTGCTTTAATAAATTTCTTAAACATTATTTGTTCTCCAACATTAAACGTTTTGCTTCTTCGTGGTAGCCTTCTCTCCAAAGTGCTTCAGCGGCTCTTGCTCTGCCTGCTGATTCACCAAATGCCCAAACACCCATTGCAAATGTTACTAGTGATGCTTGTAGTACTTTACATAGTTTACAAGTAATACTCCAAGTGTTTGATTTCATTGTTGCTACAGTCATTATACTGATCCTCTCAAGTTTTCGTTAACTTCTATTCCACGTACGATTGTTCTATCGCCACGTGCTATATTTTTGATGTCGCCACGGCAAATGCCAATGTCGTTTAATTCAAAGTCAGTTAACCTACTAAGTTCTTTATAAGTCTGTTTGTATAATGCTCTATGTTCTGCACGTTCACGCATTGATTTGCGTAAGTCGCCGAATCCTTCGATTGCTTCTTGTAACCAGCTTGATGCTGTTAATACATAATGTGTCATTAGTTAAATACTCCTGCTCTTGGACCTTGTCCACCATGTGATAGCATATATGAGTAAGCATACTGCCAATCTGACCCGTATTCTGTTTTTGCGTATGTAAGCATCTCTTTTTCGAACTTCCGTGTTGGAAGTGGGTTTCCAAGTAAACTCACAAGACCGCTGAATGTATCTTTAAACATTTCGTTCTCCTTAATTAAGTTTTTATGATGCTTGAGGAAAGCAATACCCCAGGTCTTTTCCTGGCGTCATTCGCTTGATATGGCAGTCTGCGCCTGCCCCTCATTTTTTGTAAGCTGAGGACGCTTGTTGTTGTAATTTTATTTATTTTAATATAACACTAAAAACCATGGTTTACTAGTGTTGTATGCACAAAGACGATATGCGTTTTGTGCAACTGTGCGCTAGTGCGCAGCTATTTTAGTTTGAAACCAATACGACCTTTTTGCCCAGTTGCAAAATAAGTCTTATTAACCAATTGAGGCGCACCTTTAAATACTGCTGGAAATTTAGTGTAGTATTGCATACTTACTGCATCTCCTTGTTTGACAGCTTTGGTTACTAGTTGTACGTACTCGTTGTTGTTGAGTACTTCTAGCATAGCATTTTTAAAATCTTCATTTGCATTCACAACAGGAATAACTGCATTCATAACGGCTGTTAGTGCATGCCAGAACACTCTATAGTCTGGTCTTTCTTGTGTACCATTGGCAACACCTTGTTGCTGTGTCATTTGTTGTAATCGTTCGCTTTGTAAATCACCAATGTTTTGTGTACGTTTATCTAAGTTTGCCATTGCTTGAACATCATTATCGTCGATGATATTAAACATACGTGCTACTTTAAGTGGACCATTTACGCTACTTTCAGTCGCAAGCAATTTAATAATGTTTGAACCTTCTGTAAAACGTTGTTCAATCTCTGGAGTCATTTGTTTGTACACACCGCTTAGACTGCTAGCCGCTCCGCCGCTTGTACTGATCTTACTAGAGATTTGAATACTGCGTCCGTTTGCTGTTTGTATAACACTGTCAATTAATTCCATTGCAGTATCTTGAGGGAACATTACTTTACTGCCTGCTAAATTGCTAAGTTCAAATGCTTGTAGCATTTTAGAAGTATCACCTGTAACACTGTTTGGTTTAGTCATAAGTGCGATTGGACCTAGATACTCACCGCCGTATTTTTGCAGTACATTATAATATTTGTCGCCGCCTGGAATAGGTTGATTTGTACCTGCTAGTGCTTGATCAACTGCCATTTCCATAACTTCGCCTAGCTCTCCCAGGTCGTTTGAACCTGCTTTAATTTGTTGTGCTAATTCAGTTGCACTGCGATAGTTTTCGTCGGGCACCAAGTCACTTGGTTTAATAGGTATACTTTCTTGTTCAGCACCTTTACTAAACTTATAACCGTTGAGTGTTTTCCACATAGTGTGTACACCTTGAGGCGGAATAGCTCTAATGTATCTCACATGTGTTTGGCCCTTGCCGTCTTTATCACTTACTGTAGCAAGTATAACGGCTTTGGTTCCACTGTTAGGCTTGTTATCATCTATACGTGTATTTGTGTCTGGAATAGCACTGTCCACAGCCTGCATCATTTGATCCATATCTTCATATGAATCACCTTCAGTAGGTAGTACTGTAATATCCTGTATGGTAAGAATGTCGCTAGGATCAGTATCGCTAACGTATGTTTCTCCAGGCGCTCTTGCAGATACACCTCTAGATTCTAATAGTTCAAATGCTCTCATACAACTATTTATTAATTTCCAGTCGTTGTACTTTCGTATGTTCGATTGAATTGGTTATGTACTCTAACAAAAGTTGTACACTTGTTGAGTTGCTTGAGTTTGTTTGCACCAACATATGTTAGTGTACTACGCACACCACCTAGAACATCTTGTAGTGTTACTACAACTGGACCACGATATGGCACTAGCACTGTACGGCCTTCACTGCTACGATAGTCTTTAAGACCTTCAAAGTGTTTGTCGTTGGCAGTTTTACTACTCATTCCGTAGAACTGTACAAACTGTTTTTCTTCATAAACAGATTCAAAGAATCCGTCATCAGTTTTAGTTACTTGATTTGTCTCGTATGTTTTAGTAATTACTTCGCCGCCGCCTTCATTGTGCCCAGCAAGCATGCCACCAAGCATAACAAAATCTGCTCCGCCAGCAAAGGCTTTAGAGACATCTCCAGGGCAAGTACACCCACCGTCAGCAATAATGTGACCGCCAAGTCCGTGTGCTGCATCAGCGCACTCGATGACCGCCGATAACTGCGGGTATCCAACACCAGTTTGTATGCGAGTAGTGCAAACAGACCCGGGACCAATGCCCACTTTAACAATATCTGCTCCATTTAATATTAACTCCTGTGTTTGATCTGCGGTAACTACGTTACCTGCAATAATAACTAATTTAGGATATAATTGCCTAAATTCTTTTACATATTCAATAAAACGTTGACTGTATCCGTTAGCAACATCAATACAAACATACTTTAGTTGATCTCCAACTTGCTCGTAAACTGATCTAAACTTAATTCGATCTTCGTCTTTGATGCCAATACTCATGGCAACATTATCTCTGCGGAATGTTTCTTCGCAGTCGAAGTAGCTAACTAATTCGTTTACACTGTATGTTTTTACTAAACAAGTGAACACGTTAAGTTCTGCTAGTCTATCAGCCATTTCAAATGTACCAACACCATCCATGTTGCTTGCCATAATTGGAATGCCTTCGTAATTTTGTCCATGTGCAAATGTAAAACTGCGTTCCATTCGTACTTCTTTGCGTGAGCCCAAGGTGCTACGCTTTGGACGAATCAGCACATCACTGTAGTCCAACTTAACTTCATCTTCAATTCTCATGATTTACCTCTATAGTTCTTCAATGTCGAGTGTTAGCGGATATCCTGCTTGTCTACTAACTAAAATACTTTCATGTACTTTTTGCTCTGCTACTTCATAATAATATACACCAGCTACACCCTTGCCTTCGTTGTGTATAGCCATTGTGATACCTTCTGCACTTTGTTGTGTGTGCATGTATATGTTTTTGAGTAGCTCTATTACAAATTCAATTGGTGTTGTATCGTCGTTGTAAACTATAACTTGATACTGTTTAGGTTTTGCAATATCTAACTCGTTTGTGGTTTTATCTTCGAGTTGTGTATCCATATCAATATTTACCGTAAATCGTGGGAGGATTTCTCCCCCCACTTTATTTTACTTAATTTTAATTGTACGTGGTTTCTTTTCTTCAGGAACAATACGCTCTAGTTCAACGAACAGCATACCATTTTCCATTCTTGATCCATTTACTACAATATCATCACTCAGTGTAAAATTACGCTTGAACTTACGCTGACTAATTCCTTTGTGAATCCATTGCCAACCTTCTGGCTCTACTTCGCCTTCTGGATTGTGTTCAATTGTAAGTACACTGTCAGCTACTGTAATTTCCAAATCTTCTTTGGCAATACCCGCTAGTGCAATTTCAATTTGAAACTTATCACCGTCTCTTACAATGTTGTAAGGTGGATAACCTGTGCTATTGGCATTGTGTTGTACATACTTGAACATGTCGTCAAATACTCTGTCAAAGCCTACAGCATAAGGAGTAAGTTTGTTAAGATCTAAAGTTGTCAATCTATTCATCATCACTCTCCTTATACTTTCAATGCCGCTGTGTAAGCAGAGGTCATTGTTTCTGTTGCATTGGCCCAAGTCTTAGCAAACTCTGTGTTTGCGTCCGCTAAAGCTCGTGCAGGTTTTGTGTACTGCTCGCTTGGATCAATTGTGTTTAGGAAAGTTTTTGTTTGTGTGTGGATTTGGTCCACAAGTCCATTAATATAATTTGCTTGCATAGTAATCTCCTTTTAAAGCAAGATTGATTTAGTAGACCCTATTGGCATCTACGCATTTATTTATCTAGGGACTAACCGTAGTCCCTAACGTGCGTATTACGGCGCAACCCATCTCTGTTGTGTATTTCTAATTATCCCACTATAGTTCTTATCTAATGGGTTTCCTTTCTTGTTACAGTTCGGATTAAAGTAACAACACAGTTACTTTGAAATACACACTCACTTGTTGCCTTTCGAGCTCTTGTCCTATGCACAGGAAAGCAGGTGCATCTACTCTGGTGTGTATTTCAAAACACTATGTTAATATGATAGGTTGGACTCTGTGATTACCAACAACCCCTTTGTAGAGCCACGCTCAAATCAGGGAACTTCACACTAGATGGTTACATCTAAAAATACAACTTCGTATCTCTACGCTCTTGCATTGCCACTACAGCTATGAATCAAGTTACAACCTCTACGGATTGCCATTCCTTGCACTATCTAACTTAGGATATCTCCTAACTTATGTAATTAATATAGTATAGATTAACTATAATGTCAACCTTTTAATACAATTTTTCTTTATTTTTTTCTTGTTCTTTTAACCAACGCTTACGTGCTTGTGCTTTAGCACGTTTCTTTACTGCACTAGGCTTTTCGTAAAAGTCTTTTTTACGCATATCTTTTGCCATGCCTTCGTTGTTGCATAGCTTCTTGAGCTTACGCATTGCACGACTTACATCGTTGTTTCTTACTTCGACATACAAGCCTCGCTTGTTTATTTCGTCTCTGTCTCTACTTTTATATCTATCTCTATTCATTCTTTCCTCGTCAATACGCCAATCATTCGATTACCGTTTATAGTTGGTTTGGCATCCCAATCACAGTCTTGGATACATTGTATAATACGATCCATTATACCAAAACCTTGTTGCTTATTGGCATTTTCTCTGCCTTTAAATCGTATAACACACTTTACCTTGTTACCTTTGTCTAAAAACTTAATAATATTTTTAAGTTTAGTATCAAAGTCGTGATCACCAATACCTAATCTGAATTGCATCTCTTTGATTACAATTTTACTTTCTCGTTGCTTTTTTGCGGCTTCTTTTTGTTTACGCTTTTGTTCGTAGAAATATTTACCAGCATCGAGTAATTTTGCAATTGGCGGATCACTTTTTTCGTTGATCACTACCAAATCTACTTGTTGTCTTTTGGCTAAGTCCAGTGCTTCATTTTTATACATAATACCTGACTGACCTTGTTCACCAACCACACGCAATTGTCTGTATGTGATTGATTCATTAACCTGCTTTATAGCAGTGTTTTTCTTAAAATTCTTCAAGAGTATTCAACATCATTTCTGCGTATTCTCCTATTTTTTCATATATGTTTACTCCAGGTATTGTATTCAACAAACGCACCACGCTCTTGCGTTTATTCTTTTCACTGAAATAAACAGTTCCTTTTTTCTTAACCATAAATGCACAAACTAAACCTAGCTCTGTAATATTATCCAAATCAACATAGATAGTATCACTGAATCTCATCATACTCATTACCCATGCACAGTTAGCATCATCTATTGCACCGTCTGGATGGTACAATGTAATAGGTACAGTCTTGAATACATTTTCATAAAGAGCTTCTAAGTCTAATACAAATTCTGTGTTACTACTTAGCACAGTAATCACAGGGCCGTTATCAGGTAATAACATGTCAGGCGGTGTTACTGTATATATAGGGTTTTCCCTCATATGGGCTACATTATTCCTTTTTCATCTTTATGCTTTTAATAGTTTTACCAGTGCCAGCCAAACGTCCGTCTGACGAATACAATTTCATATTACGTCTCTGACTCAGCTCTTGCGCACTAAGTTCACTATCTTCTCTATTATCAGTATACGGGTCATATGGGATATTGTCAACTTCTTTTTCTAATTCTTTAGCAACTTGTTCTAAAACTTCTGGTTCTGCTTTATCTAAGAGAACGGCCAATTCGTCTTCTTTACTGTTAGCATCTGATCCTTCATTTGTCTCCACTGTCTCCCGTTGTGAAACATTAGAGTCATTGCTGGCTTCTCCATCTGGTTCATTATTTGCCACATCGTCTCTTTGTATGTCTTCTTGTACTGTGTCCCCAGAATTTCGTCTATCATTTGTAGGTTCTGGAGGTGTAGGTTCATTATCATGTGCATTTTTTTCATTCCTTCGCCATTCAAATGTGTACTGTGCGGCAATTAATAACATAACCGCTAGTGGATCAAATACAAATATGATTGTAATAATAACCCAACGTACTGCTTGTTCTAGTATGTCTTTGTCTGCTTCGTCGTAAATGAATTCAGCAATATATTTAATAGGTCCTACTTCTGCTTCTAGTTTACGATACTCTGCTTCAATTGCATATTTTTCTTCAGTCATCTTATCTATTAGATTATTTGCATCAACAATACGTTGTTGTTGATCATCTATAATAGCATCAACATCTGCACCACCATCTACTTTAATACGGTCCCTTAGACGCTGTATGAGATCATTACTTGCGGCTATTTGTGCATCAGCACCTTCACGTAATTGTTTTATAGTATCTCTAGCGGCATTGATACGGGGATCATCTGCTTGTCTAAGTTTTGTAATTTGTTCTTGTGCAACTTGTCTAGAACTTCTATTAGCAGGAATATCTGTGTTTAACACTGCATCAATCTTTGTTTGTATACTTTCTTTACTTTGTTTTGCGACATCAATAGCACCTGCACGTACTGTATCAATAGCTTCTAATAATCCTTGCTTACGATCTTGTATTGCAGTTGTTTGAGCGCCACGCAAATCTTTAACCAAGTCTGTTAAACGTGTGCGCTCTGCTTCAACTACACTTTGTGCTTGCGTTCTCAATTGTGTTTCTTGTGCTTGAAGATCTGAAATACGTTGTTGTTGTGCTTCTACCCAAGTTGTTAATGCTCGTCGAGTATTGCCTCCAAATAGTCCATCACTGGTAACACCTATAACAGCCTGTCCTTCTTGTATCTTAGCACGTTCTGTACTTTGCAGTTTATTTGTAGTAACAACAATTGATTGTTCTATGTTTGCAATTTGTTTTTGTAAACTTTCTACTGCGCTGTTGTCTGCTTCTACTGCACTAATACGTGCTTCGTATTCATTTGCTTGTGTGTTTATGCGATCCAAGTCTGCATCTAACTGTGCAATCTGATCCAAGTAAGGTTGTACTTGTTGTTCAATACTTGCAACAGTTGTGTTGGCAAGATCTGATCTCAATTCGGATACCAAGTTATTCAAACGTTGTAGCTCTTTGTCTAACGCTGTAATTTCGTCTTCATATACAGCAACTCTGCTGTCCATAGTATCAAGTTGTGTTTGAATAATAGTGTTTTGTTCTGCAATAGCAGGTTCTATTCTTGTGTATGCACTATCAATACGTGTTTGTTCTTTGTCTATCTGTGCTTGGATGTCCTCATTGAGGTTACCTGTACTGCTTTCTGCTTTAACAATTTTTTGTTCAGCTCTAACAATAATACTTTCTTGTCTAGCTATTTCTGTTTCGAGTCTTGCTACTTGTTCTACAGTCTCCATGCTTGCTGTGGTTTGTTCAATGTGTGCTTTTGATAAGAAACCAAATATACCCATACTTGTAATAAACATCAATACTACAACTGCAATACTGAGATAGAATTTCATCCACCAAGCGGCTTTATCCCAGAAGCGATGAAGCCAAACTGCGGTGACAAGTTTACCAACTTCTAATACACCGCCCATAATAATAATCGGAACTGCGGCGGCGGCAAAAATTGCAACCAATCCAGCCACGCTGTAATAGATTGCAACGGCACTGATACACAGTGCGATTAGCATTGTTAATATTCCAAATATCATAATTTACTCTCCAAACTTTTTGGCATATCCATCGTCAATCATTCTATCATTGACGTCGACTTTGCCACCTGTGGAGTCAATGGTGTAGACTTTACCCATTGTTCTTCCGGCTTTGCCTCTTTTGTTCATTATTGTTTCACAGACAAATTGCTGACCTAACAAATCTGTAAGTTTTGTTTTAGCCGCCATTGCACTATTTTTTTCTACTTCGTTTGTACTTCGAATATCATGTACATGTACGCCGTATAATTTAATTCTTTGTCTTATGGTAACATTAAAACCCAAGTCGATGACTGCGTCAACTGTGTTACCATCTATCACTCTTATTGTGTTGCATTGATACGTATACATATGCAAAATCCTTTATCTTTATACTATTTATCGGATTTTGCTTGTCCAGCCATCCATTGTTGGGCTATTCTGTTGTTGGGAATAGTTTTTGACCATGCACTTATCTGTTTAAATGCACTTGTTAAATCACTTTGAACATCAGAACCTTCGCTGTTGTCAATGATAAACATGTCTTCTCTAAAATATCTTTGGAACTTTCCAATATTATTTTGTACTTGGCTCCACATGTTGGACACAATCTCTGCTGGCAAAGTGCGGGCTCTAAGTTTATTACGCTGTTGTGCAGTTTCTAAGTCAGTGTTAACGAATACCATTGCAGTTTCGTAACCTAACTGACGGAGTTTTTCACTCATCTTTACGATTTTTTCGTAGTCTTTGCCAGTACCATCCATTACTAATCCAAGTCTACCTGTATCAGTATAGATTTCCTGTCTTTTTCTAGTAATATTTTTAGCTTTATCTCTTACGTCCTGCCCTTGTGGACTATAGATAGTTTCTGGGTCTGGTCTCATACCCATTTTTGCTAGCATCTGTTCAAATGCTGTATCGCTGTTAACGATTTTAAATCCCATGCCTTCGAAACCGCTATTTTTTACAACAAAACTTTTTCCACTACCAGGACCGCCAGCAGTGAATATTGCTTTAAAAATAGCGGGGTCGTTAGGACCCTCGCTAATAGTTGTTGTTATGATTTCGTTTACTAACATGCATTTATTTATGCTAGTCCCAACGATAAAAGATATGGCTTCCTATTCTACCAATATGACTCATACTACTGTCTTTGGACCAATAAGGATTCACATAATTAGCATGATAGTGTGTTGCACCTTCAGTGATACCACGGTGCTTGTTTGCAAATAGAATACTACCTGCTATATATTGTGCATTAGCCCAGCCTGTTTCGTTACCTGGATTATCTGGTTTCCCATCACAGTACCAACTAAATTGGCAAGCATCTCGAACCATTACCATACGTTCAGGATCTTTCCAACTGGGTTTTTTCTTTCCTTGATATACTACATCACAGATAGTGTTTGGGTATCTTGCATCACGTACTCTGTTTAACACAACATCTGCAACTGCGTATTGTCCTGCCATGTTATCGCTTCGTGATTCGTAATACACATTTAGTGCTAAACAATGTGCTTGTGGACTGTCGATTAAATTAGGATAGATTGTAGGTGTTTGTTCATTTTCAATTACACTTTCGACAAGTGCTTGGACTACTTCAGGTGTAACAATTGCTGTTTCACCTTTTGCCGCTGTTGCTGAATATGAATAAGAGATGAGCCCAATGGCTACTACTCCGTTCAATGTCATACTTAATGCGGACGTAACAAATTTTAACATACTCTGCCTCTTTGGTTATGTTATTTACAGTTCGCCAAGACTTAGTTGCTCTCTGATTTTACCATTTTCGTCAACCAGCTGAACACGACCGTCTTTGATTTTACCACGTTGCATCAAGTAATTTTTTTGTTTGATTTGACTGTTCATGTGTTTGACTGCTTGTCGTTTGTCACTGAACAAATCATAGTTTTTTGTTTTGATGCCACCATGTGTATTATAAAATACAGTTTCAACTTCGTAGGTACTCATTGTATTACGCTCCTTTGCATACAATATAGTATACCCTGTGTTATATGTCAAGTTCAAACTGATAGTCTGGAG
>Ga0208791_1000177_pt1 | contig 33279 bp, 55 predicted proteins | sample 11_taG_FD_184084 | JGI IMG/M metagenome (GOLD analysis project Ga0208791, IMG submission 184084) | Marine viral communities from the Subarctic Pacific Ocean - 11_ETSP_OMZ_AT15265 metaG (SPAdes) (version 2) | ecosystem: Environmental > Aquatic > Marine > Oceanic | place: Pacific Ocean | collected...
TTATGAGTATACAGACAGCTAGATTGCTGTATAATTTTCCTCATCCTATGTACGCAAACTAAGGATGCCACAAGCGTAAACCCTTCCGCAAGTGGTCTAGCCCCGTTTCCTCGACGGGGCTTTTTTTTACTCCTCTTTTGGCTCTTCTGCACAACGAAAGCAAACGCTGTCATCATACCTCTCATCATAGACAACGCTGTCTTCTTGCCAATAACGCGCATCGCAGACAGGACAGTCAAACGGATAAGGCATCATGACTTACCTCCCTAACTTCTCAAACTCATCCAGCGACAAGTTGAGTCTGTTGGCTAACTGCACTACACGACTGAACTTCATGTCATCTTTGTGCCTCCAGCGACATACTTGGACAGGCGTTACGCCAAATTCTGCTGCTAGTTCGTCATTGCTGACGCCAGCGAGCGCCTGCGCTTTTTTCAGCGCCTTGCCTACGTCAGAAGGGCAAATCATCATCTAGCTCCTTTGGTTGAATGGCCTGTCGAGCCTGCTGCATACCCTGACTATGCACTTGTTCCTTAGCCGTAGTACTAAGTGACATAAACGTGTTGCCGTTTTTGTCCTTCTTAAGCCACGCTGACAGCCAAAACTCGGTGCCATTACCATCGGTGTAGCTACCCTTGTAGTCAGGGTGCGTGTCCTTTTCCTTGCGGTCGTTCTTAAACAGGACTCCGCGATTGCTGTTGTCATACTCCATTTGCTAACTCCTTCCTTGCTCTGTTAAATGCGTCGTTGCCTTTGCAAGCCGCACGCTCTTCGGTAGTAAAAATGCCGCCTTTAGTCGGCGCTCTAAACAGAGTCGCCATCGTCTCGTGGTCGATGTCACCCCAAATAGCCGCCAGTGATTGCCAGTCCTCATTGGCGATTGCTTCCTTGGCATACATGACCCAATCGAAGTTGGCGCGCACTGTTGCCATAAACTCCAAAAACTCGCCGTCGTTTTGCTGGCTAATAGCGTTAGCTACCTCGTCAGCACTGGCTATCTCTGTGCCACCTAAGCCAAAGAAAGCCAAGGCTCTGCCCACTGCTGAACTTTCCGCCACCTCCATCGCGGCCTGTGCGTTTATCTTGCTAGCGGCCCTTACTTCTTCAGCGTGGCCTGTGGCAATGACCTGACCCGCTGCAGATATCGTGGCTTTCATAATTACCAAAACGTCGTTCGCCTCAACCAGCTCAGTCAAGATGGTGAAGTCTGGATGCTTCGCCCTAAACTCGGCTACACGCAACGCAACCGTCTTGTACTCCTTGCCGTGGATTTTAACTACGCCATCAGTCATTAGATGCCTCCTTGGTTTTCGTGGTCGTAAGAATCGGCATAGCCAGCGTTGTACGCTTCTGGCATACCGTCGCGGTGTCTGATGCCTTCCTCTTGGTCAGTCCACCCCTTGATGTAGTCTTGCTCTGCAAGCTCTAGGAAATCCGCAAGGCGGGCATCCATTGCCGCTTCGATAATCTGAAACGGCTTAGGCTTGTAGACAGACAGGTTTTTCAGCTGACCTACTAGCGAATCAAGCTCGTCAAGCAAGTCAGATTTGATGAGCTGTGGCTCTACGAATTGCTTATTCATAGCTAGCCTCCAAATCTAAAATGTCGCCAATCATGGCGTCGTAAATTTGCCTAAGCTGAACAACGGACTGACCTTGGATGTCAGTCAGGCCGAAATCGCGGTCAGCTTTATTAAGTTCAGCAATAGCCTCGTCGAGCTTGTCGAGAATCTCGCTGTAATGAACGAGTTGGTCGTCTAAATTCATGGTTTTCTCCCTTCAATGTTCTACATGGAACACTTATCATGATTGCACCATTTAAGGCAATGCGCAACCTATTTACGACAAATATTTTGCTTTTATTGTTAATTTATTTCGACTTGAGGGTTTACATTATTATCATTGGGTAGCAAACTGTATTCATCGGCTGGGGACACAGCCACTACCGAAGGGAAATCGCAATGCAAGTTAAATTGAACATGAAAGAGTTAGAGCTGTTTTATGCAGGGTTATTGCTAGGCAAAATCTTAGATGTAGATGAGGAGTACACTACATATGATTCTGTAGGGTTTGGTGATTTTGACGGCCTGGTCATACAACTGTGCAAACAAACACTAACTTTAGACTTCGACCATATCAGTAGCCGCGATAAATATTATGCAGCGATAGGCATAATGAATGAGGCCAAAAGGGAAGTGAATAGATGGCTTAGTGAAAAAGATTAGCCGTAAGTCCACATAACCGGGGTAGTTGTTCGCATATCGACGTGTACAAAGCCACGAGCTACCCCGATACCGCCAAAGCCCATGTCTAAGGCTTCTTTCACAATCTTCATGCGCTGCTGACCGTTAGACACAGCAATGTCTGCGGCTATGCCCTGCGTGTGAGTTCCGCCTTTTTGTTTGTTGCGCTCTGCCGTGTGATGCACCGAGCGATAGCCGCTAGTCACAGTGAAGCTAAACCCGCACCGATTCCGAAGCTCATCAAGCATGGCAATAAATTCGGGTTTCATGTCATTCTCGCCAGTCTCTCTACAGCGAAATTCTGACTCGTGAAAATACTTATACATTAGTTTTTCCATTTAGTAAGGCCGCGAATTCCGACGCTTGACGCGACAAGTGCGCCCAGGAGCATTCGGTAATATTCTGGCATGGTTTCCAGCACCTCGAAACCATCACGAACGTAAGGGACGAGAGGTGGAATAAAACAAAGCACAAGAGGAATGCTAAAGAGAATAGAGAAAAACTCATCGCGCCAGCTATTAGCCGCATTGCTTGCATGGATATTTTCCCAATTGGCATCCTGCTTAATTGCTTCCATTTTGCGTTCATGCGTTGCCTGCTTCTCTGCCGCTTTGCGTTTGAAGTGCCCGCCGACTAGCTCGGTCACGGGGCCTATTAGTGTCTGCCACATGATTAGTTCTTCAGCAGCACTAGGTCGAAGTTAGCTGTGACCCGTGCGTCGTTGCCGCTTACCTGGTCAACGCGAATGTCTACGTCTGTTTTCTCAGGGACGCGAAGCGGCGAATTGAAGTCATAGCGGTAATGGCCGCTAGTCTCAGCAACGTGTGCAATTCTAAATGGCTTACCGAATAACCGATGATACATAAGAAGCTGTGCGTTTTTGTTTGAGTCAATAGTCGAGTCAAGAGCCACCAGATAGCCTGTAAAGCCCGCAGGGATTGTGTAGACCGCCATGAGTGTCTGTGCATACCCTGCGTCTATTTGCGCCACAACGGTTCCTGTGCCGCTTGTGACACGGGCTGTGATGTCACCGACATTAGCGCCGTCTTGATAGGTCATGCGAAACACGCGAATAAATGTGTTTGTAGTCGCTACTGCCGTCGTACCTGTAAGCGTAACCACCTCTGTTTGCTCATCATAGTTAGCGTCAAGTCCCTCAATACTTAGCGTGGCGGTGTCGCTTGCGCTGGTACTAATACAGTAGATAGTTTGGGCGCTAGAAAGTGACGCCCAAGGGTACAAGCCGCCGCCTGTCCATACGCTCTCAGGGTCGTCTGCTTGGTCGATGTCAAAGTTAGCGCCAAACTTATGCACAGCAAACGCGTTAGGGATTGCGCCGCGTACAACGTCAAACAAAAAATTAGAGGTCGGACGCTCATTGTGAAATTGATACACTATTCTTGCTCCGTAGAATAAAGAGATTCCATTGTGCCAATGCGAATTGTTAAATCATGGACCTGGTCTTGCATACTTCTTAAGTCCTGCACGTCTAACTGAACACCTTCAATGAGCATGTCTTGCCGAGCATCGTCGGGCAGGCTTCCCAGCTCGCCTCTAGGCCATAGTATGCGGAATTCGGTGTTGCGCTGTATCTCCATCTGCGACTTGTCTAGCGCGTGTTCTATAGTGTTCAGGCGCTCTTGAATGCCGAAATATGCCATCGTCGCGATAGACGTAGCCGCGACCATCGCAATCAAGTTACGTATGGGGATGGTGATATCGGTCGAGTCGTTAATATCCACGGCTTTACTTTAGCCATTGAGCGAATACCACAGCTCCAAAAATGAATGGGTAGAGGGCAAAAACCGCCGTTCTATTGCTGGCGATATCTTTGTGTGCTGCGTCAATCTTTTCGTCTAACCGCTTGAGTCGTTCCTCGCAGAGTCGCTCGTGGTGCGCTAGTTTCTCGAGTGCTTTCTCTGCCAAGTCCACAATAAATCCCCCATAAAAAAGTAAAGTCCTATGGGGGTCTATTATATCACTCGTTCGCTTCTTGCTCTAACGACTCTGCAAGCATGTTGACGAATGCGTCACGGCCTACTGATAACTGGTCTACATTAAACCGTGCGCTAGACAGCTTTCGGTCAAGGTCTTTAATGTGGTTAATGCAAGTGACCTGCTCGTCGGTCATGTCTTCGATGAAGTAATCTTTGTCGTTCACTGTGATGGGGGTTTTTTCGTCTTTACCCATGTCAGTCACTCCTTACTGTTTTGCTTTGCCGATGTTTACGGCTAACACCTCCAGCACTTTGTATAACTTAGCAATCCAAACGTCGTCTTTAGGCGTTGGGGTGAGGGCCGCGATTATTGAGGCAGTCGCGATGACCGCCGTGGCTATGTTCGCAATATCTGTGATGATAGACAAGTCCATCACCAAGGCATACCATCAGCAGACACAGGGTTCTTCTGTGCTTCGATGTTGGCTGTTAGTGCCGCCTCAGTAGCGTCTTGGTCTACTGACTCGTGTACCCATGCCAATACAGCAGACTCAGTAAGGTCATCGTAAGCCACAAAGCCGTCAGCATCAGCGTCGGGTGTAAAGCCTACAGTGCCGTAAGAGGATGCAGTAAATGTGTCGTCACCAACAGTTTCAGATTCAGTAACACGCCAGTGTGCAACAGTGACACCACCGTCTGCTAGGTTGCGCTCAAGGTTTGCGATTGTCCATGTAGCCATTGTTATGCTCCGAATACTGCGTTGCAGATAGCCTGCACGTTAGAGGGTTCAGATGACCAGTCGTCACCTGATTGAATTACATGACGGTGATACGACTGTGAAATTACAGCACCGTCTTCGAGTACACGAGTAGCAGTCCGTACTTGCACAGAGGTTACGTCGTTGCCGTCCTCGTCTTGTCCTGTGACTACTTCGATTTTGTCTGCTGTTACTTCTTTAGTTAGTGACATTGTTGTCTCCTGTTAGTCCAGCCCCAGAGTCCACTGAGGCTATAGGGTTATGATGCCGTGTTGTAAACAGCACTAAACATTACTGTTCCACTAGTTGCGTCTGCGCTTGTAGATTGTATTAAATCTTTTGAAGAGCCAAAGACTAGATTAACGTAGGTATTACCTGCTTCTGTAAAACCACCGATACCGTCTGCTTCATCAAAACTAAATAAATTACAGTAAGTAATGGTTGTTGGAGCATAGATTGATACAGAAAAAGGTAATCCCGCTAATCGTACTGCTCCGCTTAGTCCAGTTACGTTTGCTCCTGTTATAAAGCAAGCAACACGTACTGTATTTCCTATTTTTGTATAAGTTGCCTGAGTAACAGTTAAACTAGCTGAACCACTTGTTGAACCTATAATCGTAGGAGTCCACGTCCCTTCTTCATAGTCATCCAGCTTGTTGGCTGAACCTGTGCCGCCTAGGTAGACACCGCCTGACAGGTAAAGGTCTTTGTATCTATTTGAGCTAGAGCCAATGTCTATAGAATTATCTGTTATTGACCCATTTCGCATTGGAAGATAACCGTCACCTCCAAAGTCAATACCAGACTCACCTGTATCTATGTAAAGATTTGAACCAGAACTTCTACAACCAATACTACCGACTGGCAAGCCATCTTTACGGAACTGAACCAATTCACCGTCTGACGTTTGTCGATTGATAAATTGAGCAGTCCCACCATCAACCGTTGCGCCGAAATTACCTGCTTGAGCAACGTAAAAGCCGGGGTCGCTGTTAACACCAGCCGCAGTCTTACCAACCAGCAAGTTGCCGTCATGGTCAACTCTAACTCTCTCCTCTGCGGTATTACCCTCACCCGTATAAAAACGTAAGCCTACAGAGCCGTGATTGTTTTCTGCATATGCGCCAATTTTTACGGGAACGCCTGGTACTGAGGTTGCATCGTTATGCTCAAACTCAATAACACCGACCGCTTGGTCAGTAACGTGGCTTGTGTCAGTGCATTCGAGCCTTAACACAGGGCCAAGATTACCAGCAGATAAATGCAACGTAGTGTCTACTGTGGTGGTGCCAATACCCAACCGTTCATCAGCGGCATCCCAGAAGAACTTCGCAGTCGTGCCAGTGTCTTCGTAGAAACTAATGTCGCCACCATCCGATATTTCCAAGCGCGACGTCAATGTTCCTGCACTACTTTCTCCTGTAGTAAATCTCAGCAAACCTCCTGAACCAGAACCAGAACGCTGACCAATAATAGAGGCTCTTGGAACCTCAAATGCACCGCCGCCTGTAAAATCGCCTAATTCAATTGTTGTAGTGTTATTGGTTGCTGAGCTTGAAGAAAATACTTTTAAAGGCGTGGTATTAGAGCCAGATGCTTTTAAAAAGCTATCACCATCAACAGTCAAACCATCAGCAGTCACTGTGCCAGTTACGTCTAAATCGCCACTAGGAATGCTGACATTTCCTGTTGAATGGTCAATCTCAAAGTGGACTGTTAGTGAGCCAGCGTCGTCATCTAATCGAGAAACTTTAAAGTCACCAGCTTGGTTTTGAATTTGAGTGTTTAAATCTGTTGTGTCTGTTTCAAATAATTGAATCTTTGGGTTTGTAGAAGAAACAGAAGCAATACCATCAACAGTCAAACCGTCGCTGACGACACTTCCAGTTACGTCGATGCCTGTGGAGGTTGTGGCTAGTTTGGCGTTACCTGCATGATGCAAAGTTACAGCACCATTATTAAGCATATTTATAAAGCTAACAGACGTATCGTAATCTCTTAAATACAAGTCTCTAGCTTGTATATATAGGCTTCCTGTTCCGCCTTCGTTTATAAATGAATTGCCACCATCATGATAAATCTGTAGGTCAGAGCCAGCACCGAAGATAGCCTTGTTGTTATCCCCGAATGACAGGTCGCCCGTCATGCTGTCGCCAGACGTTTCTACCTTGTCGCTGTTCAATCCCGTGAAGTTAGCATCAACCTCGTCATTAGTTAGAGGCGAACCCTTCCCCGAGCGTGTTGTAATCGTAGTCATGGTTAACCTCTTTCTAAATTAGGATGCAGTTAAAGTGATAGTCCAGTTAACAGTAAGCGTATCGTCAGCCGCTTTGTTGACTACACTAAAGACAGTACGGCAGAGCATTGTTCCGCCAGATGAAGCATTGAAGATACCTGCCTCAGTCACCGCACCAGTTGCGTCACCAGCCTCGAATGAAGAGACGTAAACAATCTGGTTGTTAGTAACTGTGGAAGAGTCTAGTGCTTCGCGTGAGCCAAGTTGTGACTCAAGTGCAGTATTACCAGCCGCGGCCGCAGTAGAGCCAGAACCCAGCGCCATGTGTGTCATAGCCGTCTCGTCGTCCTTCATGCGGTCACAAATAAAGTTGAGACCCGTGTCTACAATCAGGTTCTCAATCTTTCGCTCATCTTTAATATTGCCGTCCTTGTCACGTAGAACTAGAGCAACATCACCACGCAGTTTTAAGCCTTCATTAATCATGTAAATGTCCTTGATGCGCCGACATAGTCCTCGGCAAAGTAAGTGAAATCACAATAACCCTGACTGCGTAAGTCTCCACTATCAGAAACAGAGCCAGAATCAGAGCGAGCCTTAGTGGTCAATTTTACCGCAGACTCGCTTGCACTGCCATTTTCGGCAAAGTCACGCAAGTAAGTTACCGTCCTGTTAAAGCTGTCAGACGCAACGCCTATGTCAGTGCGCGTTTTAACAAAGGCAATCTCTTGGTCATCCTCTGCGCTAGCCTCGCCGTCGAGGTCATCAGTCACAAAGGTCTGGTCGGTTAAAAATTTAGTAATGCTGACTACATTGTCATCAGTAAAAAATCCGAGGTCAGTGCGGTCACCATCAACGTAGTCTTCTAAAAAGTAGCTAAGGTCACAATAGTCTTGCTGTGTGTCCTCGCCTGCAATCTTAATTATGTCTAGCGTGTCGTTGTCAGTGGTGCTAGGGGCCTCTGTGAAAGGCTTGACCGACCGTATTGATGGCGTGTCCGCAACACTACCGCTGTCAGCAAAAGGCTTTGTGAAGGCAAATATATGAGCTTCTGTGGCCGCTGGCGTTTCTGTTAGACCCTTGATGATTGTGAGTACGTCATCGTCGGTCAGCGCGCCTAAGTCGCTTGCGCGTTTCAGCAGTGTAATGACATCATCATCTACTAGGCTAGGCGATTCAGTGAGCGATTTATTGATATCAAATGTTTGGCTATCAGTAGTGTTAGCTTCATCTGCCAGGAACAATGAACGAATGAAAAAGCCAACTACTACCTCTGCTTTTAGGGATAGCGCACTTACAGCCGCACTAATTGATAAGCCTGTAGTTCGGGCTAGTAGACGTGCAGCGGTAAAGACAGCATCAAAGCCACGCATCTATTAGCCGAAGTCCTCGCGCAAGAAAAAGTCTACTATTTCGTAAACCGTTTCTCTTACGCCGTCATTGACTACCTCAATCTCGCCCTCGTAAAAGCCCTCATCAAGGTCAAGCTGACCCGAGCTGAATACAAAATATAGGTCGCCTGTCTCTAACTGCTCGTTAGTGCTTACAGTGTTCAAAGTAAATAACACAGTGCTTGTCTTTTTTTTACGAAAGCGCAAAACAGCCGTCGCGCCAGTCAAGTCTTCTGCACTGCCGTCGCGTGTAATAGTTGCTTTGATTTGCGGGCCTGTGTCGCCCTGTACAAGTTGGATAGTCATTAGAGCCTCCGTGTAAGGCAATTATATCATCTGCTAAGGCTCGACAGGCCAAACGATTGAGTTGGGGTTAAGAGTCATGTCTAAGTCTCTTAGTTGCTGCCTATATGTCGCCCACTCTGACTTCTTAGTGTCTGTTAGCGGACTATCTGGCAACTGCGTCCAGTCACAGCTAACCAAAAGCTCAAGTCGAATTTCTTTATTGATTTTGCCAGCCTGTTCGTTAGTCAGCTCCCAAGACTCATTAACGTAATTGAACTGATGATTGTCTGACGGCTTTGGCGACATAGCTATTATCACGCCATTTTTTACGTAGTGCGTAAACGGGTTTATGGGGTCAGTAGTTAAGACATATGGCAGTCCCATAGACTCTGCATCAGAGGCATGTGTTGAAGCGTTACCGCCCTCTAATACTGCGGCTATCTGCCCGTCAGCTCTGTAAAGCACTGCGTTCATTTCTTTGCCCCTAATATGAGGATGCCACTTTGGTAGACATTAGCGTTACTACTGCTGCCTGTTCTATAAACTTTTAGTTTGATTGTTACTGAGGTTCCAGTCAGTCCAGTAACCCTATGAACAAAGGCTTTTGTCTCAGTTGTGGTAGTTGTGTTTGTGTCGGCACTTGTAAATACGTCAACTCCAGCCACCTCTAAAACAACCTTTATATAACCCACTTGCGACTGGTCTGATTTAACCACTGCAAAACCACTGACCATGATTGCCTCGGGTGCCGCACCAGAGTCATAGGTAATCGTTTTCGTAAGCAATACAGTAGGTGAACTAACGCTACCAATTGAGCTATGTGTTGTGCCAACAGCCGACTCGGGTATTGTTACCGCGTTATCTGCTATTTTTAGGGTGTCTACCGCAAGCGAGCCAATCTTAGCGCCTGTAACAGCCAAGTCTTCTATGTCAGCAGTGCCTACACTTAGGTTTGTAATATCAACAACGTCAGCGTCGATTGTTCCAGCGGTCAATGTACCAAGCACTGACGATATCGCAGCCAACTCACTGACAGATATTTCTGTTGCACTGATTGCACCAGCGGCTATTTGACCCGCCGTGATTGTATTCGCGGCAATCTCGTTTGCAGTAACTGCACCAGCGTCGAGTTTAGCGGTAGTAACTGCCCCAGCCGCTATTTCATCAGCCGCTACGGAACCCGCCGCGATAGCGTTAGCTGTCACTGAATCCGCCGCCAACTCCGAGGATGTAATCGTGCCTGCCGCTATCTCTGTGGCAGTAATAGCACCTGCGGCTATTTCACTAGCTGTGATTGCGTTTGCCGCAATTTGTGATGATGTAATTGTATTAGCCGCAATTTCAGTTGCGCTAACGGCACCAGCGGCAATTTCACCTGCTGTAATAGTATTTGCGGCTATTTCGTTTGCAGTGACAGCACCAGCCGCTATCTCACTTGCTGTAACTGTATTAGCTGCAATTTGTGATGATGTAATTGTATTGGCCGCTATTTCGGTTGCCGTGACAGCCCCAGCGGCAATTTGCCCAGCAGTAATAGTATTTGCCGCTATCTCATTAGCAGTAACAGCACCAGCCGCTATTTCTGTTGCTGTGATAGCGTTTGCGGCTATTGCCGAAGTGGTTACTGCATCCGCACCAATTTCTGTTGATGTTATAGCACCTGCGGCAATTAAATCTGTGGTTATTGCGTCATTAGCTATTGCGGCAGTAGTTACTGCGTCCGCACCAATCTCTGTTGATGTTATAGCTCCAGCCGCGATTAGGTCACTCGTAATTGCATCATTGGCTATTGCGGCAGTGGTCACTGCATCCGCACCAATCATTGTGGAAGTAATGGCACCAGCGGCAATGACATCACCCTGGATAGCATCCACAGCTATTTGTGCGTTGGTAATTGCATCATTATCAATCTGAGACGACCCGACAGTATTTAGTGCGGCTAAATTTCCTGCTCCAGTTACATCGCCAAGTGCAACTGCTCGCGTCCATGCTGTGCCATCGTAACGGTAAAGATTGTTGTCTGTCGTCAGATACGCAATGTCGCCCTCTGATGCTGACACAGGTAATGACGAAACGACTTGTACAGGCGAGATATCTGAAGCGAATGAGGCAATATCAATCGCCCCGTCTTCTATATCACCAGCAGTTACTTTTACAGAAACGCCAGAAACCGCAGTCGTTGCGGCTGATTTATTACTCGAGAAATCTACAGACTTAAGCCAGAAATACCGTGTTTGTTCGCCTATCAAACCGCTGATTGTGTATGTTTCACCATCAACTATTGAGGTAGGGTTTGCTGGCAAAGAGTTAGTGCTGTTAACAAAAACCTCAACGTGCTTGAAATCAACGTCGTTTGGGTTTTGCCATGTCAGCGTAATCGTTTGAATGCCACCCTCTGTCCCTATAATAGTAGGCACAGCAGGTGCTGTCGTGTCTCCCTCCAAAACTTCATCGTCAAGCGATACGCCCGTGCTTGTCACTCCAAGCAGGTTTTGCACCTGTACGCGGAAATCATAATTAGATGTGACATCAAGCCCAGCAATCAAAATGCGCGTTTCTTTGGTTTCGGCGTGGAAGTAGTCGGTCGTGCCGTTTTCATTCCATCTGACTTTATAAAAATCAATAAAGGCGTCGTCAGGCGCAGTCCAGGTAAGCTCTACATTTGTCGTTAATGTGCCGTCAGGCCCAACTGCTGCAATTTCTGTAGCAGTTAAGTTTGTGACATTTTCGACTGTTCTGCCGTCGTATAAATCAAGCTCACCGCCTGCTAAAAAATCTTGCTCGTCAGATGTGTTCCAGTCGTATATGGCTGATGCTATTTCGATGCAACTTAGATTTACACCTAGCGCACCATCAGTAATGGCAAGAGAGTAGTCGATAACCTCAAACACTTTGGAGCTGTAATTAAGACGGTCGTTTGTGACTCGTATTGTGTCCCCAACCTTTACCCTTAAGCCTTTAAGGTTCGTCGTCATTGTCATCACGACTTGTTGGCGTGACTTCAGCAAAGCAATCTTAGCTAGGCGCTGTGCCTGCTGGTTATTGGTCACACAAGGTAGCGGCATGTCTAAGTAGATAGGGTCGCCATCTTCTAACTCATACGTTGAGCTAATTTGCGCAGGGTAATCAAGAACCTTAAAGTTCTTTTCCTCGGATACGAAGATGCCCTTAACGCCGTTGTATATGCCTCTGCGCGACTGCTTAGTCTGCGTCTGTATATCGCTGACAATATCGGCTTCTGTAAACGTGAGCGTTGGCGTCTTGTACTCTGCGCCATCGACGAAATACTCGCCACCTGAGTAGGTTAGTCGCCCACCCATAGAGGCTAGCAGTTGCTCGATATTGGCCTTGATTTGATTGGCTGTATCAATGACGCCATTACACTGATATCTGTCTTGCGTGCCGCCAGCGTCTAAAGTGACTTGCTCTTCACATAGGTCAGCGGCATTACCGACTGACGTGTCGTTTATGTTTGCCGCTACTTCGCCAAGGCCATAGCTTTGGTCGAGCATGTAATCACGTAGACAAAGCGCAGGGTTTTGACTGTAAGCAGTTGTTGATGTCCTAGGGTCATAGACCTTTTTGCCCTTAATTACCGCTGTGATGTTTGGTACGCCTTGCGGGAACTTGTCTTGATTCCATTCAAGCTTAAACGCTATATATGCAATGCCTGAGAGCTTGTGGTCAGAAGTCCATAAAACGTTGGCGTTAGTAAGCTGCGTTGAGGCTGCTTGCCCTGCTGTGCCAAACTTGCGGTCTATAGTGACATAGGTGCCCCAGTCACTTTGAAAGCCGACGGTCGTCCATATTTTCTTGTCGTTAAACCAAATTTCATCGAACGACTCTATTTCGTGGGAGGCAAACGCGACAGCCATATGTAAATATTTATTGTCATCGCCTGAGTGTGAAATAAAAACGACCTGACCACCGACGCGCATTCTGCCGTAAATAGTTTTGCGACTGCTTGCAGGCTCGCGGGTCGTCTGTGTGATACCCCGCATCTGTGCGCCAATGTTGGGCTTTGGTGCTAGCGCACGCGAAACCATCGACAAGCCAGCACCTAAAGCAAAAGCACCCGCAGCGGCTGCCCAACCAATTGCAAACGTCCCTGCGGCAATCATCGCTGAACCTATAGACGCTAATCCTGCAACTGCCGCAATAGCCATGTTTTTACCTCAGAACTAAAGAATAAACGCGCTCAATTTCCTCGAAGTTCAATCGCTCAAGGATTGCGTCGAATGGCTGATGCGCCTTGGTGTTTATATGTAGCTTGGTAATGCCTTCAGCCGCTAACGACTCAATTGCGTACTTAATGAGCTTGACGCCTGTAAGCCCCTTGCGTGCAGGCTTGGTCAAAAAGATTACGTCGTTATTTGCGAACAGATGGTCACGGTAGTGCAATGACTTACTGACTAGCACCACAAAGTAACCCATCAACTCATCGTCTTTGCGCGCTGTGTAAATTCGTAGCGCGTTAACGGCATCAAGTCGTGCGTAGCCTTCCCAGTCAGGGTTCATCTTAATGATGTCTTTGTTAAGTGCTATTTCTTGCCAGTGCTGCTCTAGTAACGGCTCAATCTCACGCCTGACTTTTGCTAGATTTTCTAATGCAAATTTCATTAGTCTAAGTCTCCTGGGTCTTCTCTGCCGCCATCATTTTGCCCGTTGCCAGTTCCTGAACTTGTCCCTACAAGGCTGCGCCCCCAGACAATCTCTTTCTCTGCCATCTCAGCGACAAACTCAAGCCCCTTGTCATTTGGGTAGTCAATTTTCTGGTCTTCTGCTGTGTAGCGTCTGATGCGCGTGCGCTCAAACTCAATCAGCCGATTCTCGACATTGACCTGAATGGTCGCTGTCTCTGACGAGTCATTGATAACCATTGTGTCCATAAAGCCACTGAACACAGTTACGGGGCTGGTTATGACGGCGTTTGCCGCGTCCATAGCCCCTAGCTTTACAGTTAGCTCACGCCCTTGATAATCCTCGTCACGCGCCTTAGCCAACAGTGGGTCGGTGATGCCTGACAAGGTGACAGTGATGCCGTTTGCCTGCAGCTCTGATGACTCAGCAATTTCACCGATGTTAAGCAAGGTGCCTGCGCCCACATAGTCAACACTACTTACCGTAAGTGTGCCGACACCATTCCAAAGGTTTAGGTCGCCAGAATCAAACGCGCAAGTGACCAATACAATAGGGCGCACCAAATCGGCTTCGACAGCCGACTGCATTGCACTTGATAAAGTTCTGCTCATATCGCCTCAACACATGCAAAGGTGAAGCCGTACAGACTAGCCTGGTTAATACTCCAGCCAATCTCATTAGTTGCTAGCCGCCAAGTGCCTTTCGGTAAAGTAAAATCTAACGGGCTACTCGAAGCGGTAGCTCGCAAAGGCGGCATCATATCAATTGATGACGCGCTATTTACTTCCGTAATGATGTACAGCGCACCGCCAATCTCGAAATAATCACCAGCGACAGCGCCAGTAAACGAGCCTGTGATAGTAGTAGCGTTCACAGCGCCTGTGCCTGTGCCTGTGGCCGTTGTATTGTGCAGGGGGTTGCCAAGGGTAAAGGTGTTAGCTTGACCCCTTAGAGAGGCAAAAAACGCCTCCAACTGCTTGGCTTCTGCCCGCTTCATGGGCGGCAATGTTACTTCCGCTTCCCACCTGACACCCTGGTGCTGGTAAACCTGCTGGTCATAGGTAAAAGGTGACTGACTAATAGCCGTTGCAGAGCGCAACCGCATCGTCATTGATTGAATGCCTACACTTGGAAACGCCGCCATTATGCACCCACCATTGCCTTACTGAAGCCACCGCCTCTCATTCTAGCATCTGCGACCGCTGACTTCGCGGCATTACTAATCTGTGGCAGTAGGTTAGCAATCTCAGCACGTACGGTTTGCTGTACGCCTGTAGTTACGTTGATATTTTGGACTACGGTAACACCGCCACCACCTAGCTGGTCATTAGGCACAACGCGCCCTGTCGTACTTGGCACGAATATTTCTGGCCCTTTTTCGCCAACTAGATAAGGGGTGCCACCTGTCGCAACACCGCCACGGGCCAAGCCTTGCATCCCCATGCCACCACCGCCGCCACCACCGCCACCACCGCCTGCACCGAATCCGCTTGATATGCCGCCACTAATTGCGTCAAACAAAGGCTTAGTAATGTAATACTGCACAAGCATCTTAATTAGCGAATCGACAACGCTTTTAGCCATGCTTTTCATTGCATCACTAAACTTTTGCGCGCCCGTTACTGCCGCAGTAAATTGATTGGTAAACGTCTGCATAGCGTTTTTGGTAAAGCTCTGAACCGCCTGCTCAATGCTCGGCATTTGCTGGATGACATTTTTAATTGCCTCAGCCACATTGCGCAAGCCAGTAATCATCGGCATATACCACGGCTCTTGAGCGATAACGACGACCTCTTCCAGTTCGTCCTTTACGCTTTGTATTGGCTTTTTAACTTCGTCTGCCGCGTCTTGTAGAGGCTTTATCAGCCACTTAGACCAATCAACTGGCTCCAAAAGTGCTGGCACCTCTGCACCAAGCTCATTTAAGCGTGTGACAATGCGCGCACGTTCTTCGCGCAATTCGTCTTCTGTAAGAATTTGCAGAATTTGTCCGTCGCCACCAATACGGACGCGATTTAACATGCCCGTAAAGCCACCTTCAAGCATTTGGTCTATCTGGTCAATTTCTGTCTGTAGCGCCCTTATGTCATTAGGGTCTGCTTTTCCTACGTTAAAAGTTTCGGCAAGTGACCTGCGAGCGCGGCTGAAGGTGTTTATTATTTCAATGCCTGCGTTTGTTATACCCTGCAAGCCAATCAGTGCAGTGCGGATGTTTTCAATCAACTCGCCTGCAAGATAGCGCCCAAAGTTCTCTATGCCTCCATGCGCCTCAGACTGTTGCAATATGTATTCTTTGAAGCGCGTCGCAATCAACTCTAAAGCAGGAGCCATGCCTGCGGTCATTTGTCTGACTACACCCTCAAAAATAGAGCGTAGTTTAGTGAAGGCGTCGTTGGCATCTTGTACGCCTTTAGCGGCGTCAGTAGACATCACAAGGCCAAGCTGTTTGGCCTCTTTAAACAAAGCGCCCATTTCGTCAGCGTTAGCACTAAGCATGTTCAGCATGCTCGTGCCTTCTGAATCGAAAAGTTTAAAGGCTAGTCGTAGCTTTTCCGTCTCAGTAAATACGGCGTTGCCTTCCTCATCTACGCGATTAAAGGCAGAAGCAAGTGATTGCATGCGCTCGTCAAGTGGCAGTTGCTCAATACGACGTGCATCTACGCCCAACTCACGCAAGGCAGATACAGCCTCGCCTGTGCCTTGTGCCGCTTCTGCGGTGCGCCGCACAAAACGTTGCAAAGCCATATTGAGAGTGTTGGTTTCTATGCCCGCTAATGACCCTGCAAATTGCAGTTTAGACAAGGCTTCGGTGGTAGTACCTATCCTCCCTGCTGTTTTAGCTAAGGCGTCCGTGGCTTTTAGAGAACTACTGATTAGCAAGCCCATACCGCCAGCACCTACGGCACTGACGAGAGCAGTTTTAAAGCTGAAAAAAACCTTTGAGAGTCTTCCGAATGCAGCTTGTATGCCGCGCAAGGCTTTCTGCGTTTGGTCAAACGCTTTAATGCGGATGCTTACGGTTTCATTTGCCATCGTTCGACTCGCTCATAATCTTGAAGTAAGCGAGCCACTCATGGAACTCAGTAACCGAAATCTGCTCTACTTCTTCGATAGTCTTGTGTAGGCGGTCAGCTAAGGCAATAAGGTTCATCCTCGTCTGACCGCTTTTTAGTTTTTTTCGACATCCTCAAATGACTCGATAGTGCCGAACATCTCATTGGCAATATGCGAGACAACGGTTGTCTCTTCCCCCATTAAGTCGATGCGGTCCTCGGCAGAGCTAAACAGCTTTTCGCCGTCTTTGCTCTCAGCCTTCATAAGAATCAAATCAACCATCGCGGCAATGCTTGGGTTTTGCATTACCTGCGGGTGGCGCTTTTGCAGCTCGTTAAGGTCATAGCAGGTTAGAGGGCGACAGAACAAAACGAAATCGCCGTCACCGTCCCCCCATTCTGCAACGCTAATTTTGCGACGCGAGCCTTTACGACGCGCCCGCAATTCTTTAGCGAGACCCATTAGTTAGTTGACTCTGTTACAGCGCCTGATACTTGCACAGAGAAAGACGCCTCAACCAAGCCATCGTAAGACGCTGAAATTGTCTTAGCAGTCACGATGCCAGCACCGACGTAATACTTCTCGCCTGTGCCTGTGCCAGTGGGGTGGATTTCCCAGTCGATAGCCGCGCCAGAATCAAGCACCAAGTGCTGTGCGTCTGCGTCGTCCCACAATGCGTCGATAGTGAGTGTGGCGTCTTTGAGGCTAGAAAGGTAAGACTTAACAGTGTCACCCATTACTGTATCCTCAATGGTGTCAGCAGTCTCATCAATTGAGTATGAGCGAACCTCGCCAACTGCCGCTTCTGAACCACCACTAGCGGCAACCTTTACGACACCGCTTGAGCCTTTATGTGTAGCCATGAATTTTCTCCCTTACGCGTCGCCGCGTGTATATGAATAAAGAATCTGTACGGTGACAATGACGCCGCCAATAGGGTCTATTGTACCATCATCCACCTCAACGCTGATAACCTGCGTGTCTACCGCGTAACCGCCACGCGTCCTATCTTCATCAAGTTTTTCGTCGATAGCCTCTGCAATCTGGTTGCGGGCTGTGTCGATGTTCTTGTGCTTAACAAAGCAAACAAGCTCGTAGTCGATAGTGCCATGCCTGCTGGTCATGCTACCGCCAAGGCTTGCGTCCTCGCGTGTCTCGTTTGCCGTCCTTACCAATATAGCGGGGAACTGTGCGTTAGATAGCTTGTCAAAGTCAAAAGGCTCACGCGTCACTTTTTTGACGTTTGGCGTCGATATGGCAGACAGTGCCGTCACAATATTGGCGGCGATGTTTTCTCTAACGCTCATATCTTAAGCCCCTTAAAGTAAGCATCGCGGATAGCGCGGGTGTCGCCTCGGTTGAGGCCAAAGAAATTACGACTTCGATTGTTAAACGCCGCCTTCTTAGCCTCTGTACTACGACTAAAGTTGATAATACCGTCTTGGCCCTTCATGCCAAATTGCATGTCGCCGAGCATCTTACCCGTAAATATCAAATTAACCTTGTCTACAGGTCTGCCCTTTTCCTGCCTAAAGCCTTTGTAAGCATCGGAATAAGGTCGGAATGGCTTTTCGTTTACGTCTACACCGCTACGCGTGCGCTTATCAATGCGCGCTCTACCCACTGCCGCAGCTCTCAACATGGCGCGCCTGTGGTTCTTGGTAAACGTGCGCCCTAGCTTCTGCACCATCTTGCGCAGGTCACGGGGCTTTGTGTCTATGTTTACGGTAATCATCGGTCTAGGCGGTTAAGCGGAATGCTTTCCTTTTCCTTGTCAGTGACAGTGCCGTCGTCATCTGCGTCATACTCAACGCCGTCCTGAAAAACTGCGTCTAGCTCCTCGCCGTAACGCGCTTTATAGAAATCAATCATCTGTAAAAAGCGGTCGTCGTCTACCCAGTTAGTAAGCTGTGGCAATGCGTACTTCCACAATACGAGATAGGCGCTTGCGCGTGTCCACTGCGTATCTGTCAGATAGCTACTATTCATTTCGCCCGCTATGCCCTTACGGTGCCACCAGCGATTGCGTATCTCGCGCTCAACATCTGCCTGCGCCTTTGCATGTTCAGCAGTGAAGGCAAGAATGCCAAGGTCAAAAATGTCAGGGACAATTGCTTCTAAATCGTCGTCAGTGCTAAACGCCATGTAATCACCACTTCACTTTAGCGGCCCAATAGACTGCATCTAATGGCGTCGCGTTACGTAGATTCTTTTCGTGTCGTGCGTACCAAGCCGCTCGCATGGCCTTGTCGCGTGCAGACTCACCATCCTTTGGCGGGTAAGTCTTCGCGCCTTTAGCGCCAAACCTAATTAACTTGATAACGCCTTTGTAGCGAGCCAGAACCGCGTGAGACTTAGACGGGTGCCGTGGCGTACGCTTTGCCACGTTGTAGTCTTCAAACCTTTCACCACGATAATTGACTGCCATAAAATCCTCAGAGTAAAACGCCCCCGAAGGGGCGTGTACGTCTTAGAGAGTAGCGTCGAAGAACATCTCAACACCGTAGCTGTCATCAAGCTCACCAACACCGTAAACGGCAGTAGCATTAAGCTCGAAGGCACGGAGTGATGCGTCGCGCTGAGTCTCAAGGTTGAAGTCACGCTTCATAGCAATACACATTGCTTCTGGAGCAAAGACCGCACCCTTAGCGTCGCCGTTACCGTCAACAGTGATGTTAGCTGACTGGTATACGTCAATACCTGCCAATGAGCCAACAAAGCCAGAGCGCATTGCTTCGTTCTGGATGTCGCCACCGTTGGGGTTAGCAAATGTGTTGGTCAGGTTAGCCGCCAACTGGTAAGCGTGGTAGGGGTGCAAGACCGCTACGTACTGACCAGGCGCCTTTGCATTGCGTAGAGTAGCCGCAGCCTTGAATACGTCAGCCGCAGTAATCTCTTGTGCAGCCGCTCCCAAAGATGCAGAAAGACCATCAAACAAAGCGATGATGTCTTGGTCCATCTTAGTAGCGATTGCGTTACCCAATACAGTGCCTAGCTCCTGTGCAGGATTACCAGCGCCCATTGCTGCAACGTCAGTCAATACGACTTGCGCACCAACTTCGCCGACAGTAACAGTAACGCCAGAGGTGCTAACAGTGCTTGAAGACATATCAGTGCCTTCAGTCAGGTCAGCCGCCGCAACGGATGGGTACTTAGGTACTTGGATAGTAGTACCAGCAACATTACCGATGTCGTAACGAGTGATAAGGCCAGCCATGAGCGATTGCTCTTCGGCAGTGAAACGAGCCTGCATGATGATATTTGCAAACAGGTCGTCGAGTGTTGAACTAGTTGAAGCCGCCATAAGTGAAATCTCCTAAAGTAAGCGGTTATTTATTTGCTAACATCATGGCACGGTAGGCTTCTCTGCCTCCGTTTTCCCAGTTAGCTTCCATTTCAGCCGCCGACATAGGTTTCGACGTGGAACCACCTACCGCTCCTTGCGAGCCAGCGCCACCAACTGACGCCTTTACGAAGTGCGGGTTTGTAGTCAAGAAATCACCAACAAGCTCATCAACGCTTACGGGGTCGCCTTTGTCGTTGTATCGTGGTGTGCCGTTCGAGTCTACAACCTCTGCTGTGCCGTCTTCAGACAGCCGAACCGCACCACGTACTAACTGCACAACCTGCTCTGCCGATACTGCGTTGTTCCTACTCGCCGCCGATAGCAAAGCACCATCGACTAATTGGCTTTCGAGACGTTGCTTGTACGTCCTAATCTCTTGGTCTTTCTTTTCGACGGTCTGCTTTAGAATCGACTCAAACTCTCCGCGTTCCTTCTGCTTCTCAATTTCAGCTTCTTGCTGACGTTGTAAAAGCTGTCGGGCTTCGTCAAGGTCGATACCATCTAGTCGCTTATCATATTGCCGTTTGGTACGGGCAACACGGTCGGCCACTATTCGGTCGAGTTCCTCTTGCGTAAACGTCTTAGTTTCCTGAACTTCGGGTGTTTCCACTGCGGCTTCAGTTACCGCGTCAGCCATGATTTCATCGCTCATGTTACGAATCCTCTTTCGAGTAGGGTTAATTGTATCAAATTAGCGTGACTTACGCTTTTTCTTACGCTTGTCTTTCTTGTGGTACGGCATACGTTCCTCCTAGTCTACGACAGGCACCCAATAGTGCCGACAGTTGTAACCGCCTCTAACTCTAAACGGGTCGCCTGGCTTCTTACCTGCCCAGCTCTCCGCCCAAATTTCTCGTATTTCGTCGATGCTGTATTCCTTGTCAACGTGCCTCTCACAGAAGTCGCGCGTTGAATCAATAATATCACCCGCATACACAAAGCGTTCAATGCCTGCCTCTGCTGCACTGGCCGACGCTACTGACGCACTGAACTCAAATAGTGCATCGTGCAAGATTGTCTTAGAGTGGCGGGCAAGTGTTGAGTCTAGCAGGCTGTTCAGCTCGTTAAGGCTGGCGCTGAATGGCGTGCCTGTAAGTGTGTTGTTGTACACCTGCTGATAAAGCGCCTCAACAAAGTCATTAGCTAGCTGCTCATGGCCTGTAAAGCTAAAGTTTTGCAGTTGCCCGATAACGCTCTGCGGTACACGAAAGTCTGCAAACTGCGACATGAACTGTTGTGTCAGCTCTACCGCGTCAGGGTACTCCCTAATGATGGCGTCTATTTCTTCTAAGAACTCAGTGCGAACAATGCCGTCTAGCTGTGCGCGTAAGGCAATGGCTGCGTCTAGGTCAAACAGTACGCCATCACGTAAGGGTAAGCCTGCAAGTAAGTCAGTTAGCCTCAACTCTAGGTTAGCAATAGCACGAGACAGCCTACGCTCGTGCGGGTCAGAGATGCCCCCCAGACCTGCTATCAGCTCATCACTGTTCATCTGCTGGCGCTACTGCCGTGAAGTCACCAAGTGCCTGCTGTCCTTGCTCAATCTCAGTGTGTGCCTGTGCAAGCATTTCATCATCGAGCAACAAGTCTGCAATCTGCTTATCGACAGCCTGTGCGAATGTAGAAGAGCGAACGCCTGACGCCTTAGCTTGTTGCAGGTAGCGCAACTCGGATTCGTAGTCGCGAATGTCAAAGCTGTCAGGGTAGCTTATCTCTACTTCATGCAAGTCATGCCCCTGCCACGTACACCACAACTGCCACAACTGTTCCTCGGCTAGCTCTAAGATGTCAGCCTTCTCAGAGAGCTTGGCGTTAAGCATCTGAAACTCTGTTTGCATTGCCACGCCTGACTGTGTGATTGCCTCAGTACCGCGTACTGCGCCCATGTGCGACATGCGGTTGATAGCGTCAATCTTGTCAGTAATAGAGGCACGAATAGCATCAAGGTTAGCGCCGCTTGGTTGCATCTGATACGGCTTAAGTGCGCCGTCCATGTCGTCACTGATATTGATTACAGCGCCAGCACCTGCACTAGCGTCGGTGTCGTAGGTTTTAACCAGTGTAGGATGGTTAGAGATGCGGATAAGCTGCTCAATCTCAGACAGCTCCTGATAGATAGCCTGTTGCATATAGGCCACGTCGCTAATGTCACTGATGCCGATGCCACGTACCACTGAGCGGTTAGACGGTAAATGCACTGCGGGAATCTTGCCGATAGGGTTGTCGATAGTCTCGACCACCTGTGCCTCGTCACCGTGGTAGCGAACAAGCTGTATCGTTTCTCGAGTCCAGATACGGAAATACGTTTCGGTCGTTGTGCCGTCAATGCGGTTAACAGACTCGCGCACTTTCATGTAGGTCAGCTCGTGGCGACCGCTAGGCATTCGCTCGTACTTCCAGTCGTAGACGTTCTCGGGCGTAATCAAAGTGACATAGGGGCGTATCTCTTGCGCTAGTTCTTCTGCCCGTGTGCCTGCTGTTGACTGTGGCTTATCGAGCATAATCCAAACGTGGCCGTACACGCTCGACCATATCTGTGCCTCACGCATGAAGCTGTTAAAGCTCTGCCCGTCGAGGTTAGCGTCCTTTAGAAACGCATTAAGGTCGGCACTGCCTTCCATCTGCTGATAGTTACGCGTAGGCGGTACACGCCAAAGAAACGAGCTGTAGACGTGAACGACGTTACGGCAATGGTTGTCTAGTGGTGTCAGTGCCAGGCGTCGGTTATAGGCGTTCTTGTCTTCGTTGAGGTAGCTGGTCAGATACGAGCCATCGCGATAGTCTTGCCCGCCCATGTAACTACGCAGATAGAACTCCCATCGGTCTACGTTGTTTTCATAATCGGGATGCTGGTACTCGATATCTTCGTAATACATTTACGTCCACCTCTGCGGGGATTGCGGCGCGTTCGCCTTTCTAATTGGGAATAGATACTCCACCGCATAGCCAAGTGCATCGTTCATGTGGTCAAAGCCGTCTTTCTCAGGCTGGCTTGTACCCTCTTTGTAGGTGTGGCGTTCCAATGACTCAATCACCTTTTTGCACTTAGGGTCAACGTATAAACGTCGGACGCCGTCATTAGACAGTAGCCGACTATTTACCGCGTTTATCCTGTCCCTTACTGCCGCATGTGAGTTTCGGACGCGTACCTCGAAACCCGCGTTTTGCAATATGGACAAGTCTGTCCTTCCACCTGCGCTTGTCTTACGTTGACGAGAAGCAGGGTCAGGATATATCACTATTGTACCATTTCCGTAGCGTTCGCGAAGCTCTGCAACCATCTCATCAGTGTTGCTACCAAACATGACGATTTCATCGAATACATGGAGCGTGTCACCCTTGCGTGTCATCAGCACGGCACTCATTGGGTCGAGGTTGAAGTCCATGCCTACGTGTATCATTGAGCGTTCGCCGTCGTGCCGTTTTACTGATTGCTCCCGCTTGAATCCGTAGTAGATAATGCCGCTGTAGTTGACGAATTCGGCTTGGTATTCTTGCTGGAAAGTTCGTTCGTCCAAGTCGGCTTTAGCTGACTCAATTTCTGACGGTGGCACATTGCCGCCTTCAATCGTTGTGTATTGATGCGAACTCCACCCTTCATCTCCATCTAATCCTTTCCCATACAAGTCATAAAAGTGATTGCGTCCTTTCGGCGTGCCTATAAAAACCGCAGAGCCAACTCTATCGCTCAATGAGGGCCTAATGACCTCAAACCACGCCTCCTTACGCATGTCAGCAAACTCATCGAGGACAACAAAGTCGAGTGAGCGGCCACGTAAGTTATCAGGCTTTTCTGCGCCTTTGAGCGCAATCATTGATTCATTTATCAGTGTAATACTCAGAGCTGATTCGTTGGTTCGCTGGATATACTCTTTAGGAATTTGCTTGATAAGCATATCCCAGGCGATTTCTTTAGCAGCTTTGTAAGTAGGCGCGACATACCAAACATTACGCCTATGCCCCATCAGCGCATTATTAAGCAGCTCTGCTGTGCTGAGGAATGTTTTCCCAAAACGCCTGCCAGCAACCACAACGCGAAATCGACTCGCGTCACGAAAAATTTCACTTTGCGGCTTTGTTAGATTCATTATCAGTAGTCAAATTGATTACAACAGGCGGCAAATCCTGCGGCTCTGGCGCAGTTTCCTTCCAGCCAGCTTGTGTTTTCAAGTAAAAAATTTGGGCTGTCGTATTACCTTCAGTGGCGCTCCTCAACAGGCTTTGACTGACCCGGCCAATCGCTTTGGCTCTGCCTCTTTTATAGGCGGCAGAAACATTTTCATCCCGACTGATGATGGCTCGCAAAGTGCGCGCGGGGATTGCTAAATAATCTGCAATTTGGTCTTGGTTTAAAACAGCCGCCAGCGTTTCGATTTCACGAATTTGGCCGTCCTCTAATTCAGTTTTAGGCCTGCCGCCTTTTTTCGTTGTCATGCTCATCCCCTACAAAAGCCTGTAGTGCGTACCAAACCAACGAATTGCGATAACCGCTATCGTGTGTGGTTTGTATTGGTGTGACTGCGTGTGTGTTGCGCCAAGCTGGATAAAACAAAAGGCTGTGCGAAGGCATCTCAAAACAAGCATCATAGTCGGGAACATACAGACAGCCGCCGACTGAGTTTTCCCGCATAGTGTAGATTGCATTGAGGGTTTGCCTGACGTTTGCCCTATCGCGGTGAAATGGCGCAGCGATATTAAAATTGCTGATGCTGCTGGTGAATAATCTACCGAAACGCCATTGCTCATCTATTTCTGCAATCGCTTTTACGTGCTCATCATGCAAACTTGGTAAATATTCAGCCATCAGCGCGTCTAGGCGCTCTGTCGCCATGAGCATAGCTTTGACAAATGTTTTCGCATTTTTCTTCAAATGGACGCTACTGCGGTTTCTATAATTGCGCCTCATGACAGGATTCGGTGGGACGCTACCGAGAATAGTGCTGTATTGCGCCGTTCCAATTCTTTGCGCTTCAGCCCTGCTCATTCCTGCTTTAATTGCTTGTAAGACATCTGCGCGCTCCATGAGTGTTTTGGGCACTCTTTCTGAGCGAAACTCAGCATTTGCTACGCTCATAATTTTGACAAGTTTTTCATCATGGCGTTTCACGTCAGATAAATACACGCCGACGATTTCTGAGCCATCTTTCAATAGGCATGATTCAGTTACATTTGGCTTTATGTATTCGCATTGCGAACCGTTACGCCGCTCATGTGAAACTTGTTGTAACTGTAGCTCAATCATTCGTAATGTTGTGCTTGCGCTTCCATTCGATAATTTGTTTTGGGTTGTTGAACCTGAACTGCAACTCTGCCTCTGGGTGGCAGCCTTTTTTTACTTTGTGTCGGAACAACTCAGGGTATTTCGACATCAAGTATTTGCAATCAATGATTTTGCGAGGAAGTCTTCGCTCATAGGTACCAATGCCGCCTATTTCATAGTGCCCCGCGATTGGTTTAATCCATGAGTTGATGAGCACGCAATTATTTTTTACAAGCTGTGATGCGCAGTAGCCAAAATCTTCCATAGCTTCTAATGCGGTGTCATATCGAAGTCCAGCAAACTTTATGGCACACGCTTTGCTTATGACGTAACCGACAGCCTTGTATTTTTTGCTATTAAAATAATAATTATCGACAGTAGCATAGCCAATATATTCTGCGCGTATTGCATCAGCTACTGCGATGTCTTTTTGCAGCAATGAGATGTATTCAGATGCTTCTATTTGTTGGGCGAAGGTTGCTTGGTTTATTTCAGGGTCATCCACTTCGAGTTTTTTTTTGTCGTAATGCTCGTCAACGACACGCTTCATAGATTGAATATTGTCATCTAAAGAAACATACCATTCTCCGCGTTTAGCTAAATTATCAACGACCCAATTCCTATGATTAGTGACGCCGAAAGGAGCGCCCGTCACAATAATTTTAGTTTTATCGACTCGCCCTGCCTTGATATAAGCATCGGCGCATTCGTTACTGTGTAACAGTATTTTATAATCGATATTGCTTGCTTCGAGCCAATAGTGCGTTTTTATGCTTTCGGCCCTGTTGAAGCTAGGAATGTATATTGGAATCATTGTTCAAAAGCCGCTAAGGCATCGAGCACAATAGCGCCGATATACTGCCCCTCTTGGCGTAACTTTTTAATCAGCCGTGTCGCGCTTTCGTAATCCGCTTCGTCAAATTCAATCTGTATCGCACGCTTCACATCCGTGGCGATTTTTTCAACTTGCGAATCGAGTGTTTCATCGAGTATGGAATAATCAATTTCTTTCTCAAACTCAGGAATTACGTCAAACCCAAGTAAATCGACGTTGAACCCATCAAGCTCGAGTGATTCGATTTCGAGTTTTAGGTTTGCGTCATTCCAACCGGCATTCAATGCGAGCTTGTTATCAGCGATTACATAAGCTTTTTTTTGTGAAGGCGTGAGATTCTTGAGGACAATGGCCGGCACTTCATTCAAGCCCAGGGCTTTTGCCGCCAGCACCCTCCCATGACCTGCAACAATACCGCCTCGCTCATCAACCAAAACAGGATTGGTAAACCCGAATTCTTCAATGCTCGCAGCTATTTGCGAAACTTGACGCTCACTATGCGTCCTCGAGTTTAAGGCGTAAGGGGTTAACTGTTTCGTATCGAAATATTCAATAGATAGATTCATATTTTATAAAGGTGACGGTAAGCCTTCGGCCCAATAGAGGCCATGTGTTTGCCCGTCTCTTACTTCTCCGCGTTTGATGTCTTGGTCTGACATGGGGTATGTCTCCACTGCCCCGTCGTCAAATGCGACGAGGTAAGTGCCTTCATTCCTTGGCATACTGCCCTGTACTACGGGCCGCCAATCTATAGTTACCGTTTGCAACATATAGTGTTCCCCCGTGCATATTATACCAATATATGCGATTAGCGTGCGGACAATAAATAACGCCTATTTATTTGGGGTAAAAAAAGCCCGCTAAGTGCGGGCAATGCGTCTCTACGCTGGAAATTTGTACCTGACTATCTCTAGTGGTGGCTCGTCGTTGTCCTTGAGCGGCACTATGCTGTAGTCAAATAATATAGCCATGTCCTCCCTGTGTCGGTTAGCCATAGCGTGTGCGGCTTTGACTGCGATGATGGTGTCCTCAATCTCGTCGCTGTTCATCTGTGCAAGCCGTTTCGTAAATCCCTCTAAAGTCAGGATGTCCGTCCCTACCATTTGTCTGCCCCCATAGCTCTACAAATTCGCAGTAAATGTCCTGTTGCGCTACCGCATCGTCGTAATCACTGCGCCCTACTATCCCCAGAATGAACACCAATATAATCATGCCCACTAGAATTACTGCATAAGCGTCCGTTGATAATTCCTTCATACAAACCCCTCACTTTTGGATTCTTGCGTAGCTTCTCTAAGGCTACGGTTTCGATTTGCTTTACACGCTGACGTGATATGCCCATAACTGCGGCAACCTCTGTCAGTGTCATTTGCTCTGAAAATTTGCGCATTTCATAGCGCCCCGTATTGTTTGAAAAAATCAGTAGCTAAACCATAAAACGCTATGCGCCATTTATCAGAAAAGTCGATGCGCTCAAGCACTTTGACTCGCCATTCGCCTGCATTGTTGCGCAAGATGTTGTAACGGTACTCTGTGTCACCGTGTATGTCGTGGCTTTCTGTTTCTTCTGCTTTATCGTTAGCATTCAAAAAAGCTTGGAAAGTCAGGTCGCCACCTTTGACAAGCGCATTCGCCAGTAACTGCGCAGCACCTTGCGGATAGCCGTCCCAATGATGGTAAGCAGTGTGACCAGTGTTGAAACGATAAGTTGCTCTTGTTGCCATTTCCCTTCTCCTCAGTGGTTATGTAAGTAACATTACTCCCACTACTTGCCCGCTGCAAGCACTTTTTTGCTTTTTTTTGTTAAATGCAAAGGGTGAATCAACTCAGGCCTGACACAGTTGTTTTCAATCACCCGTAGTGGCGAGCGATTTCTGCAACAAATTGGTCTTCGTTCGGATGACGTGAAAGGCGCTTGAGGTATTCCTCTTCGCCTATGCCCTTGTCTCTACCTAGTCGATTAAGTAGCTCTGTGATTTTGTCAGTTACGACGATGTGGTGACGCTCGCCGAAATACTGCCGCTGGCTTTGTATACACATAACAACATCCCCTTGTTGTGTGCATATTATACCATACGAGCAATCAGTTATACGAAACAATCACGTAGTCAGGGTTTCGCTCTTTCTTGCGCACTTCTTCGCGGTAGTGCTTGGCTATTTCGTTGCGCACAGCCTGAGTCATTTTTAGCCTGCCACGCATTTTTTCTGTCAGTAGTTCCAGATGGCCTGCGCCTAGCGTAATTTCGAGCCAGCCTGCAAACGCCAAAGGGTTTTCAGTGAAATATCGGTGATGAGAATGACAAAGTGTCACTGCATTATCCATAGAGCATCTGACAATTTTGTTTCTGCGACCGTAAATGTGCGCGCACTCTAATGACTGGTCAGTACCGCAGTAAAGACAAGCGCCATCTCTAGCTCGTACTGCCTTGCTAAAGGCTATGTCTGCGTTTGTTCTGCTGATTGACATAATAAGTCTCTTTGGTGAATTGACGCTCGCGCAGTATGGCCTTTTCCCAGTTGCCACACTCGCAAAACCAGCCTCGTAGTTTGCCGTTGTCGCCAGTGAATTGCGGCTGCATACCCTTACCGCAGTCAGTGCATTTCACGGTCGAGTCGCCAGTCGTCAATAGTAGTGAGAAGCGCCGTAAGCCATGACGTTGTAAAAGAGTCAATATCGACATCAATAGTAATTCCCTCGGGGCAAGCGACCTCAATGTAAACGTCGGTCATGTCATTGTTGCGCATGTTAGTTGTTGCCGCTGTTATCGCATCGACTCTGCAAACCACTTGCCCGCCGTCAGGTAGTGGCATAGAGAGGATAGGCATTTTTTCAATCACAGGCGCGGCCTTACGGTAGTGCGGTGTACTTCGCCCTCTAGCTTATCGTATGTAATCACCTTTGCGCCACGCTGTGACATCCAGCCGCCACGAGCCTCGTATGACGACCTGCCAGTGAGAGACGGGTGCATTTCGGCAATAGCTCCGCCGTCCTCTATCACTCGCTCATGGTGATAATGACCCATGTGGATATAAACACCTGATGACGCCTTGCCCCACATTTCTCGGAATCGTGGCTCGCTTGCGAATAGCTTGTGTAGGTTGGCCAGCTTCATCTTGTGACCGTGATGGAAGCCCAGCATACAGTTGCCGTGCAGATAAGCGTAGTAGGGAAACGGGTTGTCGATGACCTCTACGCGGCTATTCTCAAACAAGTGCTTAATGTACTTGCGTAGCCAGACGCTAGAGCTAATGTCATGGTTACCCTCTGCAACCACCACCACAACGCGCTCAAATCGCTTGAGCATCATTTTGACAGCTTCCCGTACTATCGACATGGCTACGTCTACAATCTTCGTGTAGCGCGTATCAGCGTCTAGTACGTGAAAATTTCCGCTGGTGACTGGTTGGAGGTTAATGCCATCGAAGTGGATGAAGTCCCCTAGTATGTTTAGCATCCCTGTTTTAGAGTTAGGACAGGCTGCAAGCATGTCGTGCATAGCGTTAAGGAATATGTCTGCGGCTATCTTAGTATCAAAGTTGTCGCCCGTCTCGGCTTCCCAACATGCCGAACCAACGTGAAAGTCCGTAATCGTCAGAAGTGAAAGCAAGCTGTCGTCTGATTTTTTTGGCGGCTTAGTAGGCTTAAACGGCTTAACAAGTTCGAGGCTGTTTTCCATGCGCTCAACTAACAGCTCTAGTTGCCGCTCTTTGTCGCTTTGACTCTTAACCCACTGGCCTACAGGCTTGCCCTCGTCGTTGTAGTACGTCGAGACACCCCTGACTGTAAAGCCGTCAGGTACTGGGTGCGTGTAGTCATGCTCGGGGCTATACCCTTGCTTCGCGGCTACTGCCCTAACCGCCGCAAGGTGCCCTCTTACAGTGCCACGACCTAAACCCAGCTCTTCAGCTATTTCTCGCTGACTCTTGCCTTCTTCTACTCGGCTGACAACTTCTCTCTGCCTTTCGGTCTTGCAAAACTGCACAAGGCTCATGCCTCATCCCCCGAGTTTGCGGTACTCCGAATTGGTAGGGTGTGTGAGTTTGACCCCCAGGTCGATACACCATGCCTCTACTTGTTGCATGAAGTATAGCATTTCTCCCCTGTCTAGCGTCGAAGTGCCGCGTACCTGTGCGGGTATCGTCGTATTGCCGACTTCTACATCCTCAGTGCCGAGGAATTTATACTTCAGCATGAGCTTCAATTCGTCCTCAGTGCCCGTGAACCCGCCGCGCTTTTTAAAGTGCCGTGTCATGTCTCTGACCCACACATGGAATAGGTCGTTTTGACTAAGCGAGCGACGTGGCTTGTACTCCTTTACTTGCCACGCTACAGGTTTTTCCCAGCACCATTCCGTTTCAAGAAATTTCTTGAAGGCTTCCATGCGGTCTTTGATTTCTATCGGGTCTTTGATTAGCCAGAATTCACCCATCATCGCGTCACCCTCACACCTTCATAGCTCATGTACTGCCCGTACTTCTCAAGGCATGACTGCCTAAATGCTTCGCTTTGACAGAAATCGTTGGTCAGGTCATCGAGCTGCGTCCACTGCTTCATCGGTATTTTGCCCGTCTGTTCTTGCTCCTGCTGTGCAAAGGGGCTCCCGCCTTTCTGATTTGCGCGTGAAAGCCAAGAGTTAACAAAGCGGGGCATTCCCCGCTCAGTCTTACGCTTAGGCTCGTTAGAGTCTAACCACACAGCCATGACGTTAAGCTCTGCAAATACGTCTACGTCAGGGTAAGCGTGTTGCCATCCTAGTAGTTGCTCATCTGTTGGTTGCCAGTCTGTGCCATCTTTGCAAATCATAGCGACGCCATCCGTGACCAGCACTTAAAAAGGTGCTCCACCTGGTCGCGATTAGTAGGCGTGTCCTCCCACTGACCACAGAAGTAACGGCGCATTTCGTACACGTCCATTGTCTGTGAGTTGCCATACAAGACATAGGCGATGATATTGCTACTCATGGCGGTTAGGTTTTTAAGCAAGATGTGCTGACCTGTCGTTAGCTTACCGCCGACACTTTTCCACTCGACGACTAAGAAGTTACCTTTGATTTCGACAATGCCGTCTATGTCGCCCATGCTCATATTCCTAGGAAAGCAGTGCTGAAAGTCCCAAAGCCTTGGCTCTACCTTGTCGAGGTAGCAACCTTTGTCCATGCACTTCCAGCGCATTTTGTAATCATCTGCTGACTTTACTGCGTTCATACCCTTCTCCTTTTTTTAGACAATAGGGGTCATTAGAGGCGGTTGTTGCCCTATACAAGTATCTAGCTAGTCCATCATTCATACAGTATCAGTGCAGAAAATTTACGGCTCTGCCAAACCGCGCCCTTACTACTTGGCAACATAACCACTGTTCGTCCCCGCCTCTAAAGGTCGTAGGAATGAATCGGCTTTCGTGAGCAGCTGCACCTGCGACAGCACTATTTAACTAGGCTCAACTAGGCGTACTGAGGTGGGATGAGGAGTTATGAGTATACAGACAGCTAGATTGCTGTATAATTTTCCTCATCCTATGTACGCAAACTAAGGATGCCACAAGCGTAAACCCTTCCGCAAGTGGTCTAGCCCCGTTTCCTCGACGGGGCTTTTTTTAATCGCCGCAAAAGCACGGCACTGATTCATCATAACCAAACAAGTCGTCTTGGCTGGCTGTAGAAGCAATCATTTGTTTATAGCTTGGCTGGTCTCCGCGAAACCTAGCACCTATTAAAAACTCCTGATGCTCCCACCATTTAGCCAGTTCTGGGTTTTCGTTAACTAACGATTGCTTAATGCCGTAACCCTTCAAAAAACAAAGGTCACAGTTAGAGTAATAGCCCGACTTTGGCAACTGCAAATCAAAGTCTTGCGACTCCCAGAAAGCAATAACGTCCTGCTTAGTAACTTTCGCGTCAGCTAGAGGCGTTCTGTACCCTTCCTTTTGACGCATTTTTGCAACGCGGCGCGGTTCGTCTGCTCTTATGCCTACTGCGGTATCCCACTCGGTGATGCCTTGGTCTTTTAGATATCGCTCAATGCTTAACACTTTTAGCTCGCTAGTGCAGAACCTTGCCATCATATTTGGCAAGTACCACTTATCTTCAATAAGTTGCGCAAAAGGCTCGCCGTTACGACTGGCGGTTTCGTAATTAACCACCGCGTATTTGTAGCGAGAGCGATACTCCAGCCAAACGATAGGCACTTGCCAATGCTGTTCGCAGTCCCTAACAAAGTCTAAGGTTTGCGGCATTTCTTTGCCTGTATTGCAAAAGATGACCAATGCGTCAGACAAGTCCATTTGACTAATCATCATGGCGCTTGACCTACCGCCGCTGAAGCTCGCTACTAACATTATTTACACCTCCTCTTTTGGCTCTTCTGCGCAACGAAAACAAACTGTGTCGTCATAACGCTCGTCGTAAACAACACTATCCTCCTGCCAATAACGCGCATCGCAGACAGGACAGTCAAACGGATAAGGCATCATGGCTCACCTCCCTAACTGCTCGAACTCATCCAGCGACAAGTTAAGTCTGTTGGCTAACTGAACGACAAGCGAGAATTTCATGTCGTCCTTATGCCGCCATCTACAGACAGCGACATTGCCGACGCCAAACTCTTTTGCCAGCTCCTCATTGCTGACGCCTGCCAGTGCTTGCGCCTTCTTGAGTGCGCGGCCTGTGCTAGAAAGGCAGGTCATCATCTAGCTCCTTAGCCTGTAGTGACTGACGCGCCTGTTGCATACCCTGACTATGGACTTGCTCCTTAGCCGTCGTGCTGAGTGACATAAAGGTATTGCCGTTCTTGTCCTTCTTTAGCCACGCTGACAGCCAAAACTCGGTGCCATTGCCATCGGTATAGCTACCCTTGTAGTCAGGGTGCGTGTCCTTTTCCTTGCGGTCGTTCTTAAACAGGACGCCTCTGTTGCTGTTGTCATACTCCATTTGCTAACTCCTTCCTTGCTTGATTGAATGCGTCATTGCCCTTGCAAGCCGCACGTTCTTCGGTGGTAAAAATGCCACCCTTTGTCGGCGCTCTAAACAGAGTTGCCATAGTCTCGTGGTCAATGTCGCCCCAGATACCCGCTAGTGATTGCCAGTCCTCATTGGCGATTGCTTCCTTGGCATACATGACCCAATCGAAGTTGGCGCGTACCGTTGCCATAAACTCCAAAAACTCGCCGTCGTTCTGCTGGCTAATAGCGTTTGCCACCTCATCAGCACTGGCTATCTCTGTGCCCATTAAATCGCGGTGTAGCAGACTGATAGCGCGACCACACGCCGATGTCTCGCATATCTCTAAACTGCTAGTGG
>Ga0208791_1000179_pt1 | contig 33128 bp, 60 predicted proteins | sample 11_taG_FD_184084 | JGI IMG/M metagenome (GOLD analysis project Ga0208791, IMG submission 184084) | Marine viral communities from the Subarctic Pacific Ocean - 11_ETSP_OMZ_AT15265 metaG (SPAdes) (version 2) | ecosystem: Environmental > Aquatic > Marine > Oceanic | place: Pacific Ocean | collected...
CTCCCAGATCAGCGAGTGGACGCTGCTTTTCTTGAGGCCCAGGAAGGTCGAAAGCTGCGGGACCGTAAACTTGCCCCCGCTGGTTAACAGCTCTTTGCAGCGGGCCACCGTGTCTTTTGCAAACATGGCTCTGGGCTTGGCGGGCCGGCGGTCTGTGGTCTGGACCTCAATGTTATCCCCGTCAATCTCTATGAGGTTAAGCTCGCGCTTGCCGTCCCCGTCGAGGTGCCGGATCCAAAGATCATATCCGGAGGTTGTCCGCTCCAGCTCAATAGTCTGAACCTTGTCGAAAATAGTTAATGCTGCCTTGATCATTGTTATATTCTCCATGACTATGTTTACCGTTTCGGCCTTTTGGCCTCATCAGCGGCAGCACACACTGCCGGACGGTGGGGGCCGAAGCCCCCGGCCCTCATTCCTTGAGGACCACGTTGTTCTCGTCGAGAACCTCAATCCAGACCTTTGCCCCGCAGGACAGCGGCTTGTCGGGGCTGTAGACCAGCCGGCAGCGGCCCTCAATCTCGACCTCGCTGGCGTATCGATTAGACTTGCCCGCCTTGACGGTGAAGACCGGGTTGCGGTCTCCACTCTTAGCGTTGGCGCGGATCACGTGTTGGTTAACGTGAATGCGAGTGAGCTTGCCCATTAACCGGACACCACGGTCTTGCCAGACCGGAACTCATACGGTCCGTCGAGCTTGGCGCGGCGGGGCTTGCCCAAACCGAAATCAATAAAAGTGACCGTGTCGGGGTGATCATTCAGGCGATCATCCTCGACGAGCTGCCCCCATGCCTTCCGGGTCGTGCCGTCGGCCTTGGTGAATGTGGCTGTAAAAATCCGGCCAGCCAACCGGGTCTTGAGTGTTTCGCGCTTTGACATATGAACCTCCTATGTCGTGGTTGTGAGGGTTGCTTCCCTCTTGAAAACCATAAGATCACATGGGATTGCATGGGTCAACCCATTATCTTTGCGAACGTCTCGCAACTATGCAAATTGGAATCATTCTAAACTGCGCGGGGCGGGGTTACTTGGGGGCTTTGCCAGCCAGATTTGGATCCGCGCGGGGGGCACCCCCTTTTTTCGGCGGGGGGTGTTGACGCCACATGCCATGCCATGCTGGGTTGATAAATTCATTGCGTTATAATATCGTTCCGGCATGAGCATAGGATTAGATACAGTCCCAGAGGACGACCTCCGAGAAATGCTGCTGCTAGAACAGCAGCTAAAGCTCCTGGAGACCCGAGAATCAGCGCAAGATAACTTCATGGACTACGTCCAGCATGTGTATGATGGGTTCATCGTGGGCCGACATCATAAAATCATTGCAGAAAAGTTAGAGCGCATAGCTTCGGGTGACTTGAAGCGATTGATTGTGAACATGCCCCCTCGTCACAGTAAGTCTGAGTTTGCGTCCTACCTCATGCCTTCGTGGTTCTTGGGCCGAAATCCGAAGTTGAAAATCATTCAGGCTACCATGAACACTGAACTTGCTGTAAGATTCGGCAGGAAAGTCCGAGATCTGATCGCTGACCCCAAGTATGCGGAGATCTTTCCAAACACGGACTTGAAACAGGATTCCCAAGCGGCAGGTCGGTGGGAGACCAGCGCGGGGGGCGAGTATTTTGCTGCTGGGGTGGGCGCAGCAATGACTGGTCGTGGTGGTGACTTGGTGATTATTGACGATCCGCACTCGGAGCAGGATGCGTTATCCCCCACTGCGTATGATAGAACCTATGAGTGGTACACTTCGGGTCCGAGACAGCGTCTTCAGCCGGGTGGTTCCATTATCATTGTGCAAACACGGTGGTCAAAGAAGGATTTGACGGGCCGGTTACTGCAAGCACAGGGTAACGACATCATGTCTGATCAGTGGGAGGTGGTAGAGTTTCCTGCCATTATGCCTTCTGACGAGCCTCTTTGGCCTGAATTTTGGAAAAAAGATGAGCTATTAAAGGTAAAAGCTTCGCTTTCGCCTGGAAAGTGGAACGCTCAGTGGCAGCAGAATCCCGTCTCTGAAGAGACGGCGATGATCAAGCGGGAGTGGTGGCAACCGTGGGAAGAGGAGGATATACCTGCTCTACAGTATGTCATTCAGTCTTATGATACTGCGTACAGCAAGAAGGAGACGGCTGACTACACTGCCATCACGACGTGGGGCGTGTTTGAGCCGCATGATAACGGCGAGCAGCATTTGATTATGCTCGACGCGAAGAAGGGGCGGTGGAACTTCCCAGAGCTGAAGCAGATTGCTACAGAGGAGAATGAGTATTGGGAGCCGGACATGATGTTGATTGAGGCCAAGGCATCAGGTACTCCGCTCGCGGACGAGATGCGCTTGATCAATCTGCCGGTTACTACGTTTTCTCCGGGCCGGAAAAAGGGCGGTGGGGGTGTTGATAAGACAACTCGCATGCATATGGCTTCTCCTATATTTGAATCTGGTAAAGTGTGGTATCCTTCTGGTAGGAGATTTGCTGAAGAAGTGATTGAAGAGGTAGCTTCGTTTCCTAACGGAGATCACGATGACTTCTGTGACAGCATGACAATGGCTCTGATGCGTTTTAGGCAGGGCGGGTTTATTAGTCTGCATGGTGAAGAGCTTGATGACTGGTTGCCGTCCAAGACAAGAGAGTATTACTGATGGCTCAAGGTGACCGTCCCGGCAAGAAGCCCTTCGATCCAGAGCGGGCTGACCAGATAAAATCTGACATAGTGCGTGGTGCGAAGTACGCGCCTTTTGATTTGATTGGTGCCCCTGTTGATATCGTCAACATGGCTATGGGTGCGGTTGGCATACCTGTTTCTGACAAGCCGGTGATGGGGTCAGAGTACCTGATAGATAAGTACGCGGACCTCGGAGAGGCTATCGGGGTAACTTATGATCGTCCTACAGGTAGCACGGAAGAGACGATTGGTCGTGTTGTTGGTGGCTTGGGCATGGAAGGCAGCTTAGTGGGCATTGCTTCTCAATTTGCAAAAGCCGCTCGTGTGAAAAAAGGTCAGGGGTCCGAGCTTCAAGGTACGAGTGACGCGCAGCTAAAAGCTCCGCCCTCGGACGTTGAGGTATTGAACGCCCGTTCTCGGAAGGTTGAGGTAGAAGTTGAGGACATGGTTTCCGACTACAACCTTGAGGATTATGGTTTAGGTGGTCCTACTGATTTTGCGGAAGATGTTGTGTTGGAGTACCAGGGGTTACTGGATGAAGGTTTACCTCAGAGTGAGGCATTAACGAGTGCTTTGGTTCAAAGTGCAAATAGGGTGAACGAGGCTGTTGGCGACACGCTTATAGTTGCTGATGATTTGTTGAAGGACATTGCGCGTCGGAACCCGGACCGTGAAGCTTTTACTGGGTTGGATGATCTTGTAGCTCGGCGCGTGGAGGGTAGCAAGTCTCGTCGAGAGATGGAGTTGAAGGCGGAGCGGGCGAGGTATGAGGCGTCTCCTGAAGCAGCGGAGGTAAGGGCGAGGACTGCTGCTTTGGAACAGGCTGCGGGGGTAACTCCGGATATGGACGCTGCTGCTAGGGCGGATGCGATGCGTATGTTTGCAGAGGGCCAGCAGCGGGACGCTGTGGGTGTTGGGTTACCTAAAAAACCGGCAAAGCCTGACCTGAAGTTAGTAAAGAAGGCTCGGGGTGGTATCGCCGACGTGTTTCGATTATACTCTTGACCGGAGGATTTTTTGATGCCTACGAAAAAAATTGACATTACCACTGCCAGCTATGAAGAGTTGACGCAGTTGATAAATCAGCTCAAGAAGGAGCGAGAGCGGGAAGCTCTTGCTGAATCCAAAAAGGCTCCAGTAAAGAAAGCAGCCGGCGGCATGATCAAGGGCTTTAGCCCGATTGCTCGTCCACAGAGATTTAAGGGGATATTCTAGTGGCTGACAAGAAAAAAGGTAAGCACGATAAAGAGCTAAAGAAAATGGCTAACCGGACGGGTATGAGTCTGGATAAAATACGAGAGATTGACGCTTTTCTTGAGAAAGCTCAGATTGGCAAGCCAAAGTCTGGTGCAGTGATGAAAGCCCGTGGTGGCACATTCAAAGGGATATTCTAATGAGCAATCAACAGAACGAAGCCATTCTTGAGGATCTTTTCGACGAAGGGATGGACATGGGTTTGACCACTGAGCAGGCTGCTAAGTACGCCCGTGAGAGGTTTGAAGATTTACCAGAGCCTGACTACAAGCGTAATGGCGGCATGTCGAAAGCTGTTATGAAAAAGCGCGGTGGCACATTCAAAGGAATATTTTAATGGCACTACCTCCTCAGATGGTTGAATCGGCTATGGGTGCTGGCGGTCCGTCAGAAGTCATGCCTCAAGAGATGCAAGTCGAGCTTCCTATGGAGGAGGGTCTGCCTGATGGCATAGAGCTTGCGGGCATGGAAGAGATGGTCGAGGTCCAAGCTGAGATGTACGACCACAACGCCAATCTGGCGGAGGTCTTAGATGATTCGGTCCTTGGTTCGTTGTCCTCTGACTTGCGTGACAGGGTTGAGAGCGACAAAGAATCTCGTGAGGATTGGGAAGAGGCTATCTCCAAGGGTCTACGACTTCTTGGTGTAAACTACGAAGAGCGCACTGCACCATTCTTGGGTGCTAGTGGCGTTCACCATCCGCTGCTCAGTGAGGCTGTTACGCAGTTTCAGGCGCAGGCTTACAAAGAAATGCTGCCGGCAGGTGGTCCTGTAAAGGGGCAAGTTGTTGGCACACCTACACCGCAGACTGAAGATCAGGCGCAGCGTGTAAGTGACTTTATGAATTACCAGCTTACAGAGGTTATGGACGAGTACGATCCTGATACGGATCAGATGCTCTTTTATTTACCGCTGACAGGTTCCACATTTAAGAAGACATACTTCGATCCCGCCAAACAGCGGGCTGTGTCTAAGTTCGTACCAGCGGAAGATCTGATTGTCCCGTATGCTGCTAGTGATTTGAACACGGCAGAGCGGGTAACTCATGTAGTACGCATGACGGAGAACGAACTTCGCAAGATGCAGGTCTCAGGTGTTTACCGGGACATTGAGTTGCAGGGAGAAGATGAAGATGATCCAGGACCAATTAAAGAGACTGAGAACGAGCTTCAAGGGGTTCGCCCAACGTATGGGGACGATGTGTTCACATTGTTGGAGTGTCACACAGAACTTGACCTTGACGGTTTTGAAGACGTTGATGCAGAAGGTGAACCCACGGGAGTTAAGCTTCCTTATATCGTCACACTGGATGAGGGGTCAGGCAAGATTCTTTCAGTGGTTAGAAACTTCCGGGAGACAGATCCACTCCGCCGCAAGAGACAATACTTCGTGCATTATAAGTTTTTGCCTGGGTTCGGCTTTTACGGCTTTGGTCTTCTTCATACTATAGGAGGTCTCTCTCGTGCAGCGACATCAATCCTCAGACAACTTATCGATGCTGGAACGCTTTCCAATCTTCCAGCGGGTTTCAAGGCTCGTGGTGTCCGTATCCGTAACGACGATGAGCCGCTTGCTCCTGGCGAGTTTCGTGACATTGATGCTCCCGGTGGCGATCTTCGCAACGCTCTTATGCCCCTCCCTTATAAGGAGCCTTCTGGCACACTTGCTCAACTCCTCGGGGTTATTGTTGATTCCGGCAGAAGATTTGCACAAGTTGCAGATGCAAAAATCGCAGATGTCAATTCTCAAGCGCCAGTGGGAACAACGGTTGCACTGATTGAGCAAGGCTCAAAGATTATCTCCAGTATCCACAAGCGGCTGCATTATGGGCAGAAGCAGGAGTTCCGGCTGCTGGCAGAGATCTTCGCAGATAACCCAATGCCGTACCCATACTTTGTGGGTGTGAATGTGCCGCCTGAGATCATGGCACAGGACTTTGACGGACGTGTGGATATTCTGCCTGTTAGTGATCCGTCCATTTTCTCTATGTCTCAGCGCCTGTCTTTGGCGCAGACACAGTTGCAGTTGGCGCAAGCTGCTCCGCAGATGCATAACATGTACGAGGCATATCGTCGGATGTATGATGCGCTGGATGTTAAGAACATTGATAGCATCCTGCCGGCACCACAGCCGCCACAACCTATTGATCCGGCAACCGAGAACGCAAATGCTGTAAAGGGCAAGCCAACACAGGCATTCCCACAGCAGGACCACGAGTCGCACATTGCGGCGCATGCCATGTTCTTGTCCTCACCAGTGGCTACAGCAAATCCACAAGGCTTCTTGCTGTTGCAGGCTCACGTCCAAGAGCATGTGTCCTTCTTGGCGAGAGATCAGGTTGCAGCGTTCTTTACCAACGCGCAGCAGCAAGCACAGCAGGCTGGAGAGCCAGTGCCTACGATTGACCCAGCAGTGATTGAGTCAGCCGTTGCACAGCAGGTTGGTGAGATTATGAAAGAGATCATGCCAATGATTCAGCCAGCCCAGCAGCAAGATCCGCTGGTCGGGATTCGCCAGCAGGAGTTGCAGAACGATACGATGGAAATCCAGCGTAAAATGCAGAACGACGCTATGGACTTTCAGATCGATCAGGCCAAGATGCAGCAGGCATTCAATCTTGCCCAGCAGCGTATGCAGCTTCAGGAAGAGATTGCTGGCGACAGAAACGATGTCAACATATACCGCATTAACACACAGGCGGCACTGTCAGGAAGAAAATGATACAGGCGTTCATAGGTCCAATAGCGAACCTTGCCGGTACATGGCTCAACGGCAAGGTAGAAGAGAAGAAGGCTGAGTCCGCAACTAAGGTTGCCAAGGCGCAGGCTGAAGCTGTGGTCATGCAGAAAAAAGCCACTGGGGAGATTGACTGGGATCTTGAGATGGCAAAGGGTAGTCAGTCTTCGTGGAAAGACGAATGGCTTACTATTTTGTTTTCGATCCCGCTTATTTTAGCCTTCATTCCGGGCATGGAGGAAGTAGTTGCAAACGGATTCGCACAACTCAATGCGATGCCTGAATGGTATCAATATTCCTTGGGAGTTATCGTTGCCGCTTCTTTTGGAGTTCGTAGCGCGACTAAATTCTTCGGGAAGAAATAATGGCGAAATGGGGCTTACACGAGCGGACGACAGAAGAGCAAGCGAGGATTAATCGTGGCAGACGTGACAATGGAAAGGTTTCTCAAGTGGAAGATATTACCCCGCTTGATGATGATTATGATGTCAATATCGGCTTGGCGGGTAGTGGAGTGGTTTATGACATTGCCAGACCCTACACCAGCGCAGGCAGGCTTAGTTAGTGTAGTGACAGGAGCCATGACCGGCGCATTTGCTGTGTGGTTGGGCCACGAAAAGGAAAAAGGCAATGGCTAGACCTAGAGCAGCACAGTTTGGCAGAGACATTGGTGTCTCGACGGCAGGAGCAAAAAAGCTTATAAATGAAGGACGGCGTCGTAACGACGGCGGCTCACAAGTTTTGGAGAGACACATGTCAGAAATGAAAGAAAAAGTAACCCCGCCCCGTCCGCTACCTCCAGAGGCTAGGGCGCGTAGAGAAAACTCTAAGATGTACAAGAAGAAGGGCCGTCCTAATCCTGGTGATCGGAACGAGAGAAAGAATCCTGGTCAGACAGATGTAGAGACTCGTGAGGCTGCTATGGGTACATATGTAGAAGCCGGAGACGGTAAGTACATGTCTTGTCGTGGTATGGGCGCAGCCATTAAAGGCGGCAAGTTTTCGGGAACAAGGTAATGCCTAGAGGTTTTGGTGGAGAAACTGCTGCTCAAGAAGCTAGGGGTCCAGGTGGAGGTGCGGCTTCTCCTGAGAGAGAACGTCAGGTAACAGAAGCACGTCAGCAAGCAGGATACGCGCAGGCCCAAAGAGACAAGGGCAGGGACAATGTCCAGGACTTTATGCTTGCCACAGGAAGAACCGAAACAAATCCATACGGAAACGAAGGGTTTTTTAGCCGAGTTTTCGGTATTGACCCAAAGAATATAAGCTATGCGAACAATATCCCCGGTGGGTCAGCCGGAATTGCAAACTTGAACCGTCTGGCCTATGACAGGTTTACGAACCCATATGCATCTGTAAATGTATTGGGCCGTCGTGTTGGCGGCGATGCAGCCACTGGACAGCTCCGCGAAGGTCTATCTGCGGGGGACATGACCAGCCGTGGTATGGTAGCTGCGCAGCGCAGACCCATGTCTGGGCAGGAAATGGCAGGCCGAGGCATATTTAGTATACTCGCTGCGGGGACACCTGTTGGATTACTTACTGGTGCGCTGAGAAAAGATCCATTGGCAATCCAAGGCACAGAGTTTTACGACTCCACACTTGATCCAGCCAGTGAAGATTTCACAGGATCAAGCGGGATGTTTAGTAATATGTTGAAGCCACTTACAGGTGGTATTACATATGGTGATGTAGAGCCGAAGATAAGCCCAATGGTAGAGGGCGCAAAACAGTTTTTCCAAGCGGGGCTAAAAAGATGAAAATAGAAATAAAACTTATCCCTGACGGTCTGGATCTGGCTAAAGAAATTCAAGACGGAACTCCTGTGGATCAAATGCAGGGAGAGTGCCCTGCTGCGACACAAGATTTAGACTTAAATCTTGAGAACAGGCAAAAGGCGATTGATGAGTATGGGTATGGTCCTCTGAATCCAAACCTTGATGATACAGGTAAGAACGATAGCTTCTGGCAGAAAATAGCGAACACATTTAATACAGAAATAGAGGCTGCAAAAGACAGCCGATGCGGTAATTGTGCGGCCTTTAACCTAACGTCAAAAATAAAAGATTGCATTGCTGAAGGCATTGGTATGGATGGTGGTGCAGATCCATATGCATCTGTGGATGCGGGTGACATAGGGTACTGTCAGTTTATAAAGTTCAAATGTGCGTCCATGCGTGTGTGTAATGCTTGGGTTTCTGGTGGTCCAATAACTGATATGAACATGAAGGACAACCACGAGCCTTGCGGCTGTTCGTAAAAGACTGCTATAGAAGGGGCAAATGGACGTAATACAATTTTTATCAAGGTATCGTAAAGCCTTGCAAACTCGTGTGGACGATATTAGCATTTCCGTGACAAGCGGCAGTGCATCCGATATCGGACAATACCGCGCAATGGTTGGTGAGATTCAGGGACTCACCTACGCATTAGATGAACTCCAAACCCTGCTAAAAAAGGTAAACTATGACGAAGACTCTATTCGTTCCTGACCACATAATACGGCAACAGCAAGCCAAAAAAGAAGCTGAACAACTAGCAAAAAATAAACCTATCACAGAACGTGTGCCGCAACCCACAGGCTGGCGCATTCTTGTTATGCCGTATGCAGGTAAAGACAAGACTGAAGGTGGTGTTTATGTGCCGGATCAAGCCAAAGACCGAGAAGCACGGGGCACAATGGTAGCCTATGTGGTTAAGGTCGGGCCGCTTGCCTACAAAGATCAAGACAAATTTGGTCCTGATTCCGAGCCTTGGTGCAAGGAAGGTGATTGGATTTGTATTGGTCGCTACGCTGGATCTCGTTTTAATATTGAAGGCGGCGAGGTTCGTATTATCAATGACGATGAGGTCATTGCAACTATTGTCGATCCAGACGACATAAAGACATACGGAGCTTAGTATGCAAAACAATCTTGCTGAGAAAGAAGAAGAACTAGAAGTCGTAGAGGCTGAACAGGAAGAGGAGCAGCAAGAGGCTGCTCCAGCAGAGGAAACCGCAGAGCAGGAAACCGCAGCTTCTGAAGATGATGAGCTTGAGCAGTATTCTGATTCTGTCCAGCGTAGAATTAGTAAACTTACCAACCGCTTTCGGGAAGAAGAGAGACAGCGACAAGCTGCTTTGGAGTACGCCGAGGCTGTAAAAAAGCAGAACGACGAACTCAAGTCACGACTTGATAAGCTTGATCAGTCGTATGTTGGTGAGTTTGGCAGCAGACTGGAGTCCGAGGTCACGACAGCCAAGGAATCATACCGCAAAGCCTATGAAGACGGTGACGCGGATGCCATGTTTGAGGCCCAGCAAAAGATTAGTCAACTTGCCCTAGAACAGGCTAGGTATGCAGAAGCAAAGCGGCGTAATGAAGAGAGGGCTGAACAGCCGGCGCAAGAAGTCGCGCAGCAGCCTGCACCGCAGCAGCAAGCCCAGCCAGATCCAAAAGCGGAGTCTTGGGCAAAAAACAACGAATGGTTCGGTACTGATCAAACAATGACCTATGCTGCTTTTGGCATACATAGGCAATTAATTGAGGATGAAGGATTTGACCCAACCTCAGATGAGTATTATACTGAGCTTGACAAACGAGTTCGCGTTGAGTTTCCACACAAGTTCAAGGAGACAAAACGTGACTCTGGACCCAGAGTCGCTTCTGCTGAGTCCACGGCGTCAAAGTCGTCGTCACCAAAGGGGCGCAGAACAGTCAAACTGTCTCCTTCGCAGATTGCCATTGCGAAACGACTGAATGTTCCGCTTGAAGAATATGCAAAGTATGTAAAGGAGTAGAAAATGGCTGAAAGAACTACACGCGAATCAAAGAGTCGCGCAAACACCCAACGGCGCAAGCCTTGGGCACCACCTTCAAAGCTGGAAGCACCAGAACCACCAGCAGGGTACAAGCATCGTTGGATCAGAACTGCCATTCGTGGTGAGGATGATAAAACAAATGTACACTCAAAGATGCGTGAGGGATGGGAACCAGTTCGTGCAGATGAATATCCTGACGAAATGGATCGTTATCCAGTGCTTGAAGAGGGTAAGAATGCAGGAATTATTGGTGTCGGCGGACTAATGCTGTGCCGTATTCCTGAAGAAACGGTAGAGGAAAGAACTGAATATTTTCGGGAGCAGACCCGCAACCAAATCAAGGCCGTTGATGAGAACCTAATGAGGGAACAACATCCCTCTATGCCCATCCATAATGATAGGCAAAGTCGTGTATCTTTTGGTGGTAAGTAACCACCTAACTTAGAGAGAAAGGTAGCATTATGGCAAACGTCAATGTTGCATTCGGCATGAAGCCGATTAATAACGCAGGTAGCACACCAGCTACAGGCGGTACTAATGCATACTTGATCGCCAGTGATGCGTCGGCAATCTATCAGGGTTCTGCGGTAAAAGCTGTTAATGGCGGTTCAATCGCCATTGGTTCTGCTTCCGGGGACACTGTAGCATTTGTTGGCGTTTTTGCTGGTTGTGAGTATGTATCTTCGTCAACAGGGAAAAAAGTCTTTTCAAATTTCTGGCCTGGTTCAGGGGCGGACACAAACTTCGATATTATCGGATTTGTGTACGACAACCCGCTCCAGCGTTTTGTAATTTGTACAGACGCTTCTTTCACGGATCAGGCAACCGCTGAAGCAGCTATTTTTGAAAGCACAATGTTCAATAGCGGCGCAGGCGGAAGCACAACAACAGGTATTTCCAACGCACAGTTGGATGTAGCTACGTTGGATTCATCCAATACCTCACTTCCTCTGAAGATTGTAGGTATTCAGGATGATGCAGACAACGAAGACTACGCTGCTGCTGGTCTGCCTGTGATTGTGATGTTCAACAACCACGCACTGCTTCAGGCCGATTCTGAAGCGGCAATTTCATAGGGAGGCTAGACAATGGCTATTTCTCGCGCACAACTCGCCAAAGAACTAGAACCAGGCCTCAACGCCCTCTTTGGTATGGAATACAACCGCTACGAAGGTCAGCATGCTGAGATCTTTGACACCGAGTCATCAGACCGGGCGTTTGAAGAAGAGGTCATGCTGTCAGGTTTCGGTGCAGCCCCTGTGAAAAACGAGGGTTCTGGAATCTCCTATGACGATGCAAATGAGGCGTATACCGCACGGTATAACCACGAGACCATCGCAATGGGCTTTTCAATCACGGAAGAGGCTATCGAAGATAACCTTTATGACCGTCTTGGTGCCCGCTATACACGCGCTCTTGCTCGTTCTATGGCACACACCAAGCAGGTTAAGGCTGCTTCTGTCCTCAACAATGGCTTCTCCGCTGGCGCATTTGCTGGTGGTGACGGTGTAGCTCTTATGGCGACAAACCACCCGCTCACAAGCGGTGGCACGTTCTCAAACGAGCCAGCAACTGCCTCAGACCTTAATGAGACTTCACTTGAAGACGCTCTTATCAGCATCGCTGGTTTCGTTGACGAGCGTGGACTCATCATTGCTCTTCGCGGCATGAAGCTGATTGTTCCACGTCAACTGCAATTCGTTGCAGAGCGTCTGCTTGTTTCTAACCTCCGTGTTGGAACAGCCGACAACGACGTGAACGCGCTGAAGTCAATGGGCATGCTGCCTGAAGGCTATGTAGTCAACGACTACCTGACCGACACAGATGCATTCTTCATCAAGACTGATGCACCTAACGGTCTGAAGCACTTTGAGCGTACAGCCCTGTCAACCAACATGGACCCAGACTTCGACACTGGTAACATGCGGTTCAAGGCTCGTGAGCGTTACAGCTTCGGCTTCTCAGACCCACGTTGTGTATTCGGTTCACCCGGAGCATAACTGTAGGCACAAAGAAACTAGAGGGCGGCTTCCATGCCGCCCTTTTTTATTGTATAGTTACTTATCCCTGACAGCCGCACAGCGTGGCTGACACTAGCCACGACAGGAGTACAAAATGGCTACCACTACTTTCTCTGGTCCTATTAAGGCCGGAACGATTAAGAACACAACAGGCACAACACTTGGCACTAACATTGCCAATGTCGGTCAGGTTGTTATGGCTCAAACATTCTCAGTAGATCTTTCTGGTGGTGCAGTCGCAGCATCTGTAACTGACGTTGTTATCCCAGCAAACTCTCAAATTATTGACTGTGTGATTGATGTTATCACCGCAGCTAACACTGCAACTAACCTTAGTGTTGGTGACACTGTTGGTGGTGCTGCTACCATTCTCAACACGTTTGCAATCGGAACAACTGCTGGTCGCAAGTATCCAACAACTCAAGCTGGCGCTGCATTGGCGTGGCAGGACACAGGAACAGCGGACATTCGTTTGACTGTAACTGGCTCCGCTGCAACAAACGCAGGTCTTGTTCGTGTTACAATCCTGTACCAGCAGAATAACAACCTTGCTTAATAGGAGGGCACAATGGCTGCTTCTATTACAGCAAAGACTGCTACAGCTACAGGCACATTGCAGGGTGGTAGAACTCGTCTAAAGGCTTTCTATGTAAAGACAGCCTCTAGTGGGTCACCCGCCGTTGTGTTTAAGAACGGGAGCGGTGGTGCAACATTGTTGTCAATGGTGTTTCATACATCAGACGACAATCAAATCACCATTCCTGATCACGGCATGATCTTCGATGATGAGTGTCATGTAACGCTCACTAACGTAGACTCTATCACTGGGTTCTTTGGCTAATGGCTAGAAAGCCATCAAAGATGCCCAAGCGCAACAAAAAGAATTTCCGCTCCACTAAATCTGGAGCGGGAATGACTAAGGCTGGTGTTGCAGCGTATCGTCGTAAAAACCCGGGAAGCAAGCTTCAAACAGCGGTGACTGAGAGCAAGCCTAGCAAATCTCGTGCAAAGCGCCGCAAGTCATACTGCTCGCGTTCTGCTGGTCAGATGAAGATGCATAACATCAGTTGCAAGAAGACCCCTAAAAAACGTATCTGTGCAGCTCGTCGGAGATGGAAATGCTAAATATAGGAGTTACTGCAATCCTGGGTTTTGTTGCTTGGATAGCTCTGTCCGTAGTTGAGCTAAAGACAGACACGGCTGTTATAAGCGTCAAGGTTGATGAAAACCACAAGATGCTCACTACTTTGTGGGAAGACTACATAGAGAGGAATAAAGATGGGAATCTCGCGTGGGTCGCTCGAAAGCCAAATATCAAAGCCGCCCCAGAAGAAAAAGTTCAAGAAGGTTCGTAAGGCTAAAAAACCAAAGAGGCAGAAATGAGCAAGAAGGATGCATGCTATCACAAAGTTAAACGCCGCTATAAGGTCTTCCCGTCGGCGTATGCAAGCGGTGCCATCGCAAAATGCCGAAAAGTTGGCGCAGCAAACTGGGGTAACAGCAAAAAGAAAGCAACCGGCGGAACGTACAAGTACCGCACAACAAAGATTTATTGACCGCGATGATACATGTGTTTGTCTTAATGGTGTACCTGGGGACGGGTGAAGACAGACGCTTAACAAGTGCAGATATGCATTTTAGATCTGTTACAGAATGTAACTATTTTGCTGCCGAGGTTTCAAAGAGGTACGGAAACTACGGCTATAAAGACTACATAGATCCGAAGGACCGCGTCACTGCTTACTGTGTGCCAAAGTACGTCAAGGAAGGAAGCGTGGAGGTGTATTAATGGATCCAGTATCAGCGATGGCAGCAGCTTCCGCAGCTTTTGGCGCAATCAAAAAAGGTATGCAGGTAGGACGTGATATTGAGTCGATGGCTTCCGACTTGTCACGGTGGATGGGTGCGCTCAGTGACCTGGATATGCTGGAGAAAGAAGCTAAGAACCCTCCTCTGTTTAAAAAACTGTTCGCTGGTAAATCTGTTGAACAAGAGGCAATAGAAACCTTTGCGGCTAAAGAAAAGGCTGAACAGCAAAGACGAGAGCTTCAACAATGGATTGGCCTTACTCTTGGCAAGTCCAAATGGGACTCCCTTGTGAAAATGGAAGGTCAGATCCGAAAGCAGCGCCAGGAAACATTGTATCGTCAGAGGCAACGTAGGCGCAAATTTGTTGAGATTGTGGCGTGGATTTTAGTGGCCTGTGTAGGGTCAGGGGTTTTACTGGGTTTTGTAATGTTCCTAAAAAGTGCAGCTAACGCAGCATCCATACCGGAGTATGTAGATTGCCGACTCAAAGGTTGTGAGCTTATAGACGGGCAGCGTGTATGTATATATCATGGGCCTAATAACACTGTTGACAGCGTATGGTTAGGCTTGAACGAGTTTTTCCCACGGGAAATAAAGTGCAAGTACGATCCGAAGAATGAGAAGCCTGCCACTATGCGGGAGACATTCGATGCGATTAAAAAGTCAAGGAAGTAAACAATGGCGGTACGCAAGACGAAAAAGGGCTTGGCTCTTAAAAGATGGTTTAAGGAAAAGTGGACGGACCAGCGTACAGGAAAACCGTGTGGCCGTCGCAAGGGTGAAAAACGGGGTACTCCATATTGTCGCCCCTCTAAGAGAGTTTCCAGTAAAACTCCTAAAACATCTAGCGAAATGACAGCAGCAGAGAAGCGTAGTAGAATTGCGCAGAAGAAACGTATTGGGCAACCAGCCGGAAAGCCCCGGCGTGTAAAAGCATTAAGGAGAAAGAAACGTGGCAAATAAAAAGTTCCCGGATTTGAACAAGGATGGTGATGTTACGAAAGCTGACATTTTAAAGGGGCGTGGTGTTCCTGGTTTTAGTCATGGCGGCATGCACTGTTCCCCGCGCAAAGAAATGGCTGGTGCTATAACTATGCCAAAGAAAAATGTCACTAACAGACGTTCTTAAAAATTGGATTGTATCGGAACTTAGTCAGCCAGATAAATCCGTCAACGGAAATGCTTTGTGCCCTTTCGCCAAAAACGCTTGGTTTGCAAACAAAGTAAAAGTCCGAGAAGAAAAAGACGATTTGTGGGACGCGGTTTACGAAGAGATACAAAGTTTTGACGATACATATCAGGTCGTAATTTGTGCCAGCTACACACACAAACAAAGTTACGATGATCTAGAGGCCTCTTGTTTTGCCTTAAACGGATGGTTAGCAGCAACAGGGCACAATATTTGGTTGTTGGCGTTTAAGGAAAAAAAGTTAAGCATGGTGTTTATTCAACGCTTGACAGATATAGACAACGCTAGTGCAAAGCTAGAGGCTTTAGGGTATTATTCAAACTATGAAGACCAGGATTATCAACGCTTAGTTAAACATCGTAGAGATAGGAGAAAGTGTTATGAAGAAACCAATGCGTAAGATGCGTGGTGGAATGGGCGCAAAGAAAGCTATGCGCGGTGGTGGTTCAATGATGAAGAAACCAGTCATGGCAAAAAAGGGCAAAGCTATGCGTAAGATGCGTGGCGGCACATTGAAGAGAAAGTAAATGGCAACTTCAGGTTCACGAGACTTTGATCTCGACGTAGCAGAGATAATCGAAGAGGCGTATGAGAGGTGCGGGCTTGAAGTTCGCACTGGCTATGATGCTCGCACGGCGCGTAGGTCCATGAACCTGATGTTTGCGGACTGGGCAAACCGTGGGCTAAACTTGTGGACAGTCAAGCAAGCTACGCAAGCTCTGACTCAAGGCACGGCGACGTATACATTTACATCGGACTATACGGACCTTTTGGAAGTAGTAGTTCGCCGTAGTGGTACAGACTTTGAGATAAGCCGAATGTCACGCAGTGAGTATCTGACAGTGCCAAACAAAACAACACAGGGACGCCCAAGTCAGTATTATTACAATCGTCAGGTGGAGCCTCAGATCACGCTGTGGCCCACCCCTGAAAACTCCACAGACACATTGGTATATTACTATGTTCAACGGATTGAAGATGTCGATGCTTTGGTTAACACAACAGATGCACCATTTAGGTTTTTGCCCTGCATGGTCGCAGGCCTTGCGTACTATACTGCTCTTAAAAAAGCACCGGAACGAGTGCAGCTTCTAAAGAACCTGTACGAAGAAGAGTTTCAACGTGCCGCAGACGAGGACGAAGACCGAGTTGCCCTGAAACTACAGCCAAGCATACAGTATCTGAGGGTTAATTAATGGCGAGGTATGCTTCGGGTAAAGATGCTTGGGGCTACTCCGATAGGTCGGGGTTTCGCTACCGGCTTGTTGAAATGCAGACGGAGTGGAATGGTCTGAAGGTAGGACCAGATGAGTATGAGCCAAAGCACCCACAGCTTGAGCCACCACAGGTAGGGCCAGATCCGCAAGCATTGTTTGATCCACGTCCAGATCAAAGAACCGAGGTTGCAGTTGCAAGGCTTCTTGGGCCTAACTCGTTTATATCAGGTGCCCAAGGCTCTACCACCATTACCGTGGTTGAACCCTCTCATGGACGTAGCACCTCAGATACTGTAAGATTCCGCAAAGCTGAAGCTTTTGACGGTTTTACGGAAGCCGTATTGGAGAATGCAAGTGGTTACTCGATTACTGTTGTGGATTCAAACCTTTATACCTTCACGGCCTCGTCAGGAACCGCGACAGCCGGTAATACACGAGGCGGTGGTGAAAATGCGACTGTCGGACCAGTCACATTGGAGGTTTAAGTGAGCTACACCTATGCACAGCTAAAGACAGCGATACAGGATTATACGGAGAACACAGAGTCTACGTTTGTAACCAACTTGCCCACGTTCATTAAGAACACAGAGCAGCGCATATTCAAACTTGTTGACCTAGAACTTTTCCGTAAAAATGCCACGTCAGCCTTGTCGCAGAATGACCCGTATCTTTCTGTGCCTAGTGACTACCTAGCATCTTTTTCCATGTCGATCACCAACAGTAGCTCCAAAGAGTTTTTGTTGCAGAAGGATGTAAACTTTATCCAGGAGTACAACCCCAACGCATCCACAACAGGGGTTCCTAAATATTACGCTTTCTTCGATATTGACAACTTCATTGTGTCGCCAACACCGAATGCAAACTTTGCTGTTGAGCTTCACTACTATTATAGGCCTACGTCATTAACAGCCGGGGCTGATTCTGGTACAACATGGCTCAGTGAGAACGCTCCGAATGCCATGCTTTACGGTTCTTTGGTCGAAGCGTATACTTACATGAAAGGTGAGCAGGATATGCTCACCATGTATGAGAAACAGTTTACGGAAGCAATGACCAGGATTAAGGATCTGGCAGAGGCCAGAGAAAACAGCGATGCATATCGCAGGGGTTTGCCGGAACGGCCCCGTACTTGAGGAGTAAAAAATGGCAACGTCAAATGCAGCAACCAACTATACAGAACATGCCATCTTGCAGTTTCTGTTTAAGAATAATGCGGAGAGTTTTGCGACTCCCGGTAACAGTATCTACATTGGTCTAGCTACTGCAGTTAGTAGTATTGAAACAGGCTCTGTCACTGAAGCGGACTTTACCAACTACGCGAGGCAGCAGGTTGCTGCTTCTGGTTGGACGGTTCCTGCTGTTGGCACAGACGCACAGACAGCTACAAATGCAGCGAATGTTGAGTTTCCAGCATCTGGTGGCGGCGGAGATGATGTTATTACACATGCCTTTGTTGCAGACGCGGCAAGCAGTGGAAACATCCTGTTTGTTGGCGCACTGGATGTTAACAAGACAATTCAAAGCGGCGATATCTTCCGTATTAACGCGGGTAACTTCACTGTTGAGTTGAAGTAAAATGGCGCTTGTTCTTGCGGATAGGGTCAAAGAAACGACCACCACGACAGGCACTGGCACATATACATTGGCTGGTGCGGTCACTGGTTTTGAGACTTTTGGTTCTGTCGGGAACGGGAACACGACATTTTACGCTTGCACAGACGGCACTGACTTTGAGGTTGGGGTTGGAACGTATACGTCATCCGGCACTACATTGGCGCGTACAACCATCTTGCAGTCCAGCAACAGTGACAACGCTGTGAGTTGGAGTTCTGGAACCAAGACAATTTTCTGCACGTTGCCAGCAGAAAAGGCTATCCATACCGACAACCTTCAAACACAGGGGCTGACGTTTTTTGATCCCGCAGGACAGGGCATCGCTATGGCGATTGCGTTAGGATGATATTATGGCGAATGCTTTTAAACTTGTAACAGACACGGGAGTTGGTACCAGCGCGGCTACTATTTACACATGCCCAAGTTCCACAGAGACAACGATTATTGGCCTCAGTATAGCTAACATTGTGACATCTCAAATAGAGGTTGATGTTCAGCTAGAGAACAATGACGGCGATAACGTATACATTATCAAGGATGCCCCGGTTCCCGTTGGATCATCGTTGGTTGTTGTAGGAGGCGACCAGAAGGTTGTGATGAACGCATCAGATGTTTTGAAGGTTACGTCAAGTGCTTCAACTTCTGCTGATGTTACACTTTCCATATTGGAGATTACCTGATGGGTTATATCGGCTCTGGTGTACAACGATTTAATACTGCTGATGGTCTGACTGTTACAGGCTCCGCAGAAATAAACAGCTTAACCTATCCAACAGCAGATGGGAGCAATGGTCAGGTGCTAAAGACCAACGGCTCCGGCACTCTGTCGTTTGGCACTGTAAGCACCGACTTGGTGAACGACACCAGTCCCCAGCTTGGTGGTGTACTGGACACAAATGGCAACAACATCGAGTTTCCAGACAGTAGCGGCGCAGAGGTTAATCGGCTCAAGTTTGGTGCTGGTGATGACTTGCAAATTTACCACGATGGCAGCGATAGTTATATCAACGATACAGGCACAGGAAACTTACGTTTAGCTGGTTCTTCTCAAGTAGACATTATTAGTTCTGGCGGCGAGTTTATGGCGAAGTTTATTGCTGATGGTGCAGCTACTTTGTACCACAACAACGCTGCCAAAATATCTACTACCGCTACAGGCATAGATGTTCAGGGCCAAGTCATTGCAACCAAAGGCAGCACAGGAACACTCGCCACGTTTACAGACGGTGTTGCAACAAACTTTACGATGAAAACAGATGGAAGCAGTGTTGGAACATTCGGCACTGAGGCTGGCAGTACACAGCTTGCGTTTATGGTTGCCAATACTGAGGCCGCACGATTTGACGGAAGCCGAAATCTGCTGATTGGCAAGACCGCAGATAACGTAGCAACAGTTGGCATCGAAGCCCGTGCTACTGGTCCTTTAATTTCAACACGAGATGGCTCAGACGCACTAAGGTTGAACCGATTGAATAGTGATGGTGAGATTATCCAACTCCGAAAAGACGGCACAACGATTGGCTCAATCGGCGTTGTAAACAATAATAATCCTTTCATTGCCAACGATGCCGATAACTCAGGCTTACAATTTGCATCAACCAGTATCATTGCCCATTACGACGGCACACAACAGAATAATGCTGTGGACTTGGGAAGCACTAGTGTTCGTTGGAAAGACGGTTATTTCAACAACGGTATAACAGCAAGATACCATTACAATCTTGATGACCCAGACACTTACTTTGATTTTGCTACTGGCAATAACATCAAAGTGTTCAATGGTGGTAGTGAGAAATTCAGATTCGGGTCGGATGGAGCATTTTCGGTTGGAGTAACAAGCACTTCAGCCCCCGGTGCTGGAAATACAGCTACTGGATGCACATTGAGAGGTGCTATCGGCGATGCCTTTTTCTCTAGGTCAAATGGTACTGCTGGATATTTCAATGTAAATCAGAATGACAATGTCCTAACTGTTCTTAGAAGTGGAGTTGGGGTAGGCGGCATTAATGTAACAACTAGCGGCGCAACCTTTGCCACAACCTCAGACATTCGCCTCAAGCAAGACATCGAACCGTTAGTCGCAACAGATAAACTGATGCAGATGAACCCTGTGTCATATAGCTGGAAGGCTGACCCAGACGGCCCACGCTCTATGGGCTTTATCGCCCAAGAGATGGAAGAGGTGATGCCCGAAGCTGTAAGCATTGGCACTGATGACAAGGCGATGATGTCTATGGATTACGGACGCATCACACCAATCTTGGTGTCGGCGTTGCAGGATGCACACCGCAAAATCGAACAACTGGAACAGCGTCTCGCTGAGATGGAGGCTAAGTAATGTCTAGCTTTGGGCCTGAAAATGAAGGCTGCACTTGCCGCATTAACTTTAATGGTACAGGAAGCATCTCAATATCAGATAGTTTTAACGCATCTTCTATTACAGATGATGGCACAGGAAATTATCGTGTAACAACCGCTGTAACCCATGCAAATGCTCATATGTGTGTAGTCGGTTCAATCATTGGTGATTCTAGCACCGCTAACAGAGGAACAGCCTGTATGGGTTCATCTGGTGCAGCTAGTGGAAGCACCACTGTGGCTGCCATTTCATGTTCAGCTTGGTCTGCTGGCACTAACCTAGACTTTACTGATGTTTGTGTTGCGTTTTTTGGTGACCTTTGATGCACATGATTGACCACATAAAAGAAGCACGGCAACAACTTGAACCTTATCAAACAAAGTATGCTGTTGTGTATGAGGACGTTGATATGGACTGCTGTGCTGTTATGCACCCAGACCCAAATGCGATGGCTGCATTGATGGCTGGCGGTGTGTTCCCACCAGTATGGGTCTATTGGGAACTGGCAAAGGACGAAGCACAACCTGATTTCAAACGACATCATCGTATGCACCTGCTGCACGACACACCAAGAGAAGGTCCGAAAACAGAAGAAGAAGCCTTGTTGTATCTCATTATGAAAGATGTGCCACAGCATATCTGGCGCAACTACGAAACCAGCAACAGTGTTCATCTTAAAATCATTAGGCGTGAACAGCAGCCAGACAGAGAATTTCGAAACGCTTGGAGGGTCGCAGCATGACCACAATTATTGCAGATAAAGACGGCAATGAGATTGATGCTACATCAGCCACAGTTCCAAGCGACAGACATTTCCGTAACGCTTGGGCTTTGGACGGCACGGTCATCACAGAGGACTTGGCAGCAGCTAAGACAATCTTTGCCGACAAGATACGCGAAGCCAGAAAGCCGCTGCTTGAGGCTTTGGATGCTGACTACATGAAAGCCCTTGAAGCAAGCGCAGACACAGCCTCAATCGTGGCTGACAAACAGGCGTTGCGGGATGCCCCGACTGCTGGCAACGGGGCAACCACAATCACTGAACTCAAAGCAGCTTGGCCTTCATGCTGCGGCACAAGCCCATACGAGGAGTAGACAATGGCTAATTCATATGAGTGGACATATCCACAACTTGACCGCGTAGCAACTGAAGGGGACAACTCTGACGTTGTAAAAACAATTCACTGGCGTGTAACAGCGACCTCTGACAGCGAAACAGACGCTGACGGCAACGCCCTTTCCGCAACTAAATACGGCACAACTGGCGTAGAGATGGAAGACGGCGCAGAGTTTGTGGCATATAATGATTTAACCAAGGACTGGTGCAAAGCCAAAGTTTTGGCTGACATGGGCCAGACTGAAGATGAAGTCAAGGCAGCATTAGATGCCGACATTGCAGAGAAAGCCAGTCCTTCGATTTTAACTGGAACTCCATCAGGGTGGTAAGATGAGCGATAACGTAGTTACGATCAACGGCAAGGAATACAAGACAGAGGATCTTAATGAGGAGCAGAACTACCTCATTATGCAAATCCGGTCTTGCCAAAACAAAGCGGCGAACATTCGATTTGATTTGGATCAGGTTCAGGCTGCACAGAATGTTTTTACTGACAAGCTGATTGAATCAGTTCAGAGCAAGGACGAAGAAGAGGTAGCCTAGTATGGCGTACTTGGGTAGATCACCATCACAGGGTGTTAGAAATCGTTACTACTTCACTGCATCCGGGGGCGAGACATCCGTTAGTGGTGCGCTGACAGGTGGCACCCTGACATTCACTGACGGCAACTATGTTGACGTAAACCTGAATGGTGTAACCCTAGTAGCTGGCACCGACTACAACACAAGCACAGCGAACACTATCGCGGGTCTGTCAGCCCTGACTGCAAGCGATGTAGTTGAGATTGTAGTGTATGACGTGTTTAGTGTGTTCAGCGGTAACGTGAACAGCGACTTCAGTGTGGGTGGTAATCTAAGTGTAACAGGTACAACTGCATTTACAGGCGCAACAACTATTACTGGACTGACCACAACTGGTGACATCAACTTTGGCGACAATGACAAGGCTGTGTTTGGTGCTGGCAATGACTTGCAGATTTACCACGCCAACAATAACTCATTTATCGAAGATGTCGGAACAGGTAACTTCCTAATCACCACTAACGGCAACAACATCCAGCTTATGAAAAACCAAGCTGAACAGATGTTGGTGGCTAAGACTGACGGTGCTGTTGAACTGTACCACGACAACGCCAAGAAGTTAGAAACTAGCTCAACTGGCATAGACATCACAGGGGCGTTTACCGCAACTGACCAGTGTATAATTAGTAGTGCAAACAATGTTTCGCAGTTGATTTTAAAATCCACAGATGCAGATGCAAGTTCTGGGCCTATTCTTGACTTGACTCGTGATTCAGGCAGTCCAGCAGATAATGATGTTATAGGAATGATTCGGTACAACGCTGACAATGATGCTGCACAATCAATCAATCTAGTACAGTTTAAAGGTCAGTTGATTGACGCATCAGATAGCACTGAATCTGCAACCCTATTTATAAATATAATGAGTGGTGGAACTCGCCGAACTCGTCAAAGTTTTTCCCCGACAGAAACAGTATTCAATGAGGATAGTGTAGACGTAGACTTTCGTGTTGAGTCTCTTGGCGATGCCAACTCTTTTGTTGTTGAAGGCGCAACAAAGGGCATTGGTATGGGTACAAATGACCCAACCATTGACTCCTCACTGGCTGGCATAAATGTACCCGGTGGGGCTAGGGTTTTACACATTAACGATACGGATGGGGCGTATTTAAAACTTTCAGACCCAGCATCAGGCTCTAATCGTGGCGCACAGTTTGCCATGATTGGCACTGATGCAATTTTAAATAATTGTGAAAGCGGCACTTTGATATTCGGCACTGGCAATGCTGAACGGATGCGGATTTCGTCCGGTGGGAATATCCGTATGTTCCAGACAGGAACAGACAGTCCGGGTATTGGCAATACCACCACCGGACATGCTTTTCAGCCCGGTGGCATCGTAGCTTTTAGTAGTGCATCTGCATATGTAAGCATTAACAGAAATGGTGATGGAACTAGACTTCAGTTTAATAATTCTGGTAACACAAGGGGGTCAATCACTGTTACGGGTACAACCACTGCCTATAACACTTCATCTGACCGCCGTCTAAAGTCTAACATCCAAGATGCTGCATCTGCCTCATCCAAAATTGATGCCATGAAAGTGCGTCAGTTTGATTGGACTGAAGATGGCAAGCATCAAGACTACGGAATGATAGCACAAGAACTTCAGTCTGTTGAGCCACTCGCTGTTTCAGGCAGTGAAGATAGTAATAAAATGATGGGTGTAGACTATAGTATTCTAGTTCCAATGCTTATCAAAGAAATTCAGGAATTGCGTAGTCGTGTGGCTGCGCTAGAGGAGTAAACAATGGCAAGCCCATCTATTGTAGGCAAAGTACCATCAAGCTGGTAATTTTAGGAGAACGTATCCGTGACTAGAGCAAGAGACTTAGCAGATGCAGCCGATAAGGACTTCAGTGGCACCGTTACTGTAGACAATATAACTATTGGCGGTAACATCTCGCAGGATAGCGGCACGGTTAAGCTGGACGGTAACTTTCCAACAGGCACTAACAATGTAGCGTTGGGTGACGGGGCATTGAGTGGCGGTTCACTATCTGGAAACTATAATATTGCTATTGGTGATAACGCCCTTGATGCAGCTACAAGTGCTACAGAAAATGTGGGTATTGGCAATAACGCTCTTGGTGCAGTAACTGACTCAACCGCTAACACAGGCGTTGGACATAACTCTGGTGCATCTATTACAACTGGCGATAGCAACACATTTTTAGGCCATCAAGCTGGTGATGCGACATCAACAGCAAGCAACAATACTGGTGTGGGTAAAGATGCACTGGGCGCAAACACCACAGGCGACAGAAACGTAGCCGTAGGAACAACATCACTAGACGCAAACACCACAGGTGTTAGAAACGTGGCGATTGGCTACAACGCTATGACTTCAAACACCACGGGTGGGCGCAATACCGCTGTTGGTCATGCCGCGCTTGCGACATATAACGTCACTGATAGCGGCTTAGATTATAATACGGCTATTGGATACTCCGCTTTGAACTCAAACACTACTGCTGAATTAAATACAGCGGTTGGTGGCCTTGCGATGGAGGTAACGACCACTGGTGGGGGTAATACCGCCGTTGGTTATCAATCATTGTATGCAAACACCACTGGCGCAAACAATACGGCTCTGGGAACGAGTTCTCTCAGCGCACATACTACAGGTTCGTCTAATGTAGCGGTTGGAAAAAGTGCGCTTGAAGCAGCTACCACCTCAAGCAACAACACAGCCGTTGGTAGTGCTGCACTAGCTGCAAACACCACTGGCGCTCTTAACACCGCAATCGGTCAAAACTCTATGACCGCGAATACTACAGGAGAAGAGAATGTTGCTGTAGGCAGGGCTAGTTTGCAGAACAATACGACAGCAAACGCCAACACGGCTGTTGGTTATGCAGCGATGGATGCAAATACCACTGGCACTCAGAACACGGCTGTTGGTCATTCGTCACTTGATGCTAACACTACAGGCGTAAGAAATACAGCGGTGGGTTATCAAGCGTTGAGTGCAAACACCACGGCAGATAGAAATACTGGGCTAGGTCGGCTTGCGCTATCAGCAAATACTACTGGAGCAGACAATACATCTGTGGGTAATGGGGCGTTGGCTTTGAACACCACGGGGGTAAGTAACACCGCAGTGGGAAGTGCTGCACTGAATAAAAACACTACGGCTAGTGGCAATGCCGCTGTCGGTGTAAACGCTTTGTTGAACACCACCACTGGTGCCAACAATACTGGTATGGGCTATGCCGCTCTGCAAGCAAACATTAGTGGTCATTCAAATGCGGCGGTAGGTTACAATGCACTTCTTTCAAACACCACTGGTACAACCAATTCCGCGTTTGGGTATCAGGCTGGAACTGCCAATACTACAGGGTATCAAAACGCATTTTTTGGTCATGCTGCTGGTGCATCCATAACTACTGGGGCATTAAATAGTTTCTTTGGGCAAGGCTCTGGCGACAATATCACCACAGGCTCTAATAACACCATTCTTGGCCGCTACAACGGCAATCAGGATGGTCTAGACATCCGCACAGCCAGCAACAGAGTCGTGCTGTCAGATGGCGCTGGCAATATTCGTATGTGGTCTGATAGTGAACGCTGGAGAATTTCACATAGTGGTCAAAATACTTTTTTCCCAAATACGGGTTCTGTAAGTGGAAGAAATGGTATTGTACTTGACGGACATACTGGCAGTGGCGCTGGATATATTGGCATTACAGGCGGTGCAAATTTATTATATTTAGATAGAAACGCCTCTGACGGTGATTTAATAACTTTTTATCAGGCTGGCGCTGCTGAAGGTAGCATTTCAGTATCTGGCACTACCGTGTCATACAACGGTGGACACCTATCTCGCTGGTCACAAGCTACAGACGGCAACCGTATTAACGGCCTGCTCAAAGGCACCGTGATGACTAACTTAGACCAGATGGCTGAGTGGACTAAGGATGGCGTGACAGAAGATAACGAACAGCTTAACTGTATGGCTGTGTCTTCAGTTGAAGGTGACCCAAATGTTGCTGGCGTGTTCGTCAACTGGGATAATGATGACGAGGACTACACCGCCGACATGAATGTCGCAATGACAGGCGACATGATTATCCGTATCGCACAAGGCACAACTGTCGCACGGGGTGACTTGCTAATGAGTGCTGGCGATGGCACGGCAAAGCCGCAAGGTGACGACATTGTTCGCAGCAAAACAATCGCAAAAGTAACATCAACCAATGTATCGCACACCTATGACGATGGGTCATACTGTGTGCCTTGTGTGTTGATGGCTTGTTAAAGGAGAATAAAATGGACGAAATTACATCAGAACAAATCGCACAGAACTACACCGCTATGGGTCATTCCGTGCAACTCATCACAGACGTTATTGCAGGTGATGCAATGGCAGACGATGCTGCAGAAGAGCGTCAGAGTTGCGTAGACCGCAATGTTGAGCATCTGCAACTGATGGTAGCTAAAGACTACTGGACAGACGAGGACATGACAGCAGTGAACGCTGCTATCACGGCTGGCAACGGGTACACAGCGAGCTAATGGCAAAGCCCACAGTAACATCGGTGCAAGCCCAAATCGACACGCATGAGGCAGTGTGCACTGAACGCTGGAAAGAAACTATCCTGCGGATCAAGCGCATTGAACACATCATGATTGGCACTGCTGGCACGACTATCGTTTTGCTTATTGGGTTAATTGTTAATGGATGATCCATGCGTTTTTGCTGTTCGTATTTGTGGGCATTGGTGAGGACAAACGCCTCAAAAGTAGTGATATGTATTTTCGCTCTGTCGATGACTGCGTGTACTTTGCACAACGGCTGCACAAGCAAGGAAAAACAATCACTGCTTACTGTCTGCCAGTCTTGGTAGCTAAAGACACAAAGGTGTATTGATGGATCCAGTATCAGCAATGGCAGCAGCATCAGCAGCCTTCTCCGCAGTTAAAAAAGGCGTAGCCATTGGCAAAGATATCGAGTCTATGGCCTCAGACATCGGAAGGTGGATGGGCGCGCTTAGTGATCTGGATATGCTGGAGAAAGAAGCGAAGAATCCTCCTATTTTTAAGAAGTTATTCTCTGGTCAAAGCGTTGAACAAGAAGCAATGGAAGCCTTTGCTGCTGCTGAAAAGAGTAGACAGCAACGAACTGACCTCAAAAACATGATTGGCATGATGTACGGCAAATCCAAATGGGATGAGCTTGTTCGTATGGAAGGCCAAATACGCAAACGTAGGCAAGATACCCTTTACAAGCAAAGACAGCGGCGCAGAAAGTTTGTGGAAATTATCATGTGGATATTGGTATCCGTAATAGGCATAGGGCTTCTTACTGGTTTTGCTATGTTCCTAAAGAGCAATGTTGCTAATGCACAGCCAGAGCATGTTTTGTGTCGATTAGTTGGATGCGATGTTATCGACAACAAAAGATATTGCGTTTACAGAGGCGCTTGGAACACACAAGAGATCATGGATTTTGAGATGGGAGAATGGTTTCCAAGAGAGTATCTATGTGACTTTGAGCCAGATAAGCCAAGGCCACCCTCGTTAAGAGAAACTCTAAAAGCCATCAAGGAGAGTCAAAAATGAGTGCTGAAGATGTAGCAAAGAAGATGCTTGAGCTAAAAATATTGCCTCGATTTATGATGCTTTGCATGACAGGTGTTTATGTGCGCTGCATCGAATGGGCGTTATCTCAGCCTGATCTTACAACACAGCAAGCCAGTCTCATCAGCGTTGTAACTGGTGCCATGACAGGATCACTAGCTGTCTGGCTTAACTCGGAGAAACACTGATGTTACAGGCATTGATTGGCCCTGTTGGCTCGTTATTGGGGACTTGGCTTGAAGGCAAGGTTGAGACAAAAAAAGCTGAGACTGTGGCAAAGGTTGCAACGGCAAAGGCTGAAGCAACGATTATGGAAAAAAAAGCCACTGGCGAGATTGACTGGAACTTAGAGATGGCGAAAGGAAGCCAAAATTCATGGAAGGATGAATGGCTTACTATTCTGTTTTCAGTACCGCTTGTCTTGGCTTTTTGTGGGGATTGGGGTCGTCAGGTTGTAACCGATGGTTTTGCTGCATTGGAAACAATGCCGGAGTTCTATCGTTATACGTTAGGCGTAATTGTGGCTGCCAGCTTTGGCGTTAGATCAGCTACCAAGTTCTTTGGCAACAAGAAATAAGGCGGGAGAGTGGCAGGCAACCTCTTATGTACGTTCGCCAAAACCCACTCTCCCTATGATGTGCTGTCGCTGATAGCAGAAACTACACACATCAATTTGTGATCTAGGCATCAGGTCTGGCCTAGTGTCATGGAATTGCCACTGTGTCGACTCAGTATCCATGTCTTTTACTGTATCTAATTAGCTGTAACCTCACCGCCTAATGCTGCGTATCCACATATGTCTACCCAAGAGTCATGGTGATATGGAGACTTCATAAGCCTAGCAACTTTGACTAGCATCATCATAACAGCAACATCATGTGTTGATATTGGCGCACCCCAATATGCCTTCCATAGATCCGCTATGTTTTGGAAGTTTTCTTCTGGTGGTCCATACACATCGCCCCTTGCGCTGACAGTTTCCAGTGCTTCTTTTAGAATCTCTTCTCTAATCATTGCTTTGCTTTCCTTGCCAGTCTTGCTTCTTCTCTTCTTATTCTTTGTTTTTGAGCTTCTTTTTCACGGTCCCTCTGCCATGTATAGCTTGGGGACTTAAACAGTGATGCGAGTTCACATCTTGAATGGACAATGGTCTCTTGCATGTAGACCACGCCATGATTGTCGTAGTTCTCTGCTGCTGGATCATCTTCAAACATTATCTCAGGGGTTTTCATGCTCAAATCTCTCTGTTATTGTTTTCGTGACTGCGAGACTCAGCAGTTGCGGGGGAGAGGGGGTTAGTTTCAGGCGTTACTAACTCCCTTTCTTTATTCAAAGTAAAATGTTCTGTAGTCCTCGATCCCTGGGCGGAACATATGTATTGTTTGAATATCGTGCTTGTCTCCTACCCAAGCGATGTCTTTCTCAAGCTGATCTAGTGTTGTCTTGGGGGCAACTGAGTCGCCTTCTTCATTAGATCCAAGAACAAGTCCTTTGCCAGCAAGGGGTGTTGGATAGTTCCTGTGTATAAAGAAGTTCTGTGTTTCTACAAACAGCCCCTCATCATCAACGTAGATTACATCCTCATTTGTGTAGACTCTTACAACATCAAACGCTCTGCACTCTACAAACTTGTAGATACTTTTGTAGTCACCATTAAAGATAACTTGCTCTATTTTCTTTTTGAAAGGATCTATGAGATAAGCTTTCATTTCCCTAACTCCACCAGTTTGTTTTTGTTTTCATATACTGAAGGCAGTGAGGTATCGCCCTTTTCATAACAAGAAAAACACGATACCTCTTTGGAAGCAAACACTATGAACGGGTCAATACTTGGTGCGAACCATTTCCCACACCATTGACACGTTTCATGTCTGATTACCTTACGCCGATTTGATTTGTTGCTTTTTCTTCTTGAAGCCATTTGTGACCTTTGTTCTGGCAGAAGAGGTAAGGGCTTGTATAGTTCCTGCATTGTCACGCCAAGCTTTGTCAATTTCTTCCACTGTGCTTGTGGCGTCGAACTGTAGAATGATCTTCTGTGCTGCATCACTTGCGGCATCTTTCTCTTCCTCGATGTCAGATAGCGGCAGATCCTCACCAGCATAGATCGTAACGCCAAGACCAAGGTATGCGAGACACTTGACGAGACAGCGTTGGTGAGCCTTGTTGACAGCAAAGCCATCAGGGTTCTGCATTGCCTTGTTGCGGTGATCCAGTACAGGCATGATTTCTGTAGCGTGTACTACTTGACTGTCTGATACCTCGATGGACACCATGACCTCTACATATGTGTAACCATGACTGTCACGCATGAAAGGAACAGTGTTGCCATCTGAGTCAGTAAAGCTTTGTTTGCTGAATGTCGCTTGAGGATAGTTCTGTTTGACAATCATCCAAGCCCAAGCCCACGACAGATATGTCATACCATTCTTGGATTCAGTGTGATCTGAACAGTCGATAGTGGACAGTGTATGCCATACTGATTTAGTCATCTTTGGCCTCCTTTGGCGCAATATGAGAACAGGTCATCGTACCAGAGCGTGACCTTGTGATTCGGATCTTGTGACCCTTGAGGTTGCCACCTATGTCGTAGTCCATACGTCTACAGTTCTTAGGTAACTTGTCTTTGAACATATTCTTGGCTTCATCGCCAATCTTGACGGCTTCTTTACTGTCAATGATATGCTGTGCTTGGAATCCGAACAGGTGATCGTCTTCATCTGTCCACCCATCCAGTGATCTCATGTCATCAATAGTGTACATATCTGAATGATCTACAGGCGGCAGCGGAATAGGATCATGTGGCGTATCGCCCTGATAGTGCGCCCAGAATGATTTGCAGTTAGCTAGATAGTCTTCACACCATCTTTCATCCTTCTTGAGCATCCTCCATTCAATACGACATCTGACACCAAACATGGCGACAAAGAAGCAAACATTTACACCAGCTACAATCATATGGTGTTGACATTGTGGCGCATAGAAATCGGCTAGCTCATCAATGTCTTTGAAGCCGAAATGCGCCTTGATCTCCAATGGAGCATTAGAGCCAACAACACGCCCATCAAAGGTAGAATGCAAAGGCACACGGTTACGCAGAATAGTTTTGCCACCTCCCCGAAAGTCCACCTGACGCTTTTCTTGCTCTGCCCATTTGTCGATAATGAATGGCTCAAGGTGCGATCCTGCGTCCATGAGCAGTTGAGTTTGCTTGTTAGGTTTCCAGACATCTTCACCCTTCTTCTGTGCGATAAGCTTATCCCACTCATCATAGTTTGCGGTAGCGACTGTCTTGGCATCTGATGATCCAATGTATGTGGCACGTTCTTTAATCTGGGCTGTGGTCAACATGAGAGTCCTCCATCATTTCATTAAAGTGTCCACACTCTCCGTTTCTAACGTCATCGTAAGAGCATGAGTTTTTCTTATTGCCGCAGTATTCACACAGTTCATCTTCCGTTAGCATATTTTTTTTCTTGTTAGGAATGATCTGCTGCCGAGGCGTATTGTAGTAAGGGTTTCTTGGCTTCACCATTTGTAATCCTCTGGTCCTATATCGTTTTCTGCTCTCTGATCTAGCCAAGCTTTCTCAAGAGCTTCTGTAAATCTCTGTTTGTCAAAGTGTGGGTTGCCAGAGAAATTTTTGACAGACTGAACAAAGTCACCAATTTTATCTTGATACACAAGGGGCGCTACTTCTTTGGCTAACCAGACAAAATGTTTTTTGGTCATTGTGGGCATTCTTACCTCCTATTGATTTATCAATTCACATCGGCATATAGTTGGCTTGTGTGAATGGGGAAAGCGATGAACGAAAAGCTTTTTGTCTCCGATCTTATCAAGCAATTCCAGAGACGTAGGTACGATTTAGGACTTACTCAGCCTGAAGTGGACCAGTTGATTGGTGTAGCTCCTGGACTTGTTGCCAAATGGGAAATTGGTAACAGGAAGCCAACAATGTTCAATGCGTTCTGTTGGGCTGAAGCTTTGGATTGTGACATAAAACTGGAGACTAAAGATGATTGTATGCGGGATTGACCCCGGTCTAAACGGAGGAATGGCATTTCTTGGAGGCGAGAAGCCTCTTTGTATGCGTGTTCCTGTTGAGACCTATAAGATAGCTGGCAAGCGCAAAAAGTTTATTGATCTTGTCAGCATTGTAGAAACACTGTCAGATCATAAGCCTGATGCTGTGTTTATTGAGAAGCAACAAGCAATGCCGGGGCAGGGAGTGTCTTCTACATTCCAGACTGGCTTTGGCTATGGCTTGTATCTAGGCGTATTGATAACTCTTGGTATACGTTATCATCAGGTCGCCCCTCGTAAATGGAAATCAGATCTTAAAGTAACGAGGGATAAGGATCAGGCAAGAGCTAGAGCTAGTGAGCTAATGCCTGATCTTTCTGGTAATTGGCAACTAAAGTGTGAAGACGGTGTTGCCGAAGCTGCAATGATAGCCTATTGGGGCTTGAACTGCGGCCAGTCTCCGTATGGATCAAATACAGGCTTAGAAGCAAAGTGATCTGCCAATGCTGTTATGCGCTCCTTCTTTGTACCAGTCTTGACTGCACCGAAAGCATAATCTTCAAGCATTGCGATCTGCTCTATTTTGTATTTGTTGAGCCAGACTGTGTCCGGTTTGAACCATCCACCCCCAGCAGTAAAGTCTGGTGTGACTGCTTTGATCGTTTCATGCTGGACGTCATGCTTTGATAGGCTCGTAAGAACAACCGCTGTAAATAGTTTAGAAAGTTCTTCAGTATCGAGATCGAGGCAGTAATGGAGAGGAGCAACTCCATCATTGTCGAAAGCAACTTGGCAAGCTTCAACATGCTGCTTGATAAAATTTTCATACTCAGGATTAACGTAGCCATCTGGCTTCTCCTCTGGTGGGAACATGTTTTGATAGTCGGCGTATACGTTGCCAACACGATTGACGTGGGAATATGTGTATCCGAGGCGTCTATGCACTAATAAAGCCATAGATAGCTTGGGAAGGTAATCTGAGTAGTTACCCCACCAGCAGCTCTTCACAAAGTCAGCGTAGTAACCTTTGAGAAGATCCTGTTGTGGCTTAGACATAACCATCGGAGTCAGTTCTATTTCTTCTTCTGGCTCCTCGTTGGCTTTTTCTTCTTCAGCCTTTGTCTCTTTGGATACCATATCACCTTCTTCGAGACC
>Ga0208791_1000182_pt1 | contig 32965 bp, 55 predicted proteins | sample 11_taG_FD_184084 | JGI IMG/M metagenome (GOLD analysis project Ga0208791, IMG submission 184084) | Marine viral communities from the Subarctic Pacific Ocean - 11_ETSP_OMZ_AT15265 metaG (SPAdes) (version 2) | ecosystem: Environmental > Aquatic > Marine > Oceanic | place: Pacific Ocean | collected...
CCTACTTTGTTAAATGTACTACCTGTTTCTGCTAAAGTAATAGCAAAGTCTCCATCTAAAATAACGTCAACTACTTGACCTTGTTGAGCGTTACTCATTGTTAGGGTAGCTGCTCCATTTGCTGTTGCTGTAAAAGTTGCTGCTGAATCAAAGTTGATTGCAAAAGCCGAACCTGTACCTAGAGCTGATAATGCTGTGTAAGAGTTAGCCAATTGCTGATGATCTACACCATCATCTTTAATCCTTACTTGACCAGTTCCATCAGTTGCAGATAGTTCAATAGTAGAATCATCAACAGTAACTTCAACTTCATCAGAAGCCACAGTAATACCATCTCCACCAATTACATTTAAAGTAGCATCTCCTGTATCTAGTGAAGACCCTGTTAATCCATCACCTGCAATGATACTAGTGATATCCCCATCAAGATAAGGAGCTAAATCCACTGTATCAGTACTACCATCTGGTTTTGTTAAGGTAAGAGTGTTTGTTGCTAAAGTCAAATCTGGTTTAACGTATAACTCATCGAAGTTATCATTAACCATTTTAAATGCATCAGCTAATGGTGTTCCCGAACCTGAATCTTTAGCTACTGCAGGATATGTTACTATCGTTTGTTTTCCCATTTTGTTTTATTTATAATTCCGTTTTATCTGCTGTATATTGTGTTGTATCTGCTGTAAATTGTGTTGTATCTGCTGTAAATGGGTCAGTTATGGACCAACAAGTAGGTGCAGAAAAATCAGGTACGTATTTAGTGCTCCAAGTTGTATCTGCTCCCCAAGCAGAATTAGTCAACATATCGCAGTACACTTTCCCCCAATTTATGTTATTTGCCATTTCTCTTTATTAAATAACTATTTAATTTAATTTCGTTTTCCTTTTTAGGTCTGTAAACCTTTTTAGTCTTTTTCTTTAAAGTACCCATCCAGTAAAATTTACATCTCTCTCAGGGTACATACCATCATTTTGATTACTAGTATATTCAGGATATAAGGCACTGTTGTAATTCATATAATCCATAAATCTTTGTGTATAAAACTCAGCAGTCTCATTTGCGTGTGCAGCTAAGGTTCTAATCTCAGACTCATCTACAGACGTAGCATTCTCTGAATTATGCTTGTAAATTCCACCATTAGATATTTGATACGCTGCATAAGGAATATAAGTCGCTTGAGTATGCCAAATAAGCATTGGTTTAATATAATCATTTACTAGTGATTGATAGTTTCCTGATAAAGTTCCTGCAATGACATCAGCCTGTAATTTATCATACAACTTAGTGCCTAAATAGGTTTGAATCTCTGTATCTTGAGCCACCTCAACAAATTGAATTAATTTGTCAGCATCAAGGTTTCCATCGAATATTGATTTTCTTTTTAACTCTTTTAATGTTATAAATAATGCTTTCATATTATTCCTCTTCGTTAGGTTCTAATTCTTCAGATTCAACCTCTATGTTTAATAATTCAACCTCTTCTTTTTGACTAGATAATTTTTCCCCAGTCTCTTCCTCTCTTTTGATTTTAGTAGCAATATTATCAAGCTCTGTAAACTCAATTGGTTGTAGAGTCGTAAAGTACAAGTCAAGCATAATACCATTAAAAGAAAGTAATTCTTTAAAGGCATCTATGAGTAAAGTCTGGAATGGTCTAATAACAATATTATCCATAAGGATAGATGCAGTTCTAAGCTCTTCAGCGTTATTACCAAATCCTGTATTGTCTTTAATACCTAGCAATATGGGTGATACAACACCGTGACCAATCATAATCTTCTCTCTACTCTCTTTAGCAAGGAAGTCATATTGAGCGTGTGCATCAGGTAAATGAATGGGTTCAACTGTAGACTGATCTTCTGAGCTTTCATTAAATGCTAGTATAAATCTACCTGCATTAGAAGACCCACTGAATTTATCATATATCTTTCTCTCAATTCTCTCTTGAATTTCATCCGAAGGAATACCATTATTAAAATTAAGTAATAGAGAAGGTTGTAGTCCATTCTTAATATTGTTGAGGTGATAATTAGACACCTCTTCTTCTAGAGAACAGTACTGTAAACACCCTTGATAATCTACAGGTGAATAATAATAAAACCCTGCTCTATATGGTTTAACGCAATATATCTCGATAGTCTCTGATCTACCACCATTTTTATATGAAGGTATTCTTTTAGGTTTGTCAGATGGCTTTATATTAGCCCAATCTGGGTGATAATAGTACCCCTTAACCTTACCGTCTTTAGCTTTCTCAGCTCTTAGCGTTTCCATAGGGAAGTGATACAATCCAGATATTTCTTTCTTACCTTTTTTGTAAACAACTTGAATAGCAGATTGACCTAACATTTTAAGGTCATTAACCATTCTCTTAACATCACTAGGTCTGAGAACACTCTGCATCTTGCCAAACATCTCAGGCTTCTCTGTTGAGTCCGTTGCGTTTAGTCCTCTACCATAAACCATATCAACAATACCATTGATACATCTTGAGTTTGTAGGACTACCCAAATACCTCTCTATAAGATCAGAGAAATAATCATTGTTATCCCCATATTCAACCCAATCTTTTCGAGCATTCTCTTTTACTGTTGGTACTTCATAGCCAGATAAATTAACCACCCTTAAACTAGGATTCACCTCTTTGGAGGCTTGTATTTTTCTTGCTGATTTTATTGTTCTTCGACTCATATCATTATATATTGTTGCCCTGCTTCATCAGAATCATAGTTATTATATTCATCTGTGTTTAAAGTGTGAGATATTGTAGTATCTGTTTTAGACGTGCAATAAATCTTATCTCTATAAAGTAAAACTTCACCTTGCTTTATCTCTATGGAATAACTGCTATCTTCAGACAGAATACTAAAGGTGCAATCTATGTCTAAGAAATTACCATTAATTACAGAGGTTAGTGAACTTAAAGTCTCTGTTTTTTCTGTTCCGTCTTCTTTTATTACTAACTCTAAATCATTAGCCTCAGTATATTCTCTCGGAATAATACTTATGGTTTGACTATCTGTATTTGGTAATAACCTTATCATATAAGTATAACTATAAAAGGTTGTTTATGTTCAAAAAAAAGAGGGTTACATTTATGCAACCCCCCTTTCAATTATCAAATGAATACTATTAAGAATTAGTTCCCTCAGTAATAGTAACAGTTGCACTACTCATTCCTGCAAATGGATCAGCAGCAGTAGGTGAAGCAATAAAGTTAGCAGGTTCAACTTCCATAGTAGATAAGGTAAGTGTATATCCACTTAAATCTCCCATAGCAGCTCCTGTAACAATTGTTCCTCCAGACACATCAGCTCCGTGCTCAAGACCCATTAGGAATACATTTCCATTATAGTCTTCAACAGCAACGTGAGGTCTTCCATAAGCTAATAACTTAATCTCTTTGTGGTCTTCTTTAGACAACTTCTTCAAGGTTAAGTTTAGCGTTTGCTCAAAGAATGTTGTACCATTCTCTCTTGAAGAGGTTACGTTTTGCTCAAAGCTACTCGCACCTTTCAATTCATATTTGAAAGCAGTGAAAGTTCCTGATAAATCTGTAATTTCATCGTCAGTCTTAGTTACAGTACCTAAATCGCCAAAATCAACGAAATATACTGCTCTAAGACCTCCAACCACATCTTTACAAGGTTCTTTTCTACCTTTTGTTAAATCACAAGCCATATTTTTAGTATTAAAAAAGGGTGAGTAGGCACAAACTTGGCTTACCCACCCTTTAAGTTAATTAATTGTCTATTATTAGTCGTTAGCAGAGTTAGTGATACCGTAAGTTACGATGTCATCAACAATACCATACTGTACACCTGCTGTAAATCTCATTACAACTCTCACGTTTTGAGAGCCATCGATGTCAGCCATATCAATAACTTTAACTTCGTTATGGTCAGATAAAAGACCTGTACCGAAGAAAATGTTAGACTTCTCAGCAGCAATAGCAGTGTTAGCACTTAATCCGTTTGCAACAAAGATTTTAACTCCGTCAAAAGTTAAACTTCCGTTGTTCCACCATTGAGTACCCATAGCGTTTGTACCATTAGCACCTAATCCTGATGTTCCAAATCCACCTAAAGCTCTTACATAAGCTCTAGCAATGTTTTGAGATACATATAGGTTTAAGTCTTCGCTTCCGTAAAGAGTTGAAGGAATAGCATCTACGATAGAACCAAGCTGTGCAATTACATTGGCAGCATCTACAGTTGTACCTGCGATTTCATTTGCCTGTGGCAAAGCAGCATCAGCAGCTAATAAAGTAGATAGTCCATTGAATTGTCCAGATGTAGAAGTGTCCCCAGTCCAGATAGAAGTTTCTGTTCTTTGAGCAACTTTAGCTGCAACGTGTGCAAGTAAGAAGTCAGAGAATTTAGAGGGCATATCGCTGTGAGCTGAATACCCCATAGAAAGAGCTTCCCAATCAGAGATAAAGTCTTTCTTACATAATTGTAAGTTGACTTGTTGCTCTTCTGGCTGAAGGATTCTCTCTTCTAATGTAATTGTAGAAGTAGGATCAAAATCACAAGATGCATCTTTTACGATATCATCTGTAGAAACTTTCTTGATCACCTCTTTTAATTTTACATTTGGCTTAACGGTAATACCACCATTCGAGATAGTAGAACCTTCAAGTAGAGCAGCAGCGATATATTCACCTGCAAACTCACCTGCATAAGTAGTAGAAATTGATGTAGTTGTTGGCATTTTAATTAAATTTAGTTGTTTTTATTATTTGTTTAGTCTAGCTAAAACTCTATCAAGAGTCGTTCTAGGTGCGCTCTGAGAATATAAATGTAAATTCTTATTCTCTGTTGCATTTTCTGGGCTGTGAGTTAAAGGAGCTTCATCAGAAGAAAGTTCTTGGGGAACTTCCTGCTTAGACTCTTCTTTAGCTTCTAACTGACCCATCATTTTTTCAACCATAGCTCTAACTTCCGCTAGTTCTTCTTTGGTCGCATAAGACATTTCAGCTTCTTCAGCCTCAACCTCTTCAGTAGCCTCCACTTCTGGGGCTTCCTCTAGTTGTACCTCGTCTTCTTTTACTTCTTCAGTGTTCGCTTCAAGCTGTACCTCTTCCTGTACTTCCTCTTGCACTTCTTCTTGTGCAATATCTTGAGTTTCCACCTCTTCAGTTGAAGACAAAAGCACGTCCTTTAGTTTAGAAACGATTTCTGTTGCTTTCATAAAAATTGATGTTTATAATTATTACTGATTAAAATTAAACTGTTGTATTTTCAAGTACCGTCACCAGTTATATTACCGATACCTTGAGCCTGTAAAGAGCCATCACAACATTTTTTTGAATATGTTTTACCATCTTTACATAGACAGCCTCTACTACCACCTTTAGGTGAAGAGTAGCTTGGTGTAGCTTTCATTCTCTTTTTCATTAACCTGCGTTTTGTGTACGTTGTATAAAGTAAATAACATCCCATATTAAGGAATCACCACCAACAGAGTTAACTTTTAATTGAACTCCATCAGTTACAAATGTTGCATCTGTGTAATATTGCATCATTATGTTCTCAACGTGTTCTGCACCATTTCCCTTTGGATAAGCAATAGTCCCTGCCACTCTTGATATTTGACCGCTACCCTCTAAATTGTATTCTAAAAATGTTTGATTTGCATTAGCAGCAGATGCTTTAAAAGCTACTGTAAAAATGTAAACATCATTCTCATTAACACCTAAAATCTTTTGAGTAGATGAATTATAAAAATCTATACTTGAATGGCTTCTTACTACGTTTCCGCCATTGTTAGATAATACCACTTCTGTATCTTCTACAAGTGTTAGTTTGTAATTAGAATTATATTCTGTATCGTCATATCTTGCCCAACCTAAATTAGTTGCACCTGTTTGTGGGTATACAATTACATTTTCGTTATTATGACCCATATACAGAGCATTGTCTGTTCGGGTCATTGCTCCATTCTCTATATTTACTGAAGCTACCTCAGCCTCTGTAGTATCTTGAACGTGAACTCTATATGAAGTGTTTTTATTTGTAGGCATTATTTTTTACTAGATTTAGGGTGTTTCTTTGGTAGTAAATCGTAATCAGTTGTGTACTTAGCATTCTGAGGTCTACCATTCTTTAGTAAATAAAGGAAAGCATTGACTCTAGCAAATGCCCACTGTGAAGCAGACTTTACTTGAGGTGATCTACTAGTGTTAAATGCACCCAAACCTCTTTGAAATACACTTGCCAAAGCACCAACGGTTGCACCATAACCTAGCTTTTCTTTATATCTTTCATTAAATTCATCCGCTTTACTCTGAAGTGTAGCCCTGTCCTTAGCAGAAACCTTTGCACCAGTCTTTCCACTAGCATCACCCTTTGCACTACCCTTACCTTTTGGATTGGGATTCTTTGTGTCTGACTTGGGTGCTTTAGGTGAAGACTTAATACCTCCTTTTGGGCCTACTTCAGCAGCTTCTAAACCTTTTAGCTTAGATTCAGTCCAATTAAGCATACTTTTACCGCCCCACAAAAGATAACTGATAGTTCCGCAAGCCTCAGGCTTACTAGGATCATAATATTCAGCAGCTCTACTTAGATAAGAGTAAATCCTCTTCAAAGTTGGTAGGGTGAACTTCTCACCTCGAGCTAATTGCTGTCCACGAACCTTACCTACTTGAGTTGCGCACTTATTACCTAATTCTTTATTCCTTTTGATACCTAACTTAGCATTATTTGATGCAGATTCAGGATATCCTCCATAAGACTCTAACTCCACCTCTTCAGATAGGCTCTCTAAGGCTTCTAGAAGCTCGTATTCAGCGTTTAATTCTTCTAGACACTCAGAACACATTTGCTCAGGTAAAGACTCCTTAGGACGCTCCATTTTGTCTGCAAAATAACCTTCTATAGAAAAGCCTTTTACTTCACCTGCCTTAACTTGATTCCAAATATCATCATTATTAACTTTAACAGAAACCATCCAAGTGCCTACAGGTAAATCAAAGTTGTATTTTCTAGATTTATCTTTAGTTTCATCTTCTATAATCCAAGATTCAACTACAGACATCCCTTCAAGCTCTACATTATGTTCTAAAGTGCTATTATTTTGATTACCCTTCATTAAAAACAGCTCAGAAGCTTTTCTAACGGTATCTTCAGAGAAGAATATGTAATATTCCTCCTCACCACTGTTTCTATATATCTTTTTATTAGGAATTAAGGCTGCACCCATCAAGATTCTCTTCTCTTTATCTACTTCGGCAAGTTTTACTTCCTTATGCTCCTTTAAAGCTATAAAATCCTCCTCTATAGCAGGGTTTTCTACAACTGAGATAGCTTCAATACCGCTAAACTCGTTTTCTTCGTCAATAATAAGTTCTATAATGCGTTCCATATATAATTAACTATTTTGATTGTATTCGTTTTAGATTTAACCTAATGCACTCGTCTCTGTGATAGTTCTATCTAAGCTGTTTGCGTTTTTGATATCTTTATGAACCACAAATGCTCTTAATGGCTTTTCTTGCTGCTCAGAGACGGTTTGAGCTAACTGTGATTCAGGTGATGCACCCACTACATTAAATTCTGGGGCTGAAACATCTACAGAACCACCTGCACGACCTCCACCTTTTAATCTTCCTCCACCAGTTTCATCAACTTTTAATATTTCTCTTACATTACCTAATCCTGCTGCAATAACACCTGCCATTACAATTGGTTTTAAAGGAAAAGGAATATTTTCATCTTTCAAAACGTGTGAAGCTGCCAAAAATGTGTTTATGGTCGCATTTGCAACAGCGAAAGCCTTACCCATAGCGGACTGTTCTCCAAGCATATAAGCCATACCGTCAGTAAAAATAGCCAACGCTTCTAATTCAGTCATATAATTTTTTTGTCTAGCCATACTGTTAGACGTTAAAACCTCAGTAACTAAATCGTCAGTTTCCATCACTTGTAAACCAGAGGCTTCTATTTCACTAGCCACTTTAAATAACCCTTGCTTACCAGTTTGCTCATCTATAAGACCCTGATCTACTATATCTTGCTTTAAAGCATCCTTCCTTCTTTGTAATATTTCCCTTTCTTTCCTGTAATGCTCCCTTATATCTTCTAGTCTATTATCTCTAACTTCCTTTTCATCTACAAAATTTTCTACAAGTGCAGTAAAACCTGCTGTAGCAAAATTACTCCTTAGAGCTGTTATTACAGCTAAATCCTGTCCTTCTCTTTTCCTTAAATCTTCTTGCTCATCAAGTTGTAACTGAAGCTCTTTAACATATATTTCCTCAAGCATAGACTGTTGGGCTGTTGCCTTAGCTAGTCTCTCTAAGGAAAGTATCTTTTTGTCAATCTGCTTTCTAGATTTTTCTGTTAGCTTACCATTTTCACCAACTTGTAAATTAAGGTCTTTATATTTTTTATTTAAAGCAATTACAGACCTATCTAATTCTATGGAGGAAACCCTATTTTCATCTAATAACTCCCTAAATATTTTCAAATCTGTTGCAGCAGCACCTATAGCTTTAGACATTTCATTTACACCTCTAGCTGCCTTTCTAGAGTCCATATCAAATTTCTCTATTAAGGTTATAGCGATTTGAAAAAGAACAATTATTCCCAATGGACCCATAAAAGCATTCTTCAATGCTGTTAACCCTTTCATAAATCCACCTGTTGTACTTATTAATGTTATAAATAAAGTAGATAATTGGGATAAGTTATTGGCAATACCTCTAATTCCATAATTTGCATCAGATATAGTTCTACCAAGTTCAACAATTGTAGCACCTGCTAAACCAGTCTTATCAATCATTGGGTTGAGACCTTCCTTAGTTGTCTTTTTGACTTCAGTACCTAATTTTTTGAAAGCAGTTTCAGCCTTTACAAAACCTTTAGTTAATCCATCAATCTGTACCTTTCCTTTGTCACTTATAACAATCTCATAGGTTAATGTTTTCCTAGTGTTAGCCATTTGCTCTTCGTTTTACAGATTCCTTTAATTCTTTAAATTTGGTAGGTGCTTTATACTTCCCTTTAGCTATGTCTATAAGAGGGTCAACTCCATATAAATCATCTGATTTCAATAAATCTATTACCTGTCTAATCATTCTACTATCTCATTTGAAAATATGTTCAATAATTCTATTTCTGACTTGCCAGTATTAAGATTTATAGTTATAGAATTGATTCTAAAAATCTTATCTTGTATCTGAACTTGGTCATTTAATCTTAGGTTTACAACTATTCTAGTGGGTAGATGCACAGTAACCTTGAACATCCTCTTAGCAGCATTAAATACGCTTTCTATGTAGTTTTTATAGTACACATTAAAGATGGAGTTAGTCTCTTCCCCATAATTCTCATTCTGCCATTCATCAAATTCTTGATCAAAGTTTAGTGAGTACTTAGGTGGAGTCCCTACGGATATTTCCCCTAGCCCTTCATTAAAGAATGTTGGTGTTCCATCATCATAACTGTTTGAAGGTCTCCAATATGTATCTATACCTGTTGGTGTCTGAGTTGATATCCAATTTATTTTTTTAGTAGAACTTGTCCCTTCTGATATTGCATAAAATATTAAAGGAGCTATTGTTGTTCTGTCATAATCACCAGTTGGAACTTCTGGCTCTATAGCATCCTCATTTTCAGCATTAAACTCCCCAGTAGCACAATACCCCCATTGAATACTTGTATCAGCAGTTTGACCTTGAGGTATATTCTCCCCTAAATCATAAAGTCTTTCATATTTCATATGAGAGAATGGAAGTTTTATTTCATACTTACCTCCCCTATCTATATAGATACCCTCTTTACTTTTTATTAAATCCCTTACATTATATTCTGAATCGCCAAAAACCTCATTAAATCTAGCGAAGTGATTCTCCATCAAAACAACATCTGTTTGTTGGTATTCAAATTTAATGTCAGTATATGGCAAAACAGAGTCTACCGTATGTTCTTTTATGTCTAAATAATCATCAATATCAATAAGACCTCCAAGTGGGTTATGAATAGCATCTGAATAAAAGTTATCTAATGTATCTACGTATATCTTCCCATAATTAACATCGCCATAATCATCTATATAATACGCAGTAAGATTGAACATTTTAAACAAGCCAGTCAGAAAGTCTATAACCTTCATTTTAGGGAAGACCTGACTCATCAAAACCTCATTAACTATAGAGTTATTGTTAGACTCCCATTGATCAACCTCGACTGGATTTCTATCATTATCAAATGTAGAAAATTCAACTCTAGGTTTATTCGAGGCGTCAAAAACGATAGTCTCTGTAGAGGTGATAAGGAATTTAAAGTATCTTTTAGCTCTTATCTCCTCATCTATGTTTATTTGAACAGATAGATTGCCATCCCCCTGTCTAGATGATAAAACCTCGTTAGTTAGACTATTTACTATACTTATTGTGTATTGTTTGTCAATAGAAGAACTGTCTGGATAAACAAAGAACCTTACATTGTAACCCTCAACATATGATGTTTCTGGTAGGTCAGATATATCTACAGTCATAACATCGTCAGAAAAACTTGTATTACCATAGTTACCTGCTAAAGCCACAAAGTCATCTAATGTGGAGGTTAACTGTTCCCCTTCTATATCATATTCAAATAAATCTCCCTTGTTTCTATGTAACCACATATATAGCCCATAGTAATTAGTTGTATCGTCCCCAATAAATGCTTCAGAGTCAAAGAATGTTTTTCTATCAGTTCCGTCAGATTTTCTTATTGATCTGGTGAATTGAATATCATATTGACTCTCTATAGCCTCAATTAAATTTATCAGTCTTATTGCAGGTTTTAAATCCGTATATTCAAGACCTCTAAAATCCTGCTTTGAAACTGATGGATTGTGATAAATATTACCTGATGAATCGAAAAAATCACTTGAAACTGGATCATCTGAATTATAGAATAACCTTTTTTCGGTTGTTATTAGTGGGTATATTATGGAGTCTGGCTTAGATACTGTATCTACAGTAAAATCCAAACCATTTATGAATCCATCCCTAACTGTGACCTCATCATATTCGTGATCAAAATTGCTTAGGTAAGATAAATCAGTTAACTCATCATCCCCTAACATATCTTTTAATGAAACAGTATTACCATAGAATATAAGCTCGTAAGAATAAGCCTTATTCATTTTCATCTTAACACTATTAAGATAGATTTTTCCTAACTTGAAAGGTGTGTAATTTATTTGTATTTCAGCAGACTTTTTGACTCTATTATCAAAAGCACCACCAGTTATATGGTAGTTGTAGTAGTGTCTAAATATTTTATTATTCGTCTTAGATGCAGGTACAGTAAAGGTTTGTGAGTAATCAGTGAATACTTTACCGATATCTCTAACATCCTGAATCGTTGAGGTTAATTCTATGATTTCATCATCAAATAAATCAACTTGAACATCTTCAATATATAACTGAACTTTCTGCATTATCTAATAAGGTTTATCTCTGTGTAAGCGTATTCAAATTCTACCGTAAAGTTTATTAGCTTTTCATTTAATGATGTTTTGTATTGAAGTGACTTTGTTGTTGGTATTATTGGATAAGAGACCCCATCCTCTTCTATCCAAGCTTGATCCGTCATAATAAGTTCTTGAATAACTTGATTAAACCCTTCATCAACAAATCCAGTGTTCATCTTTATTCTTTTACCTGCCTCAACATTAAATATATTCTTAGAGGGTTTGTTTAGTGAATAATATAAAGAAGACTCCCTTCTTTCAACTGTATTCACGTAGTAAGAATCTTTTGTTACGTCAACATATTCATCCCTTCTTTTGAAGAAGTATATTGGTTGCACTACACCAAATTTGTTTAAGAATGAAACCTTGTAAGGAGTCTGTTTGCATTCCTCTATATATTTTACATATACAACTTCTTCATTACCATTAACATCAGTAATCACAACTCTATCTGGTGAACCCTGTGCGACTATGCCTCCTACTGTAGAACTACTAGATTGATTTAAAATCTGAGTCATATCCGCTGTATATAAAGTAGAATCAGCTCTTATAGATGTTGTGTCTACTGTCAAAGGTGTTACTGTGTTCCCTAGTGTAATTGTACTTAATAATGTCGATCCACTATAATACTTAACCTGAAAAGTTCCATTTCCCCCATTACCTACAAAGACTGGAATATAAGGGTTATCACCACTCTTAACATACATTGTCTTATTCGATTGCAGTAAACCATAACTTAATTGTGGATTAATACCATCCTCAAAATATCCATAACCATCAAAAGCTATACCACTACCATTTACAACCTCTTGACTTTCATCTGATAAGGTTTTGGTGATCTCCCATTCCACCCAAGCAGTCTGTTCTATTGTAGAATAATCACCATCAAAGTATATCTTTATGTAGTCTTGTATAAGTTCACCTATTTCAAATATAATTTTAGTCTCAGTAGATAATCTTGTTTTGGTTATAATATAATCAGGATTAGAAGAATCCTTATCTCCAAAATTACCTCTGTAAACCCATAATTTTAGTTGCGCACTATCTGTTGTTGCCATAATTTATATATATTTAAGGGCAAACTATACTAAACCCTAAGTCGTTTATTGCTTGAATGATGTAATCTCTATAATAGTTTGGGTGAGTTGAATATGACTTACCATCTTCAAGGTCATAATAGAACTTAACCTGTTGGTTAAAGTCTTTAAGCCCAAAACTTCCGCTATATTGACCATAATCATTCTCAACCGCTTGCATCATATCTTTAAAAGCAGACTCATAGAATTCTACTTGGAATATTATTGGTGTTATATATTCTATTGGATTACTTGATAGAACGTTTCTTAAATTTGTTATGTCACTATCATAAGTTGGTTTTCTAAACCCAGCATCAAAGGTTGAATAATGATAAACAACCTTAGCTTCATCTTGGAATATTAAATTAATAACATTAGTTGCTCCTGCAATAGTAGGTAATGTTGCTGCAATTTTAAATGTTCTTTCATCACTAAAATTCCTAGTTCTAACATAAGTGTCATATCTATCAGGATCGTTATCATAATATTGAACCAAACAATCTTTTAAGTTGTTTTCGACCATCGACTGAAGGGGTGATAATGTTGACACCATTGACCCAGAAGAATCAAACCAAATGTTTATCTCTGTATTTCTCTCTATAACTACAGCTTGAGGCTGAGGACAATTAAACACTAAGGAATAGTCATCATTAGCTAAAGGAGCTATAGCTTTAACCGTAACCAATTCAGGAGTAACTGAGGTTTTATTAAATGTAAGGGTTGTAGTTTTATTGGAAGGGTCTCCTGTGTTTATTTCAGACTGCTGAACACCTGCTAATAACAATTCTTGATCATACTGATCAAATCCAATAAATCCAGTGTTAACTTGCTCCACACCATCCCATTCAACTATAAATTTAACTGGTACATCATTACCAGTAACATCTATAGTCATTGTACCTGTTTCAGACGTAGAAACTTCGTAGATGGTATTCCCAACATCTATACCTGTGTTATATGTGTCACCACATTGAACTTGAATTGTTTTTGTAGGGCTTGTTGGAGGTGGTATATCACCTATATCAGCTTCTAGGTAAAATGGACTCCTTGCATTTATTTTTATCATTACTTACATCCTTTATAATATAACTCTGTTTTGGTAAAGTGTAACCTTAACTCTTCTTAGCGTTAGGGGTAGACTCGTCAACTCTCTCGTTTATGTCCCTCACATAAGCATTAGCTAGGTCTATAGTTAACTTGGGTTCAATCTTTTCTATTGCAATATCTATAAATCTTACTGGTAAAATACCTTTCTGAGCTATAGATCGACCTATCAGGTATGCTAATTGACTCAGTGCTGATGGTTTAGTAGACTCAAATGTTTTAGGTTGAATATTATTCCTTATTATCCAATCTTTTATTTTATCTACTGGGGGAAACTTACCTGCTGTACGACCTTGATTAACATTTACCCCATATTCATTCATATAGATACCAAAACCATCCTTACCCCTTAGTTTTCTACCTTCAATACTTTTACTTAAACGACTATTAGGTTTGTTTAGCTGACGTTTCATTTCCTCAGCTACAATCTTCTTATAGTTTTCTAGTACCTTCCCTGAATATTTGTAATTATATTTAGCAGCCATTAGCAAATGGTGTGTTCGTTATTAGGCATCTCTATATTAATGGTCGCTGCCCAACCTGCTAATTGATTTTCAAAGTTATCTATGAATGGTGAGGCTGTAATATCAGTTGTTATTTGCAAGTTATCCTCAAATAACCCACCCCTACGTAGCTCTTGTTGTATATCGTTTATGACTTGCAGTTGAGTGTTTAGTATGTCCTGTAAGTTATCATTACCATAAACAAGGTCTTCATCGGTCAATTCCTTGTTTTTATCTACGACATCTAAGCAGAATAGCTGTACGGTTGCATTAATTATATGAGGTGAGAATGTAACTTCCCCCATTGATATATGGGATAGGGGATAGATTGTTGTTTTATCCAAATCAACCTCTAATATATCACCAAAAGTTACAGTATTGGTAATCCCATTTTCCTTGAGCTTTGTTTTTAATTTGTCTATTACGGTATATACTTGCCTCATTTCATTTTTTGTTTTATCATTTTAGCTTCTAGATCATTCTTTTCCTTCTCAAATTCTAACCAAGTCAAACATTCGGAAGCGGATAATTTCGCAATTTCTTTAAACTTTGTGATATCTCCTTTAGCGATTGCATATATTGATTGATACCAACCCCATTTTTTTCCAAAAGCTCCATTACTTCCTGATTCTTCATCGAATCCTCCTGCAAAGAGTTCAGTAAATAATCCGATAAAACGTTCCCTAAACGATAAAAAAAAACAACCGCACCTAGAGCTACGTTCACTGGGGCATCCTCCATAACCTCAGCATACTTATCCGAACCTTCATAATCCTCTATCAAGTATAAATCCCCTTTCTGGAATGTTATTGGTCTATATAGAACAGCCATAGCTTTATGAATCTGTTGCCAATCACCTATGTAATTATCTAAATCTACAAACTCACCTAAAGTAATATCGTCTAACTTAGGTATGAATCCAAACTTAACAGAGTTGCCTTGAGGGTCTGTCATTGTAAAGTCTCTCTGTAGAGGTGTGTCCTCCTTAAATATACTTATAATGTGGCTTATGATGAATGAAAATTCTGCTAGAGGTAACTTATATGCCTCCTTCATTGTAACTCCACAAAATATCTCTAATACTTTTAAGTTCATAAACTCCTTATCTTCAGCATCTTCATTCCCCTCCATAACTTTCAGGTACTTCTGATATTGTTTTAGTGGTATAGCGGACAGTTCTTGCGGTACTTCTAAAGTAAACTTTTGACTCATACATATATAACCCCTAATAACCATTTCTGTACTAAATATCAAAATAAAACAATTTGTAAAAAGTCAGTTATTCTTATAGATAATCACATAGACCACCACAAGTGGGCTTATAGTTTCATACAAAACATTAGATTATCACAACGTTTTTAGTCAGGCTAAGGGTAATTATATTCTTTTCTCAAATAACCCCTTGTTATTTAAAATACTTTTATTATATTTGATACAGAATATGTAACCATCCAAAGTTTATATTCTTAATATTTGTTTCATAGTTTTTAAGTTTAAGTTAGGACACCCTCTGTTTTTCGCTCTTCAGGGGGTTTTCCTTTTAATACCCTTTGAATTTATTAAACCTGATACCTCAACCTCCTGCGCATTCGTTTTACGTTGATTTTCTGAAACCGCATACCTCAACCCCACCGATCTTCATTTTACGTTTGTTTATACAATAGTTGTAGATACAACAGTTAAAATAATGGCTTTAAATAAGAGCTTCTAAGGGCTTATCTATGTTTAAGTGGTATAAAGGTATCCTGGAAGGGCTTAAAGTGGCTGTAAGGGCTTGAAACGAAGGCAGGGCGGTATACTCAACAAATAATTTACTTTCATTTCCAATACATTACTAAAATATAGGTGCAAAAAATTACCCCCTAGAAAATTAATCCTAGAGGGTAAACAAACAAAAACCAAATTGAAAAAAGTGCTGTTATTCTTTAGTGTTTAGTTTGTCGAACTGTTCAAATGATATCCTTTTGCTAAACCCGTTTTGGTTTGATATAAAGTACTTATTGTCAAGTTCAACGGTATAGAAATGCTGTGTAAGTTTTTTAATATACTTCATTCTCTTTTTCTTTATAATTATTGTAAGCATTCCCAAAAGCTGTAATACAAAATAAGGGGAATTCACAAAGGGGATCTTTTACTTTATCAATAGTCTCTTCAATATGTTTGTCAAAATTACTATAAAGCTCATCTTTGTAAACTTCAAAGAATTTGTAGAATTCATAACAAACGGCCCAAACATTTTCGGGGGTTTGGTTAAACTCTTTTTTATTCCCTTCATTTAATAAAGCCTTTATTAAATTAATATTGTCTAATTTTATTTGATCTTTCATTTTAGTATTTATTTGTGGTTCCTATTTTGTTATATCTGTTATCTTGAGAAAGGAATAGTTTTTCGTTTTTACTTTCCCTTTTATCTTTAATATAGTTTACATATTCTTTGTCAATTATTATTTCCATCTTATTAGTTTTTAATTAGTGAAAGATTAAACCTACTTTATTTGTAGGGTTGTACCATTTAGTAGCAAATAAGTCTATCTTAGATGCGTTTTTGTAACCTAGTTTATTAAGGCTATCAATAGAATTAAAAATTTTAGTGTGCCTATCCTTTGCCTTATTAATTAGGTTTACTTGCTTACCCGAATCACTAAAGATGAAATCGAAATTGCTGGGGATCTCCTGGAGCTCCTTGATAAACTTAATGGAATTAGTATAGGAATAAAATTTAACTTTTGGGTTTTCCTTTGCAATAGTCAACCACTTATTTAAATAAGTCTTACTATAATAATCTCCGCTATCGTGCACTCTAATGAAATCGGGTTTTTTCTTTTGTATCTCTTTATTCATTAACTGAACAAAATCATTTTGCTTTGTTAATTGGTACTTTTTCTCCATTCCATTACGCACACTAGGGAAACGTTTATAGTTACCCTTTTGAGCATAACAGAATTTTATACATTTATCCGCAAAGGGACAAGTAACTTTACCCGTTTGACTTTTATAAGCGGGGATAGAGAAATTGAATACTTTCTTTTTTAGAAAGTTTCCCGTCTCTTTTATTTTGGTATTTTGTGTTAATAGATTCATTTGTTTTCGTTTTTAGTTTTCTTTATAGTAATCCTCCTCAAGGTTGAATTTATGTAGCTTTTCTTCAAGTTCCTCAAGGCTTTCACTTTCGTAATAGGTTCGGTCTAATATTAGGGCAAATTTACCATTTTTCCATTGTTCAATGTATCCTCCGAATTCGTCTCCGTGGAATTTCTCCCAATCAAACCCCCATTTTTTTTGGGGGTTAATACAATCATCAATTGAATGTTTACCGTAATAAATTATAAAAGAAGTCACGTCCTCCTCTCCCGTGTCATAAACCCATTTAACAAATTTTTGATAAGTTGCTATTTGTCTATTTTTTCTTAATTGCTGTAAATTCATCTTGAAAGGGTTTTATTAATTCTGTCTATTTCTTCAATGCTTTCATCAATTATTAAGTCATTGATAAAATATTTTTGATTCTTAATCTTTACCCATATTAAGGAATTCAAGTTAAGAAATCTTTTAGCCTTGTTTATATCGTCAACTTTGCGAGAAAGTGCAACATCTAGAACGGGTAGTAAGCCTTTGCTAATAGGGTTAAAATTTAGCCCTATTCCTTTATTTCCTTTTGTTACATTGGTTCGAGCATTGATAATTCTTCTAGAACCGTCTTTTTTGATAAATTCAGCGGTGAAGATTTTACCGCTAGTCATTTCATTAAGTAAATTTTGATAAGTCATTTTGATAGTTTTTATATGTTAATTAAAATAGCTCTTAGTATTTGCCCAATAATATAAAGTAAAAATAAGGAGCAAAAAATTGTAGTAAAATAGTTAAGTAGTTTTAATAGTTTCATTTTGTTAGTTTTTAATGTTCTGTACAAACATACAAAATAATTAACAAAAACCGTTAATAATTATAAAAATATTTTTTCCTATATAATTAAGGAACGCACACGAATACATAAAACTTTTTTATTGTGCAACTGTAAACACAGTTTTTTTTAGTTCAATAGTTTTGAAAGTTTGTTAAATGAAAACAGTGAAAAATATCAACCTTAATTGTATAAACAATAATTGTAGTAACAACAATTGTAGGTACAACAGTTGTAGGTACAACAGTGAGAACCGAACCTACTATGTTTAACGATACCTACTATGTTTAAGAACCTACTATGTTTAAGAGGATTATTTTACAAATAATAACCTACTATGTTTAAGAATCTACAAAATTTTATTTCCCTTCGATAAATTTTCTTCTTTCCAAAGTGGTTGAAGATTTGTGTAGTGACAAAGTTTTTCCATCTCTTCCTTTGTCTTGGCTGAAGATAGAGGTATTATATGATCTATATGCCATTCACCGTGATTCTCCCAAGTCATACCTTCAGTGAATTGAGACTCAATATGTTTAAATGCTGTTTCATAATCAGTGCCAAGCATATCTATATTACCAGAGCTTTTAGTCCAATAGTTAACAGTAAAAGCTATAGAAGTTCTTGTTCTTAAATTCTTTTTGAATTTGTATAGGGGATCATTTTTCCTCCTATTCTTACTATAGACTCTACGATATGCATTAGTTTTGTCTTTATTCTTTTTTCTGTATTCAGAAACATATTTATTTTTACAAATCTTGCACTGATTACTAAACCCACATTTTCTTCTTCTGTTTTTATGGAAATCTTCCAGAGGCTTAGTTTCGTTACAATCCCAACATTTTTGCATAATACTATCGAATAACATAACTCCCTTTGTTTGCATTAGCAAGGAAGTATTGAGCTGCATAACGTAAGCTATCCATATGGTGATTCCATTTATCTATTGGCCTTTCATTTCTACTATGCCATACATAGTTATTGAGTTCCTTAATAAGTTCTAAGGAATCAGGGTCAATAATCAAGTCGTAGTCTTGTATCAATGCAATACCACTCAAGATACTACCCTGCCTCTTTATTGCAGGTTTTACGTTGCAATATACTTTGAGTTCCTGTAACAATCTAGGTTCAGCACTATCACAGATAACAAGTTCATCTTGGGCATATCTTCTGTTCATCTCCCCAATCTCTTTTGTAGAAAGTCCAACCTTACAGTACATTGTCTTTAACCACATCTTCTTCCTATCCTTGTCAATAGCTACCTTCAGTAGAACGGTAGGATCGACTGAAAACCCAAAGTCTTGCCCATACACATAAGGAGCATATTCGTTGAATGATCCAATAGTCCAACGAGTGAATACAACACCATCAGCTTTATCTAACCAACCACCGAGTATCTGGTGATTATATTTATCTGGCCTACGTCTACGAATCTCCTCTGTCTGGTTGATAAAAGAATCAGACAGATTCTTCTTATTGTCTTTGAATGTAGTGTGAATGTAAGTTACATTGTCTTTAGCACCATTCCATCCACCGTTAACAGCCTTAGCTGCAAAGAACCTTTGGTATATCCAATGCTCCTTAGTTGTAGGGTTTAATATAAGTATAACTCTGTTGGGCTTATTCTTAACCCTTACAGACTGATCTATCTTGTCAAAAGTATCTTCATCAATAAGTTCCTCAGCTTCATCCAATACAAATGTTGTAATACCTTGTAAGGACTTCAAGGCAGCAGTTTGATTACCTGCTGAAGTCTTGATACCTTTGAAGATAATAGAACTACCTGTGGATATATTTAGTATCTCATCTTTAGTTATCCTAAAGTGTTCAGAGATACCATACAATTCTATCTTCTCTATAAACTCTGGAATAATAGATGTAGAAGCCGAACTCATAGTGTACCTAGTGAAGAGTATCTTATGACCCTGTTCCATCGTTAGCAGGGCTAAGAATGCCCCTACAGCAAATGACTTACCACTACCTCTACCACCAGTTACAACAAAGTAACGAGTATCATTCCCTAAACGTCTATATTTAGAGTTTAGTTTTGGTGCTGACATATGTATTCACTATATTGAGTTGCTATTGCTTTGGCCATACCTTGAAAGGTTTTACTCCTTAAGGTCCTTCTTTCTTCTGGGGTCTTAGCTTTTGCTAATGCATCCATATACCATTGAGCTTGTCTTTTCTTCTTTCCGTTTTTATCTGTCCATTCAAAAAACTCCCCTTTTTCAACAATATTAGTTGGGGATAGTTTAGGTAAGTTCTTGGTCCACAAACAAGTTGTCTTCGTAGCCTTATCACCAAACTGCCAAGGCTGTACAATATCATCAGGTTTCCTTATCTGACTACTTATTACACTTACGGGGTTCTCAACGGCAATATGTTTAATGGGTGCATCTAACAATTGTTTGACAAAGAATAATGCTTCTTTTTGCTTCTCAAATCTATCTTGATTAACAGAACCATCCTTGTTATACATCCACCTAGCACCACTAACAGCTAGGTAAGTGCAGGGAGGGTGCGCTATCATTAAATCATATTTACCACTGTAGGCCTCTGCTATTGCATCACCTTGTATATGCCATTCAGGATGACCTCCGGAACAAGGCAAAATATCACAACTATAAGCCTCATAACCTAAAGTTCTGAACTCCTTGGTTATGGCTTGACTTTCCTCACAGGCTATTAGTACCTTCATTATTTTTGATTATGTTGTTCTTTTCCTCTATAAATCTAATCGGTTTACTTTTGCCGTCTGGCATATATCTATAACCTAACAAAGGATTAATACCGTAATCCCAAAAGTTATGTGGCATATCATCCTTCATAAAGCATTTCTTTTTTTATGTGTTTAATAGCAAGGTAGGGTGAATGATAAGCACCTAATTTATTTCCAGTCTGGCTCTCGTATAAATACCAATTATCTTTACTAAGTTTAATTATATCAAAAGCACCAAAGCTATAATAGTTACTATTTATTTTAAGAATTTTCATCTGTAATATCAATTATATCTGGGTCATCATTCTCAGTGTCATCATCTTGATTACCTGCGAATAAATTCTTAATGTTTATATTCACTTTAGGTTTTCCTTCATTCATATCTTGATCTTCTGGCTTACCATATTTATATTCAAATAATAATTTAAGGTGAGGGAATGAATCCTTAGCTTTCTCTGCTAGAGATTCCCAAGCTGCCTCTTCAGAACCAAACACCTGCTTCATTGCGTTTAAAGCGTAGATATTAACTCTATCCTTCTTAGCCTTATTCATCGCACTAGGAGTAGCCATAACCTTCTTAACTGGCTTATTTACTTTCTCACCTCTCTTCCTACCATTATTCTTTCTACCGTCAGTAGACTTAACGTACTTCCTTTCTTTAGGCTTTCTCCCCATCACTATGTTTGTTATATAAGAAGTTATATACAGACCATATTGCAAATGACCATTCAGATTGGCTATACTCCTTTTCACCAACCCTTTTCTCTCCACCAAACTCCACTACAAGTTTAAACTTAACACCTAGCTTCTGGTTATATTTAAGCTCCTTAAAATCTACAGGTACAGGGTATATCTTGTACCCTCTGCTTAAACACCACTTAGCAGCTTCTGGATTTATAACCGTCTCTGGTATTCTAGGCTTTTTCTTTATGGGCATAACTAAGAGTTTTATTTTCTACATTGAAATCTTCAGCATCCAAAATCTGTGGACGGAATGGAGCTAACTCCCTTTTCATAAAGTTAAACCTAATCAACAATTCATTATATTCTTGAATTAGCTCAAGGTATTTAAATTGATAGAGGTCCTCAAGTGACTTGTTAGATTTAAACCTTTCACTTATATTAACAGTTTTAGTTTTCTTTATTAAATAAACAACCTTATCGCAAAAATATTGATAAAGATTAATTACTCTTTGATCATAAGTCAACCAACCATCAAGTCTATTTATACCATTTATAGCAACAGCGTGATCTTTACCTACGCTTTTACCTATCATATCTAAAGACATATTCGTATAGCTTCTCAATAGCTTGTAGTACATAGCCCTAGCTTCCACGTAATCTGCCTTTCTAATGTTTTTACTAATATCTAATTGATATTCTTTTTCAACTAAATCTTTCACTAATTCTTGTATCATAATTTTTATATTTATTTAAAGGTTATATTTATCATCTAGCTCTAAAGCTATTAGTTTTAATTCAGAATAGGTTTTATAATCTGCCTCATCCATTGCTCTCTTTATTCCTGAACAGGCCTCGTAGTTCTCTAGCTTCTCTTGAAACTTTATCTCTAAACCTAATTCATAAACAGAGACTCCATCAAGCAAACTCATTATTGTTAAGTAATAATACAAACCTTCTTCTTCTTTGAATTTAGAGGACTCCTCTGATTGTGTAGTCATTTATCTTACTTGTTTTATCTACAAAATATTCCTTGTAGGTATTAACACACTGCTTAACTTTGTTGCCACCAAGCTCTCTGGTCTCATCACTAAGTTCAAATATTCCTATATCACCAGTACCTTTTTCTATTACAACAAAAGTGAATTTAGTCACACCGAATAGCTCACAGTAAATCCACCCTTGCATATCATAATGCCAAAGGTATTTAGCAGTCCTCTCCCAACCATCTAACTTAGCTGTTGTCTTGAGATCAATAAGATGACCATCTTTAAGATAGTCAGCCTTACCCCTGAAAGGTATACCATACAACTCACCTATCGCAGGAGTCTCAGCAGTGCCACCAGTAAACAATTCATTAGCGTAGGTGTTAAACCTAATAGCATTGCAAAGTTCATTAGCCTTGTTGAGTTCACTAGTAAGCATTATTTCCTTACCCTTACTTTTAGCTTCAGCATAAGCTGCCTCAAAAGTCTTAGTCCTCCTACTACCTATATTAACAAAGTCATATTTATCATTCAACTTCTCTTCCTCTAGTACAACAGTATGTATTAGTCTACCCTCCCTTAGAGGAGGTATATCAGAGTTAACTTGTTTAGACTTATTGAAGTAAGACTTTGGTGATTTGTATAAATCTTTAGCTGCTGATGAAGATAATGCATTCTCACCTAAATAGCCATAATAGAAGGAGTCATCATCCATCTTAGTTAAGATTTCATCTACACCCCATTCTTTACCGTCAAATAGTTTTATTGTTTCCATACAGCTAATCTAAACTTTTTTTTAGATATACACAATTATTTCTGTGTTAAATCCTTTTCATTCATATGAGCCTCTAAGATATATCCATCCAAAGGACTAATCACTGATATAGCTTTGTATATCTTCCTACTCATTAATTTAACCTTATTCTTATCTGTAGCTGTTGAGTCTGTACCTAAGTTAGTGTACATATAAGCATCCTCCATAAGTAGCTCATCAACCTTCCTTTTCACTGTCCAAGTCTTGTACCCCTGAATCTTCCGTATTCTTTCTTCTGTTATCATTTTCTTTTTCTAATTGTTCTATTTTATAAAGAGCTACAGCTAATGCTTTCTGCGTTAACTGAATATCTTTCTGCATTTTTATTAACGTACTTTCTTTCATTTATCTTTGCTTTTATCAAAACCGTAAGCCATACCTAGAATAAATCCAGATACCCCAACTCCTATCGAAACTAAAAAACCTGTAATAGTCATAATATTTTATATTATTTTTATTTTTAATGTTTTCTGAAAATATAAATATTTTTATTTTTGCTGCTTTAGCTTCTCTATGTATAGGGTAGCATCCATTAGCTCCTCTTGCAAATGATTTAAGAACTTATAGAATCCATCAGGAGAATCGTGAAGGGTAGTTCCGTATTTCAAGATACCATCCCTACTTCTTGCCCTCATAGTATTTATAACATCTTCTACTATTGGGTCTTTCTTTATATCATTGTGAGAATAAGTTGAATCAGCTGTCCATCTATCCTCGTTCATTTCAAACCATTTTTTTACACTATCACTCATAACACTTCAGCATCGACCACCTCAAGAAAGGCAATCTCTTTATCGATTAAATTATTATTTTTAAATTCAGTTGTAGCCTTAATCTTCTTAATAAACCACTGAGGCTCAACTTTATATAGATTCCATCGGTATATACCCTCAGGTGTAGAATTAATATAAATAGGTATCTCTAAATTATAGTTACATTTAAGAACCATAGAATCATATTTCTTCCTCTCTACAAGTAATTGACTGTAATGCGTTTTTCTGCACTTCAGTTCTATCCTGTGAAATGTAGACGGACTGTAACAATCCCACCTACTCATTTTACTCTTAGCATTGACCAGGTCAGGATAGTAATTTTCCTTTAGGAGTTCAAAAAGCTGTTGTTCAACCAAGATATTCCTTGTAAAGTCTCTCTAGCTTCTTAGCTCTACTTTTAACACAGCTCCCACATCCACTAGGTTTATCTGCTGTATTAAACACTCTATTGTACACACTGTACAATTCCTTCACTTCGGAAGAATTAACACTTTTTCGTTCCCAGTTCTTGTCAGAAAACATTTCTGTCAATAAATCAAATTCATACTCAGTGAAACAGTTGGGCTTGTTGTAAGGAAAAAGATAATTCAATTGGCTCTTCCTTTCATCACAGCCACAGTCCTCACCTGCAAGGAATTTAACAGCTTTCTTAATTCCAGTAGCTTCAGTTATCTTCTCTACTGTATCGCCTACACCGTCTGAAGATTGCTCATATCTGGCAACCCATTCTTTATAACGCTTAGTTCTCTTATCTTTTGGTTTTGGTGGTATTTGTTCTTCGTTACTCATATCTTATTATTTAAAAAATACATATACATATTAACTATCTCTTTAGAGGACTTGCCACTAACATCTTCATACATTACATTGTACCAATCTATGAAATCTAATAATTCATCTTCCATTATCACTTATCTATTAAATCAAAGTCACCATTCAAATAGTCCTCAAAATCTTCCCCAAATTTACTCTGAAGGATTTCTTTATAATTCTTACAACTATTAAAAATAGACGTAACCGATATCTTAGTTTCTTTAGCTAATTTACGCATACTCATATCGGTCTTGTAGTATAGCTTAAATAGCTTTTTATCGTACCAGTGATCCCAAGACTCAACCTCTTGATTAATCTTCCTTAGAATGTACTCTTCAGCCCTATCTCTCTCATAATTAACCTCCTCATATACAATACTATCTGAGCTGTCAAATATGTAATCAGTAGTATAATTATCTATACTATAGACCACGTATTTAGATTTAGCTTTAGAGTAATCACTCCATAGATTCTTTATAGTGACATAAACGTAAAATTTGTTTATCTCGGTTTTATTATACATTATCTTCTCAGGATTGTCAATATATTTGTTTAGCCTAAGATAAGTTTCGTGGACAAAATCTTCCACTATATCTTCAGGTATGCCAATAGACAAACCCATAGCTACCCAAACATTATGATTTTTACTGAGTATTTCTAGCATTGAGTGGTATGTGTATAAAAAATATTCCTAAACTGATCCTAAGCAAATCGAAGATAATATCACCATTATCAAAGTCTGAATGGTGAATGTCTTCTAAGTAATCTATTCCTAAAAGGAATCCTTTAATAAATTCTATTTGTATATTCATATTACGTATTTTAATTTTTTTATGACTACCATAAATATGTACACCCAAAGCGTACTAGTTAACATAAATCCTGTAAGCAAAAGACCGTAAGTAAATGTCTTTCTTATTAATTCTCTCATTTCTTAGATTCTTGGTTTTCTAATATTAGTTCCACAACTCTATCACATTCCTTTTGATTTTGTGGTTTGTAAAGAGTGTGTTCAGGAAACTGATCTGCAATTAATCTCTTGAACAGCTTCCATCTCATAGGGAATGATTCATTAGCCCTACCTTTTGTCTCAATTATAAAATCCTTACCAATAAAGTCTGGTGTGTACTTAATGGGTAATATTCTCTTAGAACCTCTATTCTTAAACTCACCTTTACTGTTGGCTTGTCTTTCATAGCATTCATTAGGAAAATCAAACCTATCTATTAGGACGAATGTCTCACCCTCATATTCAGCTTTGATTTTATTCTTCTTTAATACCATATACATATATCGTTCTAATCCAGAAGCGAAGTTAATACCATCATAGGTTATCTTCTTTGCTTGTACTGGTCCTCTTTTCTTAGACCTTTTTCTTCTCATTAATCATTATGTTCTTCGTTTCTCCATAATAGGGTAACAATTATCACTATCAAGGTAATCAAAAAACTTATATAAGCAATCATATTTTAAGATATTTATTCTTATCAATTTCCTCTGGAATAGACTCCAGTATATTAGGTAAACCATTTGAATCTACTTCAAAGGCAAACTTCTCAAACGAGAAACCCCTACTTCGCATACATTTTACAACCGCTATGTTTTTATCTTCAGACAGTTCTAATGATATTTGAGTTTCTGCTTTCTTCTCTAAGAATGATCCTAAGTGTCCTGTAGGCTTCTCTGAGTTCCAATTCGAGTGAATTGCTGTTATTATATGGATATTCAGTTCTTGAGTCCATTTCATTAAATACTGAACAACATTGCTAGATTCTTTCAGGTCATTACTATCCAACATTAAATCTACAATACCGTCTATTATAACTAACCCAACATCCTCTGTATTGTTCAAGTGCCAATCAATAAAGTCTAATCTTTCTAGTGGTGAATATTGTCTTAAAGCATAAGTGAAGTAATCATTTGAATCACCACATATATCAGTAACCCTACGGAATACCTTATGAGCGTGGAATCTACCTTGCTCTGTATCGTAGTGTACTAATTTCTTACCCTTTCTATATCCCTTCATACCTTTAGTGTAATCTGTCTCACCGCACATATAAGCTGTAGCTATCAGCGAGAGGAAAAATGTTTTCTTACTCTTTGGAGGAGCTTGTACAAAGCTGAAATTACCGTAACTACCAATGCCAATGGGGTGAGGATTATAACCACTACTGTAGCCATAAGAAACCGCAATCGGTGGGAGAGGTACATCTGTTTTAGGGTCAACATAACTATCTTCCAAGATTCTTTTGTACTTCGTTTCATAATCTATTTTAAGTTGTTTCATATTTGTCTTTAGTATTGTAAACTATAGCATCCTTAACAAAAAGCTTTATAGCCTCTGATATAGCTCCATAAGGTTTAAGTTTATTGTTGTTTTTAATATCCAAAGCCATCATATTGTTTTCAATACTTATGTAATTAGATTCAGCAGGTATCTCTAGAATCCAGATAAGTTTTCTTAATAGAACCCCCACTATAAATTCATAAGTAACCTCATCAACACTATCTTGATTAAGTTCAAACATATGATCAACATACCAAGATGCTAATCTCTCAAGGTGTAATGACTTATCTTTATAATGATTGTCTAGCTGAATGCAATGCTCAACTACTTCATCAAATGCCTTAGATTCTCTCCAAGTGACATTCTTTTGCTTAGATAAGTATTCGGATAATATTTTAATTTTTTCTTGTATCATAATAAAAAAAAGAGGTGGATTTTACACCACCCCTTTAATTAACCTAGAAGCTCAATCCGTCTATTACAGATTCCTCCTGCTTTGGCTGATTGTTACCAACCGTTCTTCCATTCCCTAAATAAACTCTAGGTGTTTTTGCTTCTCTCTCTTCCTTAGTCTGGGACATAATAACAGAAGCGTTATTCCCATACTGATCAACTTCATCATTGATAAACATAGTAACATTGATATACTTACCTTTTTTACCATCGATAATCTTCGCTTTTTCGACTTTTGTCAAGTCTAAACTTGCATTTACAATTGTACTCATAATAAAAATAATTAATTAATTAAACTAAATTTTCTAGCTCTTTTTTGAGTGCGGAGCTTACACTATACTTTTTAAGAACCTCATTTATATCACCTCCATTAGATATATAAGAGGCAACCCTTTCATAAGAAGCATCCCTCTTAGTCAATTGAGGTTTAGAAGAAGCTGTTGTGCCTTTGTGGTCATTAGTTGCATCAGAATCCTTAGTGTCATCTAATAAGAATAGATTACCTAAAGCATACTTCTTAGCATATGAAGATGCTGAACCAGACTTCTGTGGCATTTGCATACCCTTTGCATTGAGTTCAATAAAAGCATCGTCTGTAGCCTCTACAACTGAATTAGGGTCTTCTGCATCAATTATCTTAGCTGTAGCAGTTACACAGGGCATACCGCATATTTCTGTAGTCACATTATTGACTTTTACACTCACCTTATATTTAGATAGGTAAGGTTTAAGTGCCTCAAGGATATCCTCTGCACTTCTGTACTTGTAGTTACCAAACTTGTTTGTTTGGTTCTTAGGAGCTTTTAGCTCCGTTTGAATTGCTAGTAGTTTTTCTACAATGTTCATAATAATAAAATTTAATCGGTTAATGAATCTTGTTTGACAATCTCCTTTCTGACCACATCCTTATAATCACTAGGACATTCTGGATCACATATTTCAAACAGGAATGTTCTCAATCTGTCTATCTCTTCAGTCTGTTCTCTGTTCTTGTTTTCTAATGCAGTAATCCTCATTGTGAAGTAAGAGGAAAGGTCATAAAAGTGTTTCATCGTTGTTATTTTTAGCTAAGATATAAAAAAAATCTTATATACATAGATTTTAACAAAACTTTAACATATAGGTAAAAAAAAGGAGGCTACTACTATTCACCCCCTTTCTCTCCAAGAATTAATATGTCCGATTAATTACAAGACAAATTTAATACAAGTTACGATATAAACCAAATCATTGGTGGCTTTAAATCATCGTTATCTACGTGAATGTATTTAGAGTGTAAACCAAACCTCCTAAACCCAACCATAGATAGTGCCTCGATTATTCTAAGACGTTTCTTTGCATTAACACATTCAATGTGAGCTGCCCTACCTATCAAGTGACTAGAGGTGGTAGTAGCCATAAAATGATTAGTGTTATAAGCAGGTGTCCTATACCCACTAAGTATCTTAAACCTAATTCCTGCAATATCCCTAGCTTCATCTAGCATTCCGATAAATTCCCTATCCATATATTTATAGCCACTACCTATCAATGTAGGGCAATCAAACTCATCAAATGAAAAATATTTGTATTCCATACCGTGAAATTAATAAAAATATATATATTTGCAAAACGGTAGCAGTAAATCTACCTTAAAAATTACAATACTTCAGTTGAGATAGCCTGTTGGATCAGATAGTTTTAGATCGTTTGTTTTTCTAGGGGGGCTTTTTCTTTTCTTTCTTTTTTCTTCTTTGTAGTTGTTCTGCTTTCTTTCTTTTCTTTTAAAGCTATATACTGTGTTTAAATATTACTTATGAAGTTTATCACCAAATACTTTTTCTACACCCCTAGAACCGAAATAACCACCAATTACAATGGATAATAAGCCAGTTATTGAGTTTAATTCTAAACCATAGAACCAACCTATAACATAAGCTAAAGAGAAGAATATTAAAGTTAAGGGTCTAACGTTAGTAGCCAACCAAGAACCACTACGAGAGTCAGCAACCCATCTACGAGTCACTCCGTCTATCTCAGAGCGTTCTAAATCAAGTTTCTTTAATGCTACGGTCTTATCCTCCTCCGACATCTCAGAACCTCCTATAATCGCTTGTATGACGTTTCCTGCTAAACTATCACCTGCTACAGCTCCTACAACGTCTGGTATTTTCTCTAATAAGAATTTACCTACTTGAGTATCTTTAAATTTCTTTTTTGGATTAGACATAATGTACTACCCGTAGTATTAGTATGTCCAAACAGAGTTTGGCTTGGAGTCATCGGTATCACAATGGATAAAGGTTTTTGCAACTCCAATACGAGTGAATCCTGCTCTGATAAGGGCATTAAGTATAATGTATCTTTCACTTCCAGTTGTGACTGAGATATCTGCTGCTTTACCAATGAGGTGGGAGCTGTTTTCAACTCCTCCAACAAAATTATTCCTTGACTTGGTTCTATACCCTGAACTGATTCTAAATGAGATTCCTGCAAGGTCTCTAGCGTGGTCAAGTTTATAAAGAAAGTTACTATCCATATTCTTACCTGAATTAGGTAAATCAGGACTGTCAAATTCCGATAAAGAAAAATAATTAAGGTTCATACAAACAAAGCTAATAAAAACATAAGTATAAAGAAAGATACAAATATGACTTTCATTCTATCAAAACTCTCTCCGTTCCAATTAGTGACGTACCAATCCTTTACCCAATCGATTGCTTTACCACCAAGTTCTTTAATCTTATCCATTACTTTCTTTTTTTATCTACTTTTAAATACTCTAAGTCTTTCATAAAATCACGCATTTCTAAGGTTATTTCTCTAACCTCTGCTTCTAATGCTCTTTGATTCTTCCAAGTATATTCCTTTTCGTTGTATTTAAGTTTTGAGACCTCTGACGTATTAGCATCTATCTTAGCACTTAGCGTATAGTAAGAACCAATAATAGAAGCAAACATTGCACCTATTGTAATAATCTGTGTGATACTGATTGAAACATCAGCTTTACCGTCTCCGTCTAAGTCAATCTTTGCCATTATCTCTTAGTTTCTTTGTTATACTTATAATTGTGTACCCTATCGCCAATACTAAAGATATAGTTTGAAGATAAGGATTTGCTTCGCTCACACTAATCCCAAGTGCAAATAGATTCGTTACTGCTATCTTCAAATCTTCCATTGTTTATGCTATTGCTAAATAGATGTAGGTGTTTCCGTTTGTATTCAAATTAGAGTTTGCATCATTAAGTGAAAATCCCGTACTACTTGTTGTTAAGCTACTTGAAGTTGATTCCGCATCACTTGACTCTGCAAATAATCTTTTATCATCTCCTCTAATTGCATCGTGAATCCACCATTGATTTGATGAGGATGTATTTTTAAACATAATAAATCTTGGATCAAATCCTACATTAATTGAATTACCACTTCCTCCTGTCCCTGTATAACTCCCTACCTTCTGATAACCATCTACTGAATGGAAGCAGTAGGCAATAATAGAACCCCAACTTGTTCCAAATGATGTTCTAAAATGTGTTGAATCAATAAATTCACTTGTCACTGCATCTATTTTAGCATCACTTGTATTTAAAAACAAGAAGTCAACACTACCATCTATCTTCTTTGTCATTACATACCAACCAAGAGAAGAAGTATCATAAGGTTTAAAAATAACCAATTCAGGTTCTTGTGTTAATCCGTGAGCAGGTCTGTTGTCTCCGTTTACATTTGTTTCGTAGTTTATTATACTAAAACCTGCCTGAGTATTTACAGATGCTGCATTTAAGGTAGTTGCATTTGCTGAACTTAAACCTGCTGCACTTACAGTAGAATATCCTGTGCCATCAACATTATAAGTATTAGAATTTCCTCCACCCTTGAAACACCAAGCGACCATAGAATCGTTTAGGTCATTTATATTAATGTAGTATGGACTTCCTGCGACTGTAAAGCCATTTGAATCAAAAGAAGTAAAGTCATAACCACTTGGAGGGGTAAAACCTTGATTTGGTGTACTTGTAGTTAACATTTCTCTTCCTCTTGTTGAATCAAATATAGCGAGGTTGTTTATGTCAAATCTATTTTTCACCCAAACCAAATCAGGTTGGAATGCCATACCTAAAAAGTTTATGTTTGTAGGTGTTCCGTTGTAAGAAGTTGCCTCGTATAATTCAGATGCTTCTGAATCACTTATAATATCGTTAAAGATTCTTACTTGGTCAATATATCCTGTAAAACCTACAGCCCCGTGACCAAAGCATTGTGTTGAACCTGAACCTGAATTTGCAGTGCGACTACCTATAGGTTGTCCATTAACATATGCTTTAATAAGACCATTAGAAGCGTTAGAACTAATTGCAAGATGATACCAAGTATTAGCAGAATATGTCTGCGATGTTATAGTTGCTCCACCAAAATATAATCTATTATCACTACCAAACTCAACTTGATTACTGTATCCTCCAATACTTTCAAGATACCAAAGCATATTCCTTTTACCTCCTGTTGTTGCTTTAAAGTAAAATGATACTGAATAACTTGATGATATATTCATAGACCCATAAGAGGTGGATGTTTGACTTGCAGTTTGTGCTCCACTTAAATATAATGCCTGACCTAAAATACCATCTCCAAAAGTAGAAGAACCTGATTGTAATGAAGTGCCACCACTTTTTTCATTAGTTAATCCACCATCTAATTTATAATAATCAGTAAGTGAATTATCCCCAAAAATATCTACTGTATCTATTGTACTTGCAGTCGTTCCTGTATCATTAGCATCCTCATCTAACTCATATAAAGCAACACCTGAACTATCTCCAAATATATCAGTAGTTGATTTAGTACTACTTGCGTAGGTTTCTCCATATAGAGTAGTTACTTCAGAAGAAGATAATGCTTTGTTAAAGATTCTTACTTGGTCTATTTTTCCGTTCCAAGCGGTAGAAGCGGCATCTACTCTTCCGATTCGTATAATGTTTTGAGAAGTCGGAGAATGGTTTGTTGTGCTTGGGGGTGTATAAAGAACTCCATTTATAATAGCTTGTATTGTATTAGCTGAACTGTCATATACCATTCCAATATGATACCAAGTATTTATTGAAAAAGAAAAGGGTACAGAACCATATTTCGTAGGACCGTGTATAACTATTTGAGAACTTGTTAACCAAATGTTTCCGTTGTTTGTATTTGCAGACCCATTCATACCTCCAATCGGAGTAGGATATTGATTATAAGAAGATGCATTAACCCACATTGACCAACTAAAACTTGTGTTCCCGTGAGAATATGGAATATCTATATAACTACTACTCCCATTAAAAGCAGCACCCTTTCTAATATACCCTGTTATCTTTTGTGTCGAGCCATTACCAGTGTAAGTAACGGTCTCGAAGTTCTGTAAAGG